>Ga0206921_10129_pt2 | contig 20397 bp, 16 predicted proteins | sample Alteio_BWOrgHeat_66_FD_152930 | JGI IMG/M metagenome (GOLD analysis project Ga0206921, IMG submission 152930) | Enriched cells from forest soil in Barre Woods Harvard Forest LTER site, Petersham, Massachusetts, United States -... | ecosystem: Environmental > Terrestrial > Soil > Temperate forest >...
GGAGGAGTTATCCTCAGTGAGCCATCGGCGGCAAAGGAACTGGCGGCGAACTCTTCTGCGTAAACCAATTCGCGCACCGTCCGGACCAAAGCATTGATGGGCGCCGCCAGTTCCTTTGCCGCCGATGGCTCACTGAGGATAACTCCTCCTGCTCTCGACGCGCCTTCCTCCGGCGCCGCTGACGCGTGGATCCACCGATACACTGATTTTGCCGGCAATTCCGCGCTTGCGGGCAAGCGAATTTTGGTTTATCAACATTCGGCGGTCGGCCGTGACCTGCTGGTGGACATCCTGCGTGGCCTCGGCGCGGAGCCCATACCGGCCGGGCGCAGCGAATCCTTTGTTCCCATCGATACCGAGAACATCGGCGAGGCAGAACTAAGTGAGATCCGGCGCCTCTACAGCGATCTCGGGCCCGCCTGGGCGGTGGTTTCCACCGATGGCGACAGCGATCGCCCGCTTCTGCTTGCTCCCGATCCAGTTTCCGGCGAGCTGCGTTTTTTCAGCGGAGACCTGATCGGCATGGTCGTGGCAGGCTGGCTGCATTCCGATGCGGTGGTTGTTCCTGTGACTTGTAACGACGCTATTGACCGCAGCGAACTCGCTGGCGCTCTCGAGCCAAAGACGCGTATCGGTTCTCCCTGGGTGATCGCCGGAATGAATGCCGCGCTCGCAAAGCACAAAAAGGTTGTGTGTGGCTGGGAGGCAAATGGCGGTTTCCTGCTTGGATCGACGGTGGAAAGAAACGGGCGGCTCCTCGGCCCCCTCGCGACGCGTGACGCTTTTCTGCCTCTGATGGCCGTGCTGTGTGACAGCGCTGAGCGCCGGAAGCCGGTAGTGGAACTGTTTGAGGAATTGCCGGCGCGTTACGGCCGGTCGGGGCTTCTCCGTGATTTCCCACGCGCCGCTGGAATCAACATTGTGGAGAATCTGCGGCCCGGCGCCGGCAAATTATTTTCAAATAATAGCGACCTTTTCAAAGTTTTAAGGGAAGTATTTTCAATTAAAAACGGATTCGCCGATATCATATCGATAGATCACTCAGATGGCGCCCGTGTACACTTCGCCGACGACGACATCTTTCATGTTCGTCCCTCTGGAAATGCAGATGAATTAAGGGTTTACACTGTTTCTGACACGCCCCAAAGGGCAGAGGCCATGGTAGCCCTGAGCCTTGCGGAGCCGGACGGAATCCTGCGCCATTTGGAAAGAATTCTACTACATTGAGTGAGAATGTTCCGGTAATAATCTTCGGTCCCGGATATACGGCAAGCCGATTGGCAATCCGTCTTATTTCCCGCAACATCCCCGTATTCGCCGCCGCTCGCGAAACGGCAAAGCACGCGCGACTTCAGGCTGCCGGTGTGGTGGTTATGTCACTGAAGCAGCCAAAACTGCCCGAAAATGCCCGAATCGTCTATTCGATACCGCCGTTGTCCATCAGCGAGGCGCAGCCAATCCGTCGTCTGGTTGAGCAACTTACTCCCGGTCGCTTGATCTATATTTCTTCGACGTCCGTTTACGGAAACGTCTCGAAAGTGCACGAAAACTCACCAATAGATACGGAAACAAATCGCGCCCGAGCGCGCTGGGATGAAGAATCGTACTTCCGCAGCCGTCCATGGTCAACTTTGATTCTGCGGCCGGCGGCCATCTACGGGCCGTGGCGTGGAGTTCATACTCGCGTTCAGGCCGGGCTTGTTTCGCGTGGAGCAAGCTCCCTTGTCACCAGCCGGATTCACGTCGACGATCTGGTTCAGTTAATCGAAGCTGGGCTCGACCGGGCCCCGGATGGGGCGTATTTGGAAGGTGCTTGGCCAGTGGCGGATGAAGAACCGTCCCCCACAGCCGCAATAGCGGACTGGTGCGCCCGGCATTTCGGAGTGCGGCTCAATACGGGGTCGGCGCCGGAAAATCAGGAATCAGGACGGTCCGTAGATGGCTCTGCGATATTCCGGACTCTTGGAGTAAAGATTCTCCAACCGCGTTGGCGAACAGGCATTCCCGCCTGTCTGGCGGAGGAGGCGCAATCCTTAGGCTGCGACAGGCGCGGTCAGCAGGGTGGCATGAGCGGATCGCAATGAATCCAATGCCCGTACCAAGCCGCTTACGTCCACGCTGCCAATGCCGAACTGATGCATCCGCAGGCTGATTTCGATGCGGCATAAGGACAAAGCAAACTTCGCACGGCTCATCGCCAGCGCCTTTGCGAGGTCCGGGCGATCGCGATCCGAGTGCAGCATCACCAGGCGAATGCCATTCAACAGTTGCCCGTAGTCGCGCGCAAGGCAGCGCAGGTATTCGCGAAAAAGCTTGTGCCGCTCTTTCATCATCTGGCTGCGAAGTACGCTATTGTTTCCGGCAAATGCGAATTCCGCGTCAGTTAACAGGCGCAGCATCGGCTGATAGCGTTCCCGGGCGGGGACACGAAACGTAACAGATCCGGGTACCTGCGTCATCCGGATGCGGGAAATAACCAACATGGCCGTTGCGGCTGCCACTACCGCCAGAGCCCACAAGATCGTCAGCATTGTCATGCGCGTATCTCCTGAATAAGGAGAGAATAACGGAAATGTGCCAACAATTGCAAGCGATCAGGAGAGTTTTTAGTTCTATGCCCGGCCGGTTTTCAGATATTATCCCCGTCCGGCGCGTCGGAGTATTCCGTTCATCGCATCCAATTCCTTCAGTAATTCGGCCTCGCCCGTATGACTAAAGATGACGCGTGCGGGCTTTTGTTCGTCCTGCCTTCGCAACAGGACAACCCACGCTATATAGGTGCACGTCTCGAAGGCCACCTGCCCCAAATCGATGGGCCGCGACGCCAGCTTTGGCGCCAGACTGTCAATCAGCCTGGCGGCTGCCATGGAAAGAACAATTACGCTGAAGCCGATCAGCGATACCCACGTATTGCCCGGCAATCGAAGCGGATACCGGGATAAAAATCCCATAGTAAGAACGATAATTAATGCCAGACTCAGCAGCACGGAGCGGTCCGCCACTTCAAAATAGAACAACTGCGGCTTACCTCGAATGCTGCCCCTCCAGAAAATGCGTGCCAACGCAAGCGATGTGCACACCGAGAGCGTGGTTGCGCCCCATGTAGCCCACCTGCTGACGGTTCTGATTCCGGGATAATCCCTGAAGGCCTTGTCCAACAGCTGCGCGACACACCATATGGCCGCCAGCCATTCGACCGGATTGGATGCTTCGTACACCGATACGTAAGCCTGATTGGTCCTCGGGATGATCGTCAGCGCGTACCCCCAAAGGACATGCTGTGCCAGATAAAATGCCAGCGCGGGGAACTGGTGAGCCTGGCGCAACTGGAGCAGCCGTGCCAGCAGCAGTGTGCCTGCCACAGCTGTTGCCATCGTCGACCACAGAACAGCATCCATGTCTTTATGGTGTCAGAAGTCTATCACTACACCAAGCACAAAAAGGCGACTGTTGCGGCAGCCGCCTTTTTTTCTTTGAAGACGCTGTTTGCAGGGCTGGGAACTGCCTTGATTTACCAGCAGTTGGTGGCGTCACAGTCCGGTGGGATCCATGCTGAGGCGGCGCCGGACATTGCCAGCAGCGAAGCAAGGGTCACGATCATCAGGACGAATCTGCGCATTTTGTAAAAACTCCTTATTCGATTGGTTTGGACTCTCAGAATCTCTCGCCCGGTCAGGTGGGCACAAAGCCACTCTAAAGCGGCAGAGAAAAGATTTTGGCAGATTTTGTAAAGAAATGTCCAATTCGGAACGCCGCACCGACGAAATTTCTGCCGGATTCACGCTAATCCGTGTCCGCTTTCGGGCCACGTGAGAGCCCCCACGGACATCTGCGGGTTGTACAATTTGGAAGCGGCGGACCCATGCCCACCTCTGAGAGATTGCTGTTAGAATCGTGGAACCGGACCTTGCACGGCATACCGACAGTGTTCGGCCGGCTTGCCTGGCTGGCCTCCCTGCGTAACCAGAATTCGGGAGCGTATGAGCACTTCGGGATGGCACAGCGTTCCAGTGCGGCTGAAGTCGACCGCATCGTTCGCGACAGCCACTTGCAGACTTTTCAGCAATGGCTCGGATTCACGCTGGAAGAGCAAAAACAGGAGTTGTCCGGTTATTTCGACGACCTGGGTCTGGACCGGCGCGAAGTTCTGTCGAACTGGTTATCGCTGAACCCTTATCTGGGTTGGGTGCCGCCCGAATCCCGTGATGTGGAACGCACGCTCTTCCTGACTGATTTGGGTTTTGTACTGGAATCCTTCAGGTCCGACTACGGCGTGGCGGCTCGGGATCCAGACTTATAGCCAGGCCAACCACCTGCCCGACGATCTCGATTTCGCCCGGGTATTTGAAGTTCAGCACCGGCGCATCCGATGCCGGATGCGGGATTAAGCTCATCAAACCATCCGTCAGACTGCACCACCTGCAATAAAAGCCATCTCGGTGTTCCAGAAAATAGATCGGCCGTGTCGCCTGGCTGACCCATCCGGCGGTCTGAATCCGGCGTTTGCCCTCATCGATTACCAGCAAAGACCCGGCCGGAACCAGCGGGTGCATTGCCCAGTCCTGCGTACCCACGAATCCATACCGGAAACGGCGGTAGTCGATCCCGCCCACCAGCGCCAGCGGGAGTTTCCCCCATCTCTGCACCACCTCGCTCAGAAACAGGGTTTTATTCAGATCGATGCCCGGGTTGAGAGAGATTGGCATCATCAACTCGGTGCTGGGGTCGGCCGGGAAGTCAATCGCGTGCGTCTTGCCAAGGCGGACCATCGCGCCATCGGCAGCCATATTCTCCAAGCCAGCACCGTACCAACCCAGCACCTCGGACATGTTTAGCCGATAGATACAGCAAAGGGAATACAATCTATAGATCGATGGCACCGTTCCGCGGCTTTCGATCTCCGACAGGCGGCTGATCAGCACTACAAATTCAGGATTGCCATGCCGTTCCGCGAGCGCCTGGCTTGCCTGCTCAACATCGCGGAATTTGAGGTCCAGACGCTCTCTCACCCGCCGCAGCCGAAGGCCCGCGTCTGTGTTATGGTCCGGTCTCTGTGCAGTGAGCGCCGCTGCATTGGCCACGGAAATCCCCCCAAACGGAAATTATAGTACCGTCACTGTTCTTCTATCAACGGGAAAGGCCTGTTTCTGTTCCAGAATCGGAACAGGAATTTAACGGCGATGTTTCGTTATTATACCCATGCCGGATGTCATTCGAATGTCGCCTTCGCGGTTAATTCTAACAAACAGGCTATTACTGTCTATGAATTACACCCGTGGCCCCAGACAAAAATTCGACTTCATTTCTTGCCTCGGAGGGTATAGAATCGGTTTTCATGGGTCAGGGCGCCGTTATCGCCAGCGTCCCCCCAATCCTATGAGCCAGCCAGATAGTGGTATTGTTCCGATGCCGCCAGAGCGTGTCGGGTATCAGGGCGAGCCCGGCGCCTTCAGCAGTGTTGCCGCCCGTTTGCTGTGTGGATCGAAGGCTAAACTGGCTCCGCTGCCCACTTTCAGCGACGTTTTTCAGTCTGTGGCAAATGGAAAACATGATGGGGCGGTGATCCCGATTGAGAACACTTTACATGGCTCGGTTCTTGAGAACTACGATCTTCTGCTGGCGGCCGGTTTGACGATCACAGGCGAAGTTTACGTTCGCATCGTCCACAACCTTATTTGCGCTCCCGAAACTCGCTTTTCCGATATCCGGAAAGTGTACTCTCATCCGGTCGCTCTCAATCAGTGCCTCCGCTTATTTGAGGCTCATCCGGCTATGGAAAAGGTCAGTTTCTATGACACGGCCGGAAGCGTGAAGATGCTGATGGAAGATCATCCTCCGGGCGCCGCGGCGATCGCATCGGCCGAAGCCGCGCAAATTTACGGTGCGAAGATCGTACGCCGCGCTATCGAAGACAACCCCGAAAACTACACGCGTTTCTTCCTTTTACAGCGTTCAGGTTTGAAACAGTCGAAGAAAAAAACCGGTCACATACCGGGGCCTTATAAGACCTCGCTGGTCTTCACCGTGGCGAACGTGGCAGGAGCGTTGTTTCGCTCGCTGGGGGCGTTTGCCCTGCGGGATATCAGTCTTGCTCGCATCGAATCGCGGCCCCTGCGCGGCAGGCCCTGGGAATACATGTTCTATCTCGATCTGGGCGCTCACGTCAACGACCCAGCGTGCGCCAATGCCATCAATCATTTGCGTGAGCTGGCGGATACTCTTCACATACTCGGTTGTTATCCGGCCGCACGCTTAGGGAGCACGAAATCAAAAAGAGGAAAGACGGCAGACAAAGGTAATAACCTTAAGAAATGAACGTCCTGCCCGTGGAAACGGCCCCCCAAGCTTCGGAGAGTGCTTCAGAGGGATCGGCATCAGATGCGTCGTTGGAAGAGCTTCCCGTTCTTGCTGTTCGCGAAACCGTTTTGTTTCCGAATGCGTTGCTGCCTCTGACGGTTGGCAGGCCTACGTCCGTCGCGATGGTGGAATCGCTCGGTGAAAACCGGCTCGTGGCCGTAGTTTGTCAGATCGACCCCTCGGTAGACGATCCGGCGCCCGCCGATCTGCGGCCGGCCGGGACGGTGGCTCTGGTGCACAAGATCGTTCGAATGCGCGAGGGCCACCTGCTGTTCTGCGAAGGCGTCTCGCGCATGAAGACGATAGAGTTTACTGCGCGTGAGCCCTTCCTCCGCGCCACTATCGAGCGGATACCGGAAATCGAGCCGGAGGAGTCTCCGGAGCTGATCGCGCTCCGCCAGAACGTCATCAGCGCCTTTACCCAGATCATTGCAGCGTCCCCCAATATTTCCGATGAGGTCGCCACGGCGGCGTCCAACATCATCGAGGTTGGCCGGTTGGCGGATTTTATCGCTGGCGCCATGCCGGGACTGAGCCACGCCGATCGTCAGACTGTGCTGGAACAGGCCGACGCTCGCAAGCGCCTCGAATATCTGCACGGTCAGCTGGTTCGTGAAGTTGAACTGCTGGAATTACGGCAGAAAATTCACTCTCAGGTGCAGGGCGCCCTCTCACAGAACCAACGGGAGTTTTACTTGCGCGAACAGTTGCGCGCCATTCAGAAAGAGCTTGGCGAGGGCGATGAGCGCGAACGTGAGACCCAGGAACTTCGCGAAAAGATCGACAAGGCCGGCATGCCGGAGCCCGTAAAGGAGGAGGCGCTCAAAGAACTCACCCGCTTTTCCAGGATCACCCCCATGTCGCCGGAGCATAACGTTGCCCGCACCTGGCTGGAGTGGATGACCAACCTGCCGTGGAGCGTTTCTACTGCCACTCCCGTCGATATCAATCGCGCCAAAGCCATCCTCGACGAGGACCACTATGATCTGGAGAAGGTCAAAAACCGCATCCTCGATTTCCTCGCCGTGCTCCAGCTCAAGCCCGGACAAAAGGGTCCAATCCTGTGTTTCGTCGGGCCACCCGGCGTTGGCAAGACCTCGCTCGGACGTTCCATCGCCCGCGCTCTCGACCGGAAATTCCAGCGCATTTCCATGGGCGGTATGCATGACGAGGCCGAAATCCGGGGCCATCGTCGCACCTACATCGGCGCTCTGCCAGGCCAGATTATTCAGGCGCTGAAGCGCGCCGGCAGCAACGATCCGGTGTTCGTACTGGATGAAGTGGATAAGCTCGGCCGCGATTTCCGGGGCGACCCCGCCTCGGCGCTGCTTGAAGTCCTCGATCCGGAACAAAACTTCAGCTACCGCGACAACTATCTGGACGTTCCCTTCGACCTCTCGAAAGTGCTGTTCATAACAACGGCCAACATGCTGGATACGGTGCCGGAAGCGCTACGCGACCGCATGGAGATCATTCAACTCCAGGGTTACACAGAGGAAGAGAAAGTTGCAATTGCCTTCCGCTACCTTATCCCGCGCCAGAAGAAAGAGAACGCTATCGACGAGAGCCGGCCGCTCGATATTTCCACCGATGCCGTTCGGTTCCTGATCCGCCGGTACACCCGAGAGGCGGGCGTGCGGAGTCTGGAGCGCGAGATCGGCAGCGTTTGCCGCAAGGTGGCGCGGCGATATGCCGAAGGAAAGAAAATCGTCAAAAAGGTGACGCCGGAATTGGTGGAAGAATTTCTTGGTGCGCCGCGCTTCCGGCCGGATACGGAAGTGGCCGAACGCACCGATCGCCCGGGTGTGGCGGTCGGCCTGGCCTGGACGCCGGTTGGAGGTGATGTGCTGTTCATCGAGGCCGGCCGTATGAAAGGCGGCGGCAAAGGTCTGATTATTACCGGGCAACTCGGCTCGGTCATGCAGGAGTCCGTGCAGGCGGCGCTTACCTGGGTTCGGTCGAACGCCGGTGCGCTGCACATCGCGCCCGCTGTATTCAAATCGAGCGACATTCACGTTCATGTCCCGGCCGGCGCAATCCCGAAGGACGGCCCTTCGGCGGGAATCACCATGGCGACGGCGTTGGTCTCGCTGCTCACGGGCCGCCGGGTGAAGAAGAATCTCGCGATGACCGGTGAGATCACACTGGCGGGTCACGTTCTGCCGGTGGGAGGAATCAAGGAAAAAGTCCTCGCCGCCCGCCGCGGCGGTGTCACGCAGGTCATCCTGCCTGCCGACAACGAAGTCGACGTCAAAGAAGATCTTAAGGACGAGCATCTTGACGGTATGAAGATTCGCTACGTCAGGACGATGAGCGAGGTGCTGCCGCTGGTGCTGGAAAAAACAGCCCGCTGATCGGGGCGTGGCGTGGGTTTTAGCCCACACTCTTAGGTCGTAAGGTTCTTCTCGTAAACCCGCGCCGCTGCCGCCACGCCCGAGCCCAGCTCAACCCGCTGGCCATTCGCGCGCAAAATCAATTCGAGGCCTGCGATCACTCCAACCAAATCCGGAAAGTCGAAATATCCCAGGTGGGCGATCCGAAAGATCTTACCTTTTGTCACTCCCTGGCCATCGGCAATAATTGCGCCGAACTTCTCTCGGAACGCCTTCACAATCAGTCCGGAATCCATCCCACCTGGCGGACGCACGGCGGTCAGCGAACTCGTCGGATGCTTCGCAAACAGCTCCAGCCCCACCGCCCCAACCGCGGCCCGGGCAGCCTCAGCCAGCATCTGCGCATTGCGAACCAGATTCGGCATCCCGATCTGCCGAATGTAATCCAACGCCGTGCTCAGGGCCAGAACCATCGCCGTCACTGGTGTCCACGTCGCTTCCCCCGCTTCTCCGCTCTTCTTTTCTTTTTTCAGGTCAAAGTAGAAATGGCGCAGCTTTGCTGATTCCGCTTTCTTCCACGCCTTCGCGCTCACTGACAGGAATGATAATCCCGGCGGAATCATGAACGCCTTCTGCGACCCGCCGATTACAAGGTCAAGTCCCCAGCCATCGATATCCAGCGGCATCGTCCCAAGGCCGGTAATCGCATCGACTATAAAAACGGCCTCCGTCTTCTTCACCATCTCGGCGATCGCCCGCAGGTCGTGCTCGGCGCCGGTCGAGGATTCCGAAGCCTGTATGAAAACGCCCTTCGCACCGGGCGCCGCCTTCAGAGCATCGGCGACCTGCTCCGGGGAAACCGAGTCGCCGTACTCCGCCGAGACCACATGTGCGTCAAGCCCAAACGCCTTCGCAATTCCTATCCAGCGCTCCCCAAAACTGCCCGCGCTGCACACAATCACCTTGTCTCCTTCGGAAAACAGGTTGGAAACCGAGGCTTCCATCGCCCCCGTCCCCGATCCGCCGAAACACAAAACGTCGCCCTGCGTCCCATATACTTCTTTCAGTCCGGCCAGGACGTTGCGGTAGACCTTGCGGAAATCTTCCGTTCGGTGATGGATGTCCGCCGCCAGCATGGCGTGCAGCGCGGGCGGATAAAGAGGTGTTGGGCCAGGTGTCAGCAGTCTTTGCTTGCGGATATACATGGGAAGGAAGTAGAGTCTAAGGTTAACAACTCATGCCCTTAATCGAACAGTTGTCGAAGGACATCGTGGCCGGAATGAAGGCCAAAGACGAGTTGCGGCTCGGCGCTTTGCGGATGATCAAGACCGCGCTGCAGAAAGAGATTTCGGTCGACCCCTCCAAACCGCTCACCGAAGCGCAGGAGCAACAAATTCTGAAGAGCCTGGTGAAGCAGCGGATGGACTCGATCGAAATGTTTCGCAACGCAGGCCGCGAAGAGATGGCCGTGAAGGAGGAAGCGGAAAAAGCCATTATTGAAAGCTATCTGCCCGCAGCGGCTTCGGAAGCTGACATGAATGCTGCTCTCGATGCCGCTCTTGCCGAAACCGGCATTACCTCGCTGAAGCAGATGGGTATGGTGATGAAGGCCACCCAGGCCAAACTCGCCGGCAAGAATGTGGACGGAAAGGTTCTCAGCGAGAAAGTGAGATCGCGCCTGTCATGACCGCACCTCCGGTACAACAACACAAACCGTTTGTCCCGCCAAATGTGGAAATGAAGGAGTTCACGCTCCGCGCTGTGCTCCTTGGCCTGATTATGTGCGTAGTGCTGGGCGCAGCCAACGCGTACCTCGGGTTGCGAGCCGGTCAAACCATCGCTGCAACTTATCCCGCCGCGGTGATCGGCATGGCGGTCCTGCGCATTTTCAAGGGCTCCATTCTGGAAGAGAACATCGCGCGTACCGCGGGGTCAATCGGCGAATCGGTCGCCGCCGGGGCGATTTTCACAATTCCCGCATTCGTTATCTCCCATTCGTGGCTCGATTTCTCCCCGGGTGTCGCCTATTGGAAGTCCACCGTGCTCATGGTGATGGGCAGCGTTCTGGGCGTCCTCTTCGTATCGCTGGTTCGCCGCATGCTTGTGGAAGATCCCGACCTTCCGTTTCCCGAATCCGTCGCCGCGGCGCAAATCCACAAGGCCGGGCAAGTTGGCGCGCAGGCTGCGAAGTTCCTTTTCTACAACATGGCGTTCGGGGCGGCGGTCTTTCTGGCCGGCGCTTTCAATGTCTTTGCGCCTGATAAAGACTGGTTCTTCGCTGTCGGGAGCATCGGAACCAGTGCGCTGCGCCTCGGTGCTCCCGGCACCACAAATATGCTCCAGACTGGCGGCGTCACAGTATTTTCCGGCCCCACTGTGAGTCCGGCTTATATCGGCGTCGGCTACGTAATCGGACCGCAACTGGCGGCGCTGAATTTCGCCGGCACGGTGATCGCCTGGGGACTCCTCATTCCGCTGCTGATGTATTTTCTCGGTCCGCAGCTAAAGGCATTTGTTCCGCCAAATACGACCGGCGACGAATCCTGGCTGGCGATCACTAATGCCGTGTGGCGATTCATCGTACGCCCGGTTGCCGTAGGCGGAATGCTCGCGGGCGCGAGCTTCACACTTTTCAAAATGCGCAAGGCGCTGTTCGGCGGCCTGGCCCGCGCTTTTTCGGAACTCAAGAGCGGCGCTCCTTCGGCAGCCACAACCATTCGCACGGAGCGCTATATGAGTGCGCGCGTTGTGTTGCTGATGATCTTCGTTGTCTTTGCGCTGATGATTGCACTCTACTCCTGGCTTTCCAACGGCGTCGTCGCGGGCGTGACGGCGGCCCTTGTCATGCTGGTTGTCGGTTTCTGCTTTGCCACCGTGTCCGGATATCTGGTAGGCGTGATCGGATCTTCCAATAACCCCATCTCCGGCCTGACGCTTTCCACTGTAATCATCGCCGCGGTTCTGATGGTCGCGCTCGGCGTCAAAGGAACCGATGGTGTGGTCGCGGTGCTAGGCGTGGCCGCTGTCGTCTGCGTCTCCAGCGCGGTCGCGGGCGAGTTGCTCCAGGATTTCAAAGTGGGCTACATCATTGGCGGCACGCCGCGGAGCATTCAGATTGTCGAATTGATTGCCGTGCTTGTAGCGAGCGCCGTCATGTACTTTCCGCTGCTGGTGCTTCACCAGGGTAATATCAACGCGGGCGGAATCGGCTTCGGAGATAAAGCGCTCCCTGCGCCCCAGGCTGGGCTGATGGCAGCGATCTCACAGGGAATCGTCGGTGGAGATATGGCGTGGCCGTTAATCGTCGCCGGTATTTTGATGGGTGTCTCGATGGTGATGATTGGCGTCAAGAGCCCCATGCTTGTTGCCATCGGGATGTATCTGCCCATCGGCACCACCTTTGCCATCTTCATCGGCGGCATCATCCGGTGGGTGAGCGATACAATGGCGAAGCGTCGCGGCCTGAACGAAGCGCAGAAGATCCGCACCGAAAGCGTCGGGATACTTGCGGCGTCCGGTTTAATTGCGGGCGAGGCCCTTATCGGCCTGGTCACCGCTACGTTCAACTTCTTCGACTGGAAACTGCCTCTTCTTTTTAAGGAGCCGTCTTACATCGTCGGTCTGATCGTCCTGCTAGTTATCGGCTGGTCGTTAGTGCAGGTGCCTCTGGCGAATGCCGGCCGTCCGGAAGACCCACCGCCACCGGCGGCCATCGTTTAACAGAACAGTCAGATCCCCTCGAGCGCCATGACCGCGGCCAAATCGGCGCGCATGCGCTCCCAACGTTCTGCCCCCAAAGCCTCCAGGACACGGGCCTGCGCCGCCTGCCAGTGCACCAGCGATTTCTGTACTTCCTGCTCCCCCAGCTTTGTCAGCACTACTGATTTACTGTTCGCCCCACCCGCGCTGATCTGGATCAGCCGGCGCTGCTCCAGCGATCGCAGATCGCGTGTCAATGTCGTTCGTTCCAGTCCGACTTCACGCGCGAGGGCCGAAATCGTCGCCGGACCGGTTCGCCGGATCGTCATCATCAGACTGAACAATGGCCCCCGCAGCGGCGCCTCCGCCATCTCCGCGCTGTAAATCCGCCCCACCGTCAGGGCAGACTTCCGCAATGCAAAAGCCACACACTTACTCTCGAAGCCGGGCGTTTTGTCGGTTGACTTCGAAGACATGTGTACATACACTACTATAGATCCAATGACCTCGCAACCTTCCCCAGATCCGCCCCGAAGCAGCCGCTCCTGGATTTGGCTGCTGCTTCTGATCGGCGTCGCTGGCGGGGCCGTATATCTGTATCCGCGCATGAAGCCGCCGGCAGAAGAGAAAGCTGAAAAAGGCAAAACAGGCAAAGGCCGTGGCGGCGCTCCGCGCGTCGTCCCGGTTGTGGCCACTGCTGCACGAAAAGGCGACATGCCGGTCTATCTGAACGGACTCGGTTCTGTCTCTCCTCTGAATACTGTCAACATCCACACGCGCGTGGATGGCGAACTGCTCAACGTCGCATACACCGAAGGCCAGATGGTGAAACAAGGAGAGCTTCTCGCCGAAGTGGATCCCCGTCCGCTCAACGCTCAGCTTGCCCAGTTCGAGGCGCAGAAAGCCCGCGACGAATCGATCCTCGCCAACGCCCGCCTCGACATGACTCGCTACAAAGCGCTGCTCGATCAGGATGCGATCCCCAAGCAGCAGTTCGACACACAGAACGCCACGGTGCTCCAGATGGAATCCACCGTCAAAGCCGATGAAGCGCAGATCGAAAACATTAAGCTCCAGCTTTTTTACAGCCGTATTACTTCGCCTCTCACTGGGCGCATCGGCCTCCGCCTGGTGGACCGGGGAAATATCGTTCACGCCATCGATGTCGGCCCGCTGGCAGTTGTCACCCAATTGCAGCCGATCGCGGTGCTCTTCAACATCGCTGAAGACAGCCTGCCCATCGTGAGTCGCAAGATGCAGACCGGTGAGAAACTCACTGTCTTTGCATGGGATCGCGACCTGAAGACCCGCCTTGGCGTGGGGACATTGCTCACCATCGACAACCAGATCGACCAGGCCTCCGGCACGGTCCGCTTCAAAGCCAGTTTCGCCAACGACGATCTGTCGCTGTTTCCCAACCAGTTCGTCAACGCCCGACTCCTTATCGACACCGTTCGTAACGCCGTTATCGTGCCCAACGCCGCGATCCAACGCAGTCCGACTTCGACCTTCGTCTATGTCATTGCCCAGGAAAAGGCTGTGCCGCGCGAAATTGTTCCCGGCGCGGTCGAGGCGGACGAGACTGTAATCGAAAAAGGGCTTGAACCCGGAGAGATTGTTGCCATTGATGGGATCGATCGTCTCGACGCCGGCGCGCGGGTCGCGGTTCGTATGGCGAATGCAGGTTCGGGCCGAGGTGAGGGCAGAGGCAGCGCCGCGCCTGCGGGGCGTTCTGGCCGCGGCGCAACGGAAACGCCCGGTCGCGATTCGGGCAGAGGCGCTGCCCCCCCGCCTGCCGTGAGATCAGTCACTCCCTGAGACCGCCCCATGAACCTTTCGCGGCCCTTCATTCTCAGGCCAGTTGCCACGTCGCTGTTCATGACGGGCATCCTGCTGGTGGGCGCCTTCGCTTACCGGCAACTGCCGGTATCGGCGCTGCCGCAGGTGGATTACCCCACCATCCAGGTCATCACTCTCTACCCCGGCGCCAGCCCCGACGTAATGGCGTCGCTGGTCACGGCGCCGCTGGAGAAACAATTTGGCCAGGTCCCCGGCCTCAACCAGATGACCTCCACCAGTTCGGCCGGAGCTTCTGTCGTCACGCTGCAGTTCATTCTCGATCTCAATATCGATGTCGCTGAACAGCAGGTCCAGGCCGCCATCAATGCCGCCGCCAGTTTTCTGCCGCACGATCTTCCGAACCCGCCGGTCTACGCGAAGACCAACCCCGCTGATGCGCCGATCCTCACGCTGGCTCTCACCTCGAAGACTCTCGAGCTGCCCAAAATCGAGGACTTCGCTGATACCCGCCTCGCGCAGAAGATCTCTCAGCTTCCCGGTGTCGGCCTGGTCAGCATTTCAGGTGGCCAGAAACCCGCGATCCGCATTCAGGCCAATCCCATGGCCCTGTCGTCTTATAAGCTCAGCCTCGAAGACCTCCGCGCGGCGATTGCCGCCACCAACGTCAATCAGGCCAAAGGCACCTTCGACGGCGTGCGCAACTCGTATACGATCGGCGCCAACGATCAGCTTCTTACCAGCGAGGAATACCGGGGTCTCGTGGTTGCCTACCGCAACGGCCGGCCAGTCAATATTGCCGATGTTGCCGATGTTGTCGATTCCACGGAAAACGTAAAACTCGCCGCCTGGATGAACGAATCTCCCGCGGTGATTGTCAACATCCGCCGCCAGCCTGGCGCCAACATTATCGACGTTGTCGATCACGTGAAGAAACTTCTGCCCTCGCTGCGCGCCACGCTGCCGGCATCCGTCGAAGTCTCCATCCTCACCGACCGCACTGTTACCATCCGCGCTTCCGTCGACGATGTGCAGTTTGAACTGATGCTGACCATCGGCCTGGTGGTCATGGTCATTTTTCTGTTTTTGCGGACGCTTGCTGCCACCATCATCCCCGGCATTGCCGTACCTTTGTCTCTGGTCGGCACATTCGCGGTGATGTATTTACTCGGCTATAGCCTGAATAATCTGACCCTGATGGCGCTCACCATCTCCACCGGCTTCGTGGTGGATGACGCCATCGTCATGATCGAAAACATCGCACGGTACATCGAAGGGGGCGATTCGCCGATGAAAGCCGCGCTCAAAGGTTCCGGTGAAATCGGCTTTACTATTCTTTCGCTCACCGTCTCGCTGATCGCCGTGCTCATCCCGCTGCTGTTCATGGGAGATATCGTGGGCCGGCTGTTCCGGGAGTTTGCGATCACCCTCAGCGTCACTATTTTGATCTCCGCCCTGGTCTCGCTCACCCTCACGCCGATGATGTGCGCCCGCTTGCTCCATCACAAGCCGGATTCCGAACGCGGCTTTCTGTACCGCATTTCTGAACGCGGTTTTCAGGCCATCATTTCGTTCTACGGCGCCACTCTGCGCGTTATTCTCCGCCATCAGCCGGCCACCATGATCGTGGCAGCCGGTACACTCGCGGCGACCGTTTATCTCTTCCTCATCATTCCCAAAGGCTTCTTCCCTGTCCAGGACACCGGCGTCATTCTTGGAATTTCTGAAGCGCCGCAAACAATTTCTTTCCCCGCGATGGCGGACCGTCAGCAGGCTCTGGCCAGCGCGATTCTGAAAGATCCGTCAGTCGAAAGCCTCTCGTCTTTCATCGGCATCGACGGCACCAACACCACCCTCAACTCCGGCCGCATTCAAATCAACCTTAAACCCATCGAAGAGAAAGGCGCCGATGGTGTGGTGCGCCGCCGGCCGGACGCCCCGGATGTAATTCGCAATCTCCAGGCACGCGTCGCCGAGGTGGATGGTATCCAGCTGTTCATGCAGCCGGTGCAGGACCTCACTGTGGAAGACCGTCTGAGCCGCACGCAATACCAATACAGCCTGGAAGATCCCGACGCGAAAGAACTTCTCGAATGGGCGCCCAAATTCGTGGAAAAGCTCCAGTCGCTTCCGGAATTACGCGACGTCGCCAGCGACCAGCAATCGGGAGGTTTGGAAACCGCGCTGATCATCGATCGCAATACAGCTTCGCGGTTTGGCGTCACGCCCACCATGGTGGACGACACTCTTTACGACGCCTTCGGACAGCGCCAGATCTCCACGATGTTTACGCAGCTCAACCAATATCGAGTGGTGCTGGAGATCAGTCCCGAATACCGGAAAGACCCCTCCGATCTGAAGAATATATACGTGCGCTCATCGGGCGGCGGAGCGGTTCCGCTGAATGCCATCACCAGCCTGCGCGAATCCAACGCGGCGCTTGCCGTTAACCACCAGGGACAGTTCCAGGTGGTTACGGTTTCCTTCAATCTGGCTCCCGGAAAATCGCTCGGTGACGCGGTCACCGCGATTAACGCTGCTCGCGCCGAACTTGACCTCCCGCCCAGCATCGATGCGGCCTTCCAGGGTACCGCAGCCGCCTTTCAGTCCTCGCTCGCCAATGAGCCGGTGCTGATCCTGGCCGCACTGCTCACCGTTTACATCGTCCTCGGCGTGCTCTACGAAAGCTATATTCATCCGATGACGATTCTCTCCACGCTGCCCTCCGCGGGCGTCGGAGCTCTGCTCGCGTTGATGCTGACGCACTCCGACTTCAGCGTCATTGCGCTCATCGGAATCGTCCTGCTCATCGGCATCGTTGAAAAAAATGCCATCATGATGATCGATTTTGCGCTGCAGGCCGAACGCACGGAAGGCCTGACGTCACGCGATGCCATCTATCAGGCGTGCCTGCTGCGTTTCCGCCCCATCGTCATGACGACGATGGCCGCGATCCTTGGTGGCGTCCCGCTGGCCCTCGGCTCCGGACCCGGCGCGGAATTGCGCCGCCCGCTCGGCATCGCCATCATCGGCGGACTCGTCTTCAGCCAGCTCCTCACGCTCTACACCACGCCTGTCACATATCTGATGTTCGATCGGATTGCCAAATTCATGGCGCGCGGCCGTAAGCCGATTGACTGGGAAGCGGAACTCGCGGCTGAAGAAGTTGCGGAGGGTGCATGAATATTTCAGGTCCGTTCATCAGGCGCCCCGTCGGCACCGCGTTGATTACCATCGCGATCGGTTTGGCTGGCGCTGTCGCCTATCCTTTTCTGAAGATCGCGCCGCTCCCGCAAATCGATTACCCGTCGCTGACTGTTAACGCCGGCCTCCCCGGAGCAAGTCCCGAAACAATGGCGTCATCCGTGGCGGCCCCGCTGGAGCGCCAACTCGGTCAGATCGCCGGCGTCAATGAAATGACCTCGGCAAGCACTCTCGGATCCACCACCGTTACGCTGCAGTTCGATCTCAACCGCAACATCGACGCCGCCGCCCGCGACGTGCAGGCGGCCATCAACGCCGCCCGCGCTCAACTTCCTCCGGCCCTGCCGCAGAATCCCAGCTGGCGCAAGGCCAACCCCGCGGATTCGCCCATCATGTTTCTCTCCCTGCGCTCCAAAACCATGAGCCCGAAAGAGATTTACGGAATTGCCGCCACCGTTCTGCAGCAGAAGATCTCCCAGGTAAAGGGAGTTGGGCAGGTCAGCGTCACCGGCGGCTCGCTTCCCGCCGTGCGAGTAGAGATCAATCCGTCACTTGTCAATAAGTATGGCCTGAGCATGGAGGATATCCGCAACTTCCTTGGGTCCACCAACGCTAACCGCCCCAAAGGCGAACTTGCCGGACCGTTCCGCACCTGGGCGCTGAATACCAACGATCAGCTGATGAACGCCAAAGATTATGCGCCGCTGGTTGTTGCTTACGGCAAAGGCGGCCCGGTGCGGCTCTCCGACATTGGCAACGTCCTCGATTCAGTCGAGGAGGTCCGCTCTTACGGTCTTGCCAATGGCGAACCGGCCATCACCATGCTCGTCTTCCGCCAGCCCGGCGAGAACATTGTAGAGGTTTTCGACCGTGTCAAAGCACTGTTGCCACGGTTGCGCGCGGAAGTCCCGCCCACGCTGCGTATGGATATCCTGCTCGATGCAACTGCCGCGATTCGGCAGTCGGTTCTCGATGTCGAGATCACCCTTGGCATTTCCATCGCTTTGGTCATCCTGGTGGTCTTCGTATTTCTTCGCAGCCTGCGCGCCACCTCCATCCCGGCCGTCGCCGTCCCCATGTCTCTCGCTGGTACGTTCGGCGTTCTTTATCTCTTTGGCTACAGTCTCGACAATCTCTCCCTGATGGCCCTCGTCATCGCGACCGGCTTCCTGGTGGACGACGCGATCGTTGTCATTGAAAACGTCACCCGGCTGATTGAATCCGGCCTGTCCCCCGCGCGAGCCGCTCTGCGTGGCGCGCGCGAGATCGGCCCCACAATTGTCTCCATCGCAATCTCTCTCATCGCGGTCTTCATCCCCATCCTGCTGATGCAGGGGTACGTTGGCCGGCTCTTCCGCGAATTTGCCATTGCGCTTGCCGCATCCATCGTCATCTCGCTGTTCATCTCTCTGACACTCACACCGATGATGTGCGCGCACGTGCTTCGGCGGCCGGATCCCGGGCGCCGTCCCTCGTGGCCTTCCCGCCTCAGTGAAGGTATCTTCCAATTCGGATTCCGCGTTTACCGTGTGTCGCTTGGCTGGGTGGTTCGCCATCAGCCGATTATGCTGCTCGTCACGCTTTCCACCGTAGCCGTGACTGTCTATCTCTATCGGGTCGTTCCCAAGGGCTTCATTCCCCAGCAGGATTCGGGCCGAATGACGGGTCAGGTGCAGGCCGATCAGGCCATCTCGTTCTCGGCAATGCAGGAAAAACTGCGACAGGCCACAGCAGTTCTCCAGGCCGATCCAGCCGTCGAAAACACCATCGCCTTTATGGGCGGCAGCGGCGGCCGGCTCGGCGGCGCGATGAACAACGCGACCATGTTTGCGACGTTAAAGCCGCCGAAGGTGCGCAAGGTTACCGCCGAACAACTCATCACCCGCTGGCGTCCGCAATTCGCGCGCGTCGCCGAGGGGAACTGGCCTTGATGCCAGTGTATTCCTGCAGTCGGTGCAAAGCCTGCGCATCGGCACCCGTATCTCCGGTGGCCAGTATCAATACACGCTGCAGAGCGATTCCGTCAGCGATCTAAACACCTGGGCGCCGCGCGTATTTCAGCGCCTCCGCGCCATGCCGAACCTTGCCGATGTGAACATCGACCAGCAAAACAAAGGCCTGCAGACTTCGCTCGTGATCGACCGCAACACCGCAGAGCGCATGGGCATCTCACCCCGCCTGATTGACGACACCCTCTACGATTCCTTCGGCCAGCGCCAGGTGGCGACGCTGTACACGCAACTGGCGCAATACCACGTCGTCATGGAAGCAGACCCACGCTTCGGCCAGTCGCCCGAAAGCTTCTCGTACGTTTATGCCCGTGGTGGAGCGGGCCAGACGCCGATCAACGCGGTGGCGCATTTCGTTTCCTCCACCGCACCTCTCTCGGTAAATCATCAAGGCCAGTTCCCCTCGGCGACGATTTCCTTCAATCTTCCAGAAGGCGTGTCGCTCGGTGACGCGGTGAACGGCATCGAAGCGGCGGAGCGCGAAATGGGAATGCCGTCCAGCATCCGCGGCAGCTTCGCCGGTGCGGCGCAAGCATTTCAGGAGTCTTTGGAAAACGAGCCCGTCCTTATAGCGGCCGCCCTCATCTCGGTTTATCTCGTGCTCGGAATGCTTTACGAGAGCCTGATTCACCCCATCACGATTCTTTCGACGCTTCCGACCGCCGGCGTGGGAGCTCTCCTTGCGCTCCTTGCAACAAAGAATGAACTCAATGTCATATCGCTCATCGGCATCATCCTGCTGATCGGCATTGTGAAGAAGAACGCCATCATCCTCATCGATTTCGCCATTCGCCTCGAACGCGATGAAGGCAAGACTCCGGAAGCGGCGATCTTCCATGCCTGCCTGATGCGCTTCCGCCCCATCATGATGACCACGACAGCGGCGCTGCTGGGCGGCCTGCCGATGGCGCTCGGCGAGGGCGTTGGCTCCGAACTCCGCCGCCCGCTCGGTATCGCAATTGTCGGCGGCCTCCTGCTCAGCCAGGTTCTGACGCTTT
>Ga0206921_10156_pt1 | contig 20352 bp, 18 predicted proteins | sample Alteio_BWOrgHeat_66_FD_152930 | JGI IMG/M metagenome (GOLD analysis project Ga0206921, IMG submission 152930) | Enriched cells from forest soil in Barre Woods Harvard Forest LTER site, Petersham, Massachusetts, United States -... | ecosystem: Environmental > Terrestrial > Soil > Temperate forest >...
ACCGGTAATGTGGGCTTTTACATCTTTATGATGGTGATAGGTATTATTGCTGTATTAGTATATAGTTTAGTTAGAATATAAACCTTAGCGTTTAAATATAAAATGACGGTTAGTGTATTAATTTTTTTACCGATTATAGCAGCCCTTGCTGTGTTCTTATTGAAAAATGAGATAGCAAAATATGTTGCTTTGTTTTTTGCTGTTGCTGAACTGGCTGTAGCCGGCTGGTTTCTGGCCAATTTTATACCCGATGCTAGCATACAGTATTCTATTAATGTACCATGGATAGTAAAAATGGGCATTTACTTTAATGCAGGTATTGATGGTATAAGCATGGTAATGGTATTGCTTACCACTTTACTGGTGCCACTTATTATATTAACAACCTACAAGCACACCTATAAAAATGCATCTGCTTTTTACGCGCTGATACTGTTTATGCAGGCGGGTTTGTTAGTTGTATTTACTGCTTTAGACGGATTTTTATTTTATGTAGGATGGGAAGCTGCGCTTATACCAATCTACTTTATATGCGCTATGTGGGGCGGTCAGAACCGTATCCGTGTTACGCTTAAGTTTTTCATTTACACATTTGCAGGCTCATTATTTATGCTGGTAGGTATTATTTACCTATACATGCAAGCGCCTAACGGTACTTATGACCTGATGCAATTTTATGCTACCAAGTTAGATCCGGCACGTCAGAATTGGGTTTTCTGGTCGTTCTTCCTGGCATTCGCTATTAAAATTCCTTTATTCCCATTACATACCTGGCAGCCCGATACGTATACCGAAGCGCCTTCAGCAGGTAGTATGTTACTGGCAGGTATTATGCTAAAAATGGGTTTATATGGTTTAATGCGCTGGTTAATACCCAATGCGCCAATTGCATTTTTACATTGGCAAAATTTGGTAATGATATTGGCTGTTATCGGTGTGCTATATGCAGCAATAATTGCATTCACTCAAAAGGAGGGCAAGCGTTTAGTAGCTTACTCATCAATATCGCACGTTGGCCTTATAGCTGCGGGTATATTTAGCCTTACCTTACAAGGCACGCAGGGAGCAATGATCCAAATGCTTAATCACGGTATAAACGTTGTTGGCTTATTCTTTATCTGGGATATCATCAGCAGGCAAATGAACACCATGGATGTAAACCAGCTGGGTGGTATTGCTAAAGTTGCACCAAAGTTTGCTACAGCATTTTTAATAATTGTTTTAGGAACGGTAGCATTGCCATTAACCAATGGCTTTATAGGTGAGTTTTTACTGTTGAGTGGTGTTTACCAGTATAGCTTCTGGTTCGGGCTTGTAGCAGGCTTAACCATCATATTTGGTGCAGTTTATATGCTCAGGATGTACAAGAATGTTATGCAGGGCGAAACCAATGCCTTAACTGCGACTTTTGTTGATGTTAGCGGCTCAGATAAATTAACCCTTATCATAATTTGTATATTAATAATAGGTATCGGTGTTTATCCGCAGCCAATATTACATCTTTCAGAAGCTGCTGTTGACAAATTGCTGTTAACAATAAGTACTAAAGCAATGAATGTTACATTATAACCGGCAAACTGAATTTTGCTTATTAATGATAAATAAAGATCAGATTTAAAGAAATAAAATGAATACCTTAATAATAATATCTGTTTTACCCATAGTGCTTTTGTATTTGGGTTTATATAAAGCTAAAAAAGCATTGCTGCCGGTTGCTGTTATCGGTTTGCTTGCTGCTTTAGGCTTTGCCCTTGCACAATGGACATCAGTTGATATAGCTACGCCTATTTACCATGGCATGATGTTGTTTAATAACTATTCAATAGCGTTTTCAGCCATTACTATTATTTCTACCATACTTATCCTGTTATTATCAAAAGGTTATTTCGAGCGTATAAGTGATCATATTGCCGAGTATTATGCTATTATCCTGTTTTCATTAGCAGGTATCATTGTAATGGTATCCTATTATAACCTAACCATGCTTTTTATAGGCATCGAGATCATGTCGGTTAGCTTATATATCCTGGCAGGTATTAAAAAGAATGATTTTGCTTCAAATGAGGCAGCTTTAAAATATTTCCTGATGGGTGCTTTTTCAACCGGTTTCTTACTATTCGGTATAGCGCTTATTTACGGTACAACAGGTTCATTTAACTTAGAGGCTATCCGTAACTGGGTAGTGGCCCACCCGCGTGGTATGGACCCTATGATGGGTACCGGTATTATGCTGATCATAGTTGGCCTTTGCTTTAAGGTAGGGGCTGCCCCATTCCATTTCTGGACCCCGGATGTATACGAAGGTTCACCAACGCTGATCACCGCGTTTATGTCAACCGTAGTTAAAACTGCAGGCTTTGCAGCATTCCTGCGTTTATTTGCTGAATGCTTTGCACCAGTGGCTGATTTCTGGATGCCCGCCCTGCTTATCATAACTATATTAACCTTATTCATAGGCAACATTACCGCGCTTTACCAGCAAAGCTTTAAACGTATGCTGGCGTTCTCCAGCATATCACACGCGGGCTATATGCTTTTTGCTATCGTAGCATTAGGCGCAAGCTCAGCAAACTCGGTATTTATATATGCTACTGCGTATTCAATTGCTTCTATCATTGCATTTGCGGCCTTAATACTGGTACAGCAGCAATCAGGCAGCGATAACTTTGAGAGCTTTAACGGCCTGTCAAAAAAGAACCCATTCCTGGCCCTGGTATTAACTATAGCCATGCTGTCGTTAGCTGGTATACCACTTACTGCAGGCTTTATGGGTAAATTCTTTATGTTCTCAAGCGCCCTTTCACATTACCAGGTTTGGTTGGTCGTACTGGCGGTAGTAAACGCTATTATCAGTATCTTCTATTATTTCAGGGTAATTGTAGCCATGTATTTCCGCACAGCTGAAACCAGCGAAGTACAGATCCCTGCCTACTATAGCTTTGTTTTAGGCTTTTCTGCATTAGTAACCATTATTATTGGCGTATATCCAACATTTATTGCGTACCTTATTTAATAAATAAGGGAAATCGCTTTTAACTTTTATAATTATTTTTTTGTAGCGATGGGTTTCAAACCCATCGCTATGATAGCTTAATTTACTTTCGCAGCACGGTTTATGGTTGATAGTTTATAGTATCGCACAAAAAACAAATGACCCAATAAAAGTGCAGCTTATTTTTCTTAAAAGCGATTTCCCTATTTAATAAATAAGGCATAACTACAAATTGATTTAATATTTGTAGTTTTACATAGTGAATGGAAAGTTTTTGGGAACACCTGCAAAATTTAACGGACGCTCAATCCATCATAAGCAGAGGAGGATTTTTTCTTTTGCTTATCGTTGTTTTTGCTGAAACCGGATTGTTTTTTGGTTTTTTTTTACCGGGAGACTACCTGCTATTTATGGCAGGCTTGCTTTGCGCAAGCGGAATGTTCGATATCCAGATCACTACGCTTATTATCTCATTAATCATAGCAGGAATTTTAGGCAACTACACCGGCTACTGGTTTGGTTATCGAACGGGGCCAATTTTATTCAACAAAAACGATTCTTTGCTGTTTAAAAAGCGTTATGTGGTAATGGCCGAACAATTTTATGTAAAATATGGCGGTATGGCGCTAATTTTGGGCAGATTTTTCCCTATAATTAGAACTTTTGCTCCTATCTTTGCAGGAGTTGTTAAAATTGATATTAAAAAGTTTACACTTTATAATATTATTGGCAGCGTAGCATGGGTGGTAACACTATGTTTAACAGGGTACTTCCTGGGTAGAAAGTACCCGGATATAACGCATTACCTGGACTATATAATCATTGGATTTTTTGTTGTTACATCTATTCCCTTGATCATTGCTTTTTTTAGAAAAAAGAGCACACAAAGTAAAGTAAGTAAACTATAAATAATAAAATAACACTACTAAATGAGCACACAACATCCCTGGCACCAGGTTTCACCCGGAGATAATGTACCCGAAATTGTACAAGCAGTAATTGAAATACCTAAAGGTTCTAAGGCTAAATATGAAATTGATAAAGAATCAGGTTTATTAAAGCTTGATCGTGTTTTATTTTCTTCTGTAATGTACCCGGCTAATTATGGTTTCATCCCGCAAACTTATTGCGATGATCATGACCCGCTGGATATATTGGTATTATGTTCTGTTGATGTATTTCCAATGTCTATCATCGAAGCTAAGGTAATAGGTGTAATGCACATGGTTGATAATGGCGAGCAGGATGATAAAATTATAGCAGTTGCTAAAAACGACATGTCTGTAAACTATATCAACGACCTGAATGAATTGCCGCCGCATGCCATGAAAGAGATCGTTCGTTTTTTCCAGGATTACAAAAAGCTGGAAGGCAAGAACGTAACGATTGAACATTTACTGGGCTTGCGTTATGCTCACAAAGTAATTCAAGAAAGTATGGAATTGTACAAATCCACTTTCCCTGTGTACCAATAAATAATTAATGGACCCCGCAGAACTCACCGTAAATTATTTTTATCTTTTCCTTACCATTTTCCTGGTATTGTTGAACGGCTTTTTTGTTGCCGCGGAATTTGCCATGGTAAGGGTGCGGGGCTCGCAAATTGAAATAAAAGCCAAAACGGGCAGTCGCCTGGCTAAAACTACCCGTGGTATTTTACATAATTTAGATGGCTACCTGGCTGCAACGCAGCTGGGTATCACCATTGCTTCGCTGGCACTGGGTTGGTTTGGCCAATCGGTGGTAACAGCCATAATGCTGCACCTGTTTTTATCACTGGGCATTGCTATTACATCTACCCTGGTACTTAATATCTGCCATTTCGTAGCATTCTCGGTTATTACAGTTTTTCATATCACCTTTGGCGAGCTTGCCCCAAAATCGATAGCCATACAGCGTTCAACACGTACTGTAATGGCTATTGCAGTGCCTTTACAGCTGTTTTATATCGTGTTTAAGCCTATTATCTGGTGCCTGAACACCTTCGCAAATTTTATTCTGAAAATATTTGGTATCGATGCGGTTCAAGGCGAAACACATCACAGCTCCGAAGAATTACAGTATTTACTGGAGCAAGGAAAGGAAAGCGGCGCGCTCGACTCCAACGAGCATGAACTGATCCAGAATGTGTTTGAGTTTAATGAGCGTGTAGTAAAAAATATCATGGTACCACGTACCAAAATATCGGGTATTGATATTGATACCACCAAGGATGAATTGCTGGAAACCCTGATAACAGAGGGTTACTCCCGCATGCCAGTTTATGATGATGTAATTGATAAGATAGTTGGTATTGTACATGCCAAGGATATCCTGCCTTTACTGGCGCGAAATGAGGAGATAATTTTAAAGGACATTATCCGCAAGCCGTATTTTATCCCCGAAACAAAAAAGATAAACGACCTGATGGCCGAGCTGCAGCAAAAACGCATACAGATAGCCATTGTGCTTGATGAGTTTGGCGGCACGGCGGGTATGGTTACGCTTGAAGATATTGTTGAGGAACTGGTAGGCGAGATACAGGATGAGTACGATGAGGAAAAACCAATTGTTGAACGTGTTAACGACCGCGAGTTTATCGTAAACGCACTGGCACCTATTTATGATGTAAACAGCCACCTGCCGCATGATCTGCCCGAGGATGGCGATTATGATACCGTATCGGGCTGGTTGGGTGATATATTTGGTAAGATCCCTGACGTGGGCGAGCAAAAGGAATCAAACGGATATAACATTACGGTACTGAAGAAATCAGACCAAAACATTGAATCGGTAAAATTGGAGCTGCTGATAAATGAAGAAGATGCTGTAGATTTACATTAATTAGAAACAAGAAGCAAGAGGTAGGAATCAAGACTAAAATACCAGTGATAAGTTTCCTTGTCTTGACTCATGATTCTTAAATCTTGATTCCATTCCATATAATGCATCTTTTTTACACCCCCGATATTGAACCCTCACACCCCCAATATTTTCTTAGCGAAGAGGAAAGCAAACACGCTGTAAGAGTTTTGCGCCTTAACGTTGATGATAAAGTGCAGTTAATCGACGGCAAAGGTGGTTTATATACTGCCGAGATTAAAGACGCCCATCCTAAAAGAACTATCCTGCAAATTACTGATGTGCTAACAGGCTTTAATAAGAGGAACCATTACCTGCACATTGCCATTGCCCCCACAAAAAATATTGAACGTTTAGAGTGGTTCCTTGAAAAAGCCACCGAGATAGGTATTGATGAGATCTCGCTCATCATCTGTCAGCGCTCCGAGCGTAAAGAGGCCAAGGTCGACAGGTTAAATAAGATCATCACCTCTGCTATTAAACAATCCTTAAAAGCGTATCACCCCATATTAAACGAGCCGGAACCTTTGAGCAAATTACTAACCCGAAGCTTTGACGGGCAGAAATTTATAGCTCATTGTGAGGAAAGTGACAAGACCAGCCTGAAGCAGGACATCAGCCTGAATGGCAAATACTTAATTTTAATAGGCCCGGAGGGTGATTTTAGTCCGAAGGAAATTGAGGATGCTTTGCATAATGATTTTAAAGCCATAACTTTAGGTCAAAGTCGTTTAAGAACGGAAACCGCTGCTTTGGAGGCTTGTTTTGAAGTGAACTTTTTAAACCGCGAATGAGAAAAGGCATTTATATAGGCGTTGCATTGTTAATACTGTTTGTAATGAGCAGTTTTAATGACCCTACCTATAAAATGGCCAAGCTAAAATATAATGGCGGCGGCGATTGGTATGGCGACCGCACAGCCCTGCCCAACCTTATCAAATTTTGTAACGAGAACTTGAAAACCAATTTCCAGCTACAGGACGAAGTAGTTGATGTGGGCAGCGCCGAAATATTTAATTATCCATTTATTTTCATGACCGGCCATGGTAACGTGATCTTCTCCGATCAGGAAGCACAGAACTTGCGAGCTTATTTAATAGGCGGCGGTTTTTTGCATATAGATGATAATTATGGCCTCGACCAGTTCATCAGGCCGCAGATGAAAAAGGTTTTTCCTGAGCTTGATTTTGTGGAGCTGCCGCTCAATCATCCAATCTATCATCAGAAATATAGCTTCCCCAATGGCCTGCCCAAAGTGCATGAGCACGATGGCAAACGGGCGCAGGGTTTTGGTTTGATCTACAAGGGGCGCCTGGTGTGTTTTTACGACTATCAGTGCGATCTGGGCAATGGCTGGGAGGATTATGGCACATACGCCGGCGACACGCAGGAAACGCGCTTAAAAGCCCTTAAAATGGGCGCTAATATGATCCAGTATGTGTTTACGCAATAGTTTCTGAAACACAGATTAAATATAACATTGCTAATCAAAATCATAATAATCTACTAATCATTAAAATCAGCGGTCTATGTATAAAGTAAAAGTAAATGGCAAATACGATTTTGAGGTAGATAATAAGAATGATGGTCTATTGGTTAATCATGAGCCTGTAAATGCTGATATGAAGCAGATAAATACTTCTGCATGGCATGTCATCAACAAGCTGCAATCGTACAATGCTGAAGTGGTAAGCTTTAATGCTGCTGAAAAAACCGCGGAGATAAAAGTGAACAACAATATCTACACCGTAAGCGCTAAAGATCAGTTTGATGTATTGCTGGATAAGCTTGGCCTGAGCACTCTTAATAATGCTAAGGTTAGCGAGGTAAAGGCCCCTATGCCCGGCCTGGTACTTAAAGTATTTGTTGCCGTAGGCGATGAGGTTAAAAAAGGGGATAACCTGTTTATACTGGAAGCCATGAAAATGGAGAACATCATTAAAGCTCCCGCAGATGTTACCGTAAAGGCAGTAAAACTAAAGCCCGGCGATAAAGTAGAAAAAGGCCAGGTGTTATTACAATTCAACTAGACTTCAATTTACATAAAGCAAAAGGCTAAAAGAACGGATATACTTCTTTTAGCCTTTTGCTTTTACCTTTAAGCTTAAAAAAGAGAAAGGCGAAAGATTTAAGAACCTTTCGCCTTTCAGCTTTTATCTTTCAGCCTAAATTATTTGGCTACAAATTTCTTAGGTTTTTTAACACTGAAGTGAGGTTTACCATTCGGGTTCATCTCAGCTGCACCAACCATATCCATAGCGCAACGGAAACCAACTTCGGCACTTGCATTATCTTCATCCATAAAGCGGCGGGTTGCAGGGTTTAACCAAAATGCAAGGTCGTTCCATGATCCACCTTTATAAACTTTAGAGTGGTCATTAACCAAAGTAGTAGTACCGTATAATGCAGCGTTCACGGTATCAGCAAAACCACGTTGATCCGGATTGTAAGCTTTACCAGCCAAGGCATCTTTTGGTGCCGCTTGTGCTGCCTTTTTAATCGAATCAGTTTGCTGCTGTTGAGCTATGATCTCGCTGTATTTTAATTTTTTACCTGATGTAGCCGGGTCATATATAGGGCGACCGTATTTGTCTTTAGCATAAATACCTTTTGTAGGGTCGGCTAAACGTTTGTTGGTGTACTCATTACCACGGAAAGGATTGAAATCCTCAACCTCATCAAATGAAGTTTGGCGGTAAGTATCCTGTACCCATTCGTTTACGTTACCGGCCATGTTATACAAACCAAAATCATTTGGCGGATATGATCTAACTGGTGCAGTAATATCAGCCTTGTCGTTCAGGTAACCACCTACACCGGCATTATCACCTTCGCCACGTTTAAAGTTAGCTAATATTAAACCCCTGGTTTTTCTTTTTGGTGAGCGTACGCCTAAACCATTCCATGGGTATATTTTACCATCGTTAATGTTTTCAAACTGGGTGTTTCCGGCTAAAGCAAGCGCTGCATATTCCCATTCAGCCTCAGTAGGCAGGCGGTAAGCTTGTTTTAATATACCATCTTCCATACGTGCAGGGCGCACAGCCTTACCTTTGGCGTTAGGGCTCAGATCTGGCAGCATTTTTTTACCGTCAATACCCGCGCCTCTAACCTGGCCATTTAAGTACATATCTGTATTGAATGTTTCCTGGTTATTGTTTTTGCCTTTGTTGTCTTTTACGGTTGCCAGCATACCTTTTTGCTCTAATATATACTCATTAGCGCGGTCGGTACGGAAACGGCAATAATCCTGTGCCTGATCCCATGATACACCTACTACCGGGTAATCCTGGAAGGCCGGGTGGCGTAAATAGTTATCTACGTAAGGCTCATTGTATGATAATGGTCTGCGCCATACTAATGTATCAGGCAGGGCATCATAGTAATATTCATGGTCATTAGGGTAAGCAATACTTATCCAGTGCAGGTAATCAAGCCAATCCTGGTTTGATACTTCTGTATCATCCATGTAGAAGGACGGTATGGTAACGCGCCTGCGCACGTTGTTATAATCGTAAGCAACATCCTGATCTGCACTGCCACCCAAAACAAAGGTACCACCTTCAATGGCCACCATGCCTGGGCCTGGTGCCGGGTGTGTTTGGCGAAACTTTACATATCCGCCATTATTCCTGTCGTTGTAAGGTATCCCCGTTTTCTCAGATTGCTGATGTTTAGCACAACCACTTATCAGGGCCCCCGCAGCTAAAAGTACTAAAGCAGTTTTAGTAAAAACTATCTTCATATTTTCACAATTATTTTTATTGTATGAATCGTTAAAATTAAAAAAATTTCATTAAAAATGATAAATTTTATAGCGTAAGCGCCACTAAAATGAATACCCTTTTGGCATTTAAACGTAAATAACTTCAATTGTGTTACATACATCGCTATATTTATGGCTTAAAGATAACTTATATATACTTATAAGCCAAAGTATATTTATATATTTGAAACACACATTTAATATATTCAATGAACCTTTTCTACAATAGAGTTACTATTGTTTTAGTAATTATATTATCCCCCTTTTTAGTTGCCGCACAAACTAGTACTAATGGAAGTAACGCTAATGCAATAGCAACCGCAGTTCCTTTTTTAACCATATCACCCGATTCACGCTCCGGGGCCCTGGGCGATGCAGGGGTAGCCATATCACCCGATGCGAATGCAACCTACTGGAACCCATCAAAACTGGCATTTCTTGAAAGCGATAATAGTTTTTCCCTATCATATAGCCCATGGCTGCGTAATTTAGTGCCCGATATCAGTTTATCATACCTGAGTTATGCCCATAAGCTTGATGATAGGAATGCTATTGGTTTATCTATGCGCTATTTTAATATAGGTACCATCGCTTTAACTGATGGCAATGGTAATTCACTGGGCAGCTTTACACCTTCTGAATTTTCTATCGACGGATCATTTGCCCGTAAGTTTGGTGAGAATTTTTCACTGGGCTTAACATTGCGTTATATCCATTCAAACTTATCAAACGGATCGGCCTCAACCCCTAATCAGGGCGAGAAAGCGGGTAATGCCGTTGCAGCCGATGTATCAGCATATTATAAAAACCCAACACAGGAATTTGGTACCGATGCCTTGTTTGCTTTTGGTGTTGATATTTCAAACATTGGTACTAAGATCAGTTATTCAGATAACGGCCCGTCATATTTTTTGCCTACTAATTTAAAAGCAGGTATAGCCAACACCTGGTATATCGATAATGCCAACGACGTAACATTTGCGCTTGATATTAATAAATTATTGGTTCCTACAAACGCTGGCAGCGATGTTTCTGTACCAGCAGGCATATTTCAGTCGTTCTCTGATGCCCCCCTAAGTACCGAATTTCATGAAATATACTACTCGGCCGGGTTAGAGTACATGTACGACAAGGCATTGGCATTAAGGGCGGGTTATTTTTATCAAAGCCCTAGCGAGGGTGGCCGTAACTACCTCACTTTGGGAGTGGGCGTAAAATACCAGGAATTCGGGTTTGATTTTGCTTACCTGGCAGCCAGCCAGGCAAACAGTCCTTTAGCTAATACATTACGTTTTACATTATCGGCCAATTTTGGCGGCACTAAGTAATAAAGTGGCAAAAATAAAAGTAGGTTTTGGTTTTGATGTGCACCAGTTGAGGGAGCAGCATCCATTTGTTTTAGGCGGTGTAAATCTTGAACACCACTCCGGCGCGTTTGGTCATTCTGATGCCGATGTATTGTTGCATGCCATTTGTGATGCCTTGCTGGGTGCCGCTAATCTGCGTGATATCGGCTATCATTTCTCCAATAAGGATGACCGTTGGAAAGGCATTAGCAGCCTGATATTATTGCAGCATGTTGTAGTACTGTTAAAAGAAAAAGGCTGGCAAATAGGTAATATTGATGCTATGGTATGCCTTGAAGCACCAAAAATAAATCCTCATATCCCAGCCATGCAGACTAATATTGCCAAAGCCGCAGGTATAAGTGAGGAAGATATCTCCATTAAAGCCACTACCAACGAGCAATTAGGCTTCATCGGCCGCGAGGAAGGTATTGTTGCCTACGCGGTTTGTTTGATTGAAAAAGAAGGTTAACACTGCTTCAAAAAGCATCCCGGGTTATTTCATTTACACGCGGGTTTATGAATGTGATTTTATTTCTTTATAAAATACCTTATCCGTAATTGTTTTATAAACACAATTCCCCGCCTCATTAAACTTCCTTTACGGTTCTTGAGGAATGACCTGATAGCCTGGTGCGCCTGCTCGTCTTCTCTAATAAAGTTCGGGAATTGCTTAACAGGTTTTTGGGCGATCTTTACCTGATAGGTGTTTTCGATGTTGGAGTGTACCCCAGTGCCATCGTGCCCGATGTTATGCACCAGCGAGTGCGATGGGTTCAATGTTAGTCCGCCATTTAAAAATATCGACGCGTACCAGCGTATGGCCCATGAATTATTTTTTCCTGTTTTAAATTCCTGCATCTGTTTCCAAAAATTCATGGTACCATCAATAGAGAACTGGTGGATCTTCTGCTTATCAAACTGACTGGTAAGTTTGTCAATATCCGGTTCAAAATCTTTCCAGGCACGTGCCCAGGTTGCCCATCCCCAACTGGTAGCAATGCGGTAAAAGAATGTTTCAGGCAGGTTTTTATCGTCCAGATCGAACATATAGGCGCCAATATGCATTACCTTTTCTTCATTGGCGTAGCGGGTAAGTGCTTCGTTAAAATACTCTAAGGTATAGGGCGACGAGAGGAGGTCGTCCTCAAACACTATCACTTTGCCGTATTCTTTTATCAGCTGACTCACCCCATCAATAATAGAATTGGCCAGACCTTTATTTTGTTTACTGCTAATTACTTTAACCGATTTAAACCCTGTTACCTCCTTAGCCAGTTGCCTTACCTGCTCAACCTTAGCCTGGTCGGCATCCGTTTTAGCACCATCTGAGAAGATAAAAAGCCGTGATTCTTCGGCCAGTACATTCTTCTGCAAATAGTTTAAGGTGCGACGGGTATGGTCGGGCCGGTTATAAACAAATAGAGCTATCGGGGCAAGGTTTTGCATTTTTTACAACCGGTTTAAATGATGCAACGAAAGTAAAATTATAAGCGCAGAATTTCAAAAAACTTATACTATAGTAACTACTATGGATGTTTGGCTTGATCTGCTTAAAACAAATCGTTATTTAATAAGCTTTAAAACTTTATTTAAGTAGGTGTCTACTTTGTCATTCACATCTTTGGATATATTGAAATAATAGGTAAGCAGGCCGTAAACGGTTGTAGTTATAGTACTGCGCACAACTATATCAGCAAACACATTTGGCATGCGCCAAAAGTAATAACCAATTAAAAAACTTACCGCGCTTATAAATACAACCCATATATGTTTTACAGTAAAAGGCTGCATTTTAAAGCGATACTTAATATAAAACCATGTTGCAAAATTTAGCCCGCTGATAGTAAGCAAATAAGCAATTGCCGATCCTAAGCCTTGATATTTTGGTATCAGCAAGTAGTTTAGTCCTATACAAAAAATGATAGCCGCAATTATAAGTATAGTAAATAACCTGTATTTATGCGATGCCGTAATTATATAGGCGTTTAGTCCACCCGTTATATCAACCAAAAATCCAAAGCCTATCACTACAAAAAGACTGAAATATTTTGGATCAGTAAATTCCTTATTGCGGGCTATGGCGTACAAATTTTCCCTGTTTATGATTATGCCGATGAATAATAACGACCCTATGATCATTTGTATAATAGATGTTTTGCTGTAAACTGCAGCAATACTCGGCATATCCTTTGTTTTCCATGCATCGGCAACAATGGTGTAAGTAGTACGGTTAAGTGCCTGAGCCGGTACGCTGATAACAATAGCTATGTTAAAATACCAGCTATATGCACCCTGTATTGCATCACCAGCCATTGAGCTAAGCATTAGCGTATCTACCTTTTGCAATAACACATATATAGCGCTTGAAACTACCGTAAAGAGGCCAAAATTTATCATGGCCCTCTTTTCAATAGTTTTAAACCGATAATCGTTTAAGCGGTATGAGAACTTTCCTGTGGCAATTATACTGATGAGCAGCAATAAGGATATTAGACCATTACTGCCTATATATAAAAACACGAAATCATTAAAATTTATCCATTTAAACGCGATCATTATTAAAAACACAGTGGTTAACAAGCGCAGCAAGATAGTTTGCAGAAAATTTGAGTAGATAGTCAGGTAAACTATCCTCCCGGTCATTTCAAGATAGTTGAATGCTATTATGAAGAATGACATGGGGATGAGGTAATAATAATACTGTACAAATAAAGGTGATGTATTTGTATACGCTGATAATATTACCGGCTTAAGGATGATGTAAAGCGCCGAAACTGCTATAAACCCGAATACTGCTATTAAGGCAGTCCAATGTAAAAAGCCGTTGTGCTTGCGGTCTTCAGTACGATAAAACGGAAAATACCTGAGCAGGATACCTGGCACACCCATTGAAGCTACCAGTGAATACAAAACCGAAACGCTTATAATTAAATTATAAAAACCGTATTGAGCAGAATTTGTAAAGAATGGAAAAAGCAAAACAGTATTGATGTAGGCTATCATCATACCCGCATACGATACAATAGTGTTTTTATAAACCTGCTTTTTAACTATTCCCATATTATTATTCCATAAGAGCTAATTTATAATTGCTCCTTATTAATCCTTAAATTAGAATTTTTTATTATCCGCTTCATTCATATTCCCTGCAAGTCCATCATTTACAGCAGTCACAAGCTTTTTATATTCAGCACTTTTATTGCTTGCCAAACTAATAAACTTCAAATATGCTAAATACAGTGCCTTATTTATTTTAAAAATAAGTTTATTACCGGTAAAGGACTCCGAGTAAAAATAGATCCTGTTCCTTATGTGATAATAAGTCCTGAAGTTCCATTGATCTAGCAGCTGCGAATGCAGGAAAAGCTTTTTATACCCCAGGCCTTGTGATTTGTCCACATCAACAATTTTGCATGATGGTATAAGCCATATTGTTGCGCCATGCTGTGTAATGCGATAGGTGTACTCAGAATCATCTACATATAAAAAGAACCTTTCGTCCGGATAGCCGATCTCATTAATTATTGACCGGTGCAATAGCAGTCCCCCATAAGGTACATAGGGCATTTTTACCCGCTCTTTTAAAGGCTTTTCTTTCCTGAACTTATCCCTGAATTTATAAAACTGATTGTTAAAGATCCTGAAAATATTAAAGCCTAAAAAATTATCCTGCACCAGATAAAAGCGGGAGGCATCCTCACCTTTGGCTATCATTACATGCTGGGGCCTATCGTTACGGAAACAAAAAAGTGCTTTTTTATTATCCGGGCTTTTGATATCCCGCCATTGATCTAATAATTCAGGGAAAACATTTTCTTCAGGTACGTTATCATCATCAAGCAGCAAAAACAAGTCGGCATCCGTATTACTAATGGCATGTTGCAATGCCATCTTATAACCACCGGCCGAACCTTTGTTTTCCTTATTGGTAACAACGGTTATTTTAGTACTGTCAACTTCTTTAACTTTATCAGCAACGCTATAAACAGAGGCATTATCAATAACAATTACGCTGCTTATCTCAGCAAAACCAATCACACGCCGCAGTATCTGCTCCAGGAACTTCCATCTATCGCCATAAGTTACCGTTAATACGCATATGCTATATTTTATACCTGACATCTGATCGCCAAAATTATCATTAATATGCGGTAATTTAATACTTTAAAAGTATTGCGGTAAATTTTTCAGTAACCCCTTCAGGCTGAAAAATTATAAATCTTATTCACCCTGTAATTGATCGATTTTGGTGAACAAGTGGATTATTTAATTAATTTTGGCCTTGTTTTATTTAACACATAAGAATGAACGATTTAGAATCCTACTTTAAGCAGAATACGGACCGGGTTATCTATAAATGGGATCATTATTTTGAAATATACGACCGCCATTTCAGCAAATACAGGGGTAAGGATATAGTTCTGCTAGAGATAGGAACTTTTAATGGCGGCAGCCTGCAAATGTGGAAAAACTATTTCGGCGACCGTGCCAAAATATATGGTATTGACATTAACCCCCTTTGCAAAGAGGTTGAAGAAGAAAACATAACCATACTTATAGGTTCACAATCCGACCGCAATTTTCTTAAGCAGGTAAAAGAGCAGATTCCGCCTATCGATATACTAATTGATGATGGAGGCCATACGATGCTGCAACAGATCGTTTCATTTGAAGAACTGTTTTCGCATATTAAGCCTGATGGTGTTTATTTATGTGAGGATAATCATACATCGTACTGGAGAAACTACGGGGGTGGCCTCAAACGTAAAGGAACATTTATAGAGTATTCAAAAAACTTTATTGATCAAATACATGCGTATCATTCAAAAGAAAGTTCATTCAAAGTAAATTCATTTACTGAATCTGTACATTCGCTGCATTATTACGATAGTATATTGGTAATCGAAAAACGCGCTATGGTAAAGCCAACTTCACATAAAAGCGGCACTTTAACAATTCCCTATTACGCGCCGGAGTACAAAGGCTTTGGACTCTTCAAAAAGAATGTGCGATATAGAGTGCGCCACACTTTGAACATCATTTTAGGGTTCTTAAGATTACCTCTTAAAAATGGGGATTTTGATTATTAAGGTCTTTCATAAGATATAAACAAGAAAGCCGCATTGTTTTTCAATGCGGCTTTCTTGTTTATAAGCAATTTAACTTTATTTAGTTCTAAGCAAAGCACCGATCTCATTATTGCTGAGCTTTCTGTTGTAAATTCTCATTTCATCAAGAGAGCCATTTAAGAAATATGTTGTAAAGAATGCCGGATTATCTTTTCCTATATATAGTAAGGCATTGTTATTAGGATCAGGCGACACAATATTACTTGTTGATCCGCTGTACGCGCCATCAATATAATAAGTAATTTGCTGTTTCGACAAGCTATAAATTAAGGTTGCCATGTGCCAGCTATTCTGAGCTATACCTGCAGTACTGAACGCACTTGGAGAATCGCCACCCGGGCCATATCCCAACGAACCTAATGACACCGCCGGATTTCCGTAGCCACTAACCGAATAGGTATATCCATAATACTCACCCGCACCTCTTTTTGATACGATGTGAGAACCAATTGCCTGATTATACGTTTTGATATTAACCCATACGTTAATGGAAAAATCTGTATTGCTTAGTCTAAGAGGTGTGTGGTCATTTACAGTTATGTAGCTGGTGCTATCACCAGTAAAATAAACTGCAGAGTTTGCGCGTCCAAACCTATCTGCTACTCCGGTTACACTGTGTAAAATACCATTAAATCCATTAGCTGAGGAATCCGCCGCGCTATTATTAAAAGGATAATAAGCCAACAGACCCAATTTTAAACTATCAATTGGTGCAGGCACAACCGTTATCAGGCAGTTTACTGATATGGTATTGGTTAAATTACTTACAGAAACTATTGAAGAACCGACTTTCTTAGCGGATAAAAGCCCTGCTTTTGTAATGGAGATAATAGTAGTATCAGATGATTTCCATTTAATTGAATCAACGCCATAATTTGATGGCGAAAGAGTAATAGGCACTTGCCTGGTTTCGCCAACGTATAGTTGCAAGGTGTCCTGGCCTAATAGTATGGCTTTAAGCCTGTCTTTAGGTGCACCAGGGCCGCTAATTTTTTTGCAGGAAACAATTGCAGCAGTTGCAATTGCTAATAAAAGTAAAAGTTTTTTCATTGTTAATATTGTAAGATTCAGATTGTTGAATGTAGTTATTATTCAAATAACTACCTAATTAAATATAGCATTTATAAAAAAAGGCGAACATTTGTTCGCCTTTTTACCTGTAGTTAAATATGCTAATTATTGCGACTGGAATTTCTTAGCATTGATCCTTCTTTCATTTTCGTTCAGATAGATCTTGCGTAAGCGGATGCTTTGAGGTGTTACCTCGATGTACTCATCAGCCTGTATGTATTCCATTGATTCTTCTAATGAGAATTTGATAGCAGGTGCTATACGTACGTTGGTATCGCTACCTGATGCACGCATGTTGGTTAACTGCTTGCCTTTGGTAAGGTTAATAACCAAATCGTTATCGCGGATGTGCTCACCTAATACCTGGCCTTCGTAAACTTCAACTCCCGGATCGATGTGGAAACGACCACGATCCTGCAATTTATCAATAGCGAAAGCAGTAGTTTTACCGGTATCCATTGATACCAACACGCCATTTAAACGGCCCGGGATCTGGCCTTTCCATGGTTCGTATGCTTTAAAGCGGTGAGCCATGATAGCTTCGCCACCTGTTGCTGTTAATACGTTGTTACGTAAACCAATGATACCACGTGCAGGGATATCAAATTCCAGGTGCTGTAAGTCGCCTTTTGGCTCCATTACTAACAGGTCGCCTTTACGTTGTGTTACCAGCTCGATAACTTTACCGGCAACATCGCCCGGTACGTCAACTATAAGGGTTTCAACCGGCTCACATTTAACACCATCAATTTCTTTAATGATAACCTGTGGCTGGCCTACCTGTAACTCATAACCTTCACGGCGCATAGTTTCTATCAATACTGATAAATGGAGAATACCACGACCATACACTAAGTATGAATCAGGCGATTCGGTTTCAACAACCTTAAGCGCCAGGTTTTTTTCCATCTCTTTGTACAAACGGTCGCGCAAGTGGCGTGAAGTAACAAATTTACCTTCTTTACCAAAGAATGGTGAAGTATTGATGGTGAACAGCATGTTCATGGTAGGCTCATCAATATGGATAACTTCCAGTTGTTCCGGTTTGTCAAAATCGGCGATGGTATCGCCAATATCAAAACCTTCAATACCTACAACCGCGCAAATATCGCCTGAGCTTACTTCTGTAGCTTTAACTTTACCTAAGCCTTCAAAAGTGTATAATTCTTTTATTCTTGATTTCTGGATTCTGCCATCGCGTTTAACTAACGATACCGGCATGTTTTCCTTAATAGTACCGCGTGCAACACGACCAACCGCGATACGGCCTACGAAAGATGAATAATCTAACGAAGTGATCTGCATTTGCAAAGTACCTTCGGCTATTGGTGCCGGTGGAATGTTTTCCAGGATAGCATCCATTAACGGGAAGATATCAGTTGTTGGTTGTTTCCAGTCGGTGCTCATCCAGCCTTGTTTTGATGAACCGTAGATAACCGGGAAATCCAGTTGATCTTCAGTTGCTTCAAGGTTGAAGAACAATTCAAATATCTGTTCGTAAACTTCTTCAGGGCGACAGTTTTCTTTATCAACCTTGTTTACAACAACAATTGGTTTTAAGCCTAAAGCCAAAGCCTTTTGTGTTACGAAACGTGTTTGAGGCATAGCGCCTTCAAAAGCATCGCAAAGTAATAAAACGCCGTCGGCCATTTTTAATACACGTTCAACCTCACCGCCAAAGTCGGCGTGACCAGGTGTATCAATGATGTTGATCTTAACATCCTTGTACATTACCGAAACGTTTTTTGAAACGATGGTAATACCACGTTCGCGTTCCAGGTCATTGTTATCCAGTATCAATTCACCGGTTGATTCGTTGTCCCTAAAAATTGAACAAGCATGTAGAATTTTATCAACCAGAGTAGTCTTACCGTGGTCAACGTGAGCGATAATCGCTATGTTTCTTATTTTTTGCATGAAAATGCGCCTCTAAATTTGGCGCAAAGGTACAGTTAATATATGAGATTTGGAAGCAAATGCAACTTATTGAGTAATAATGACAAAAGGTTGAGCTACTTAGCCCCAATTAATGCGGCTAAGCAACGTAAAATTAGCGCAGTTAACCTGTTTGTATATCGTGAGTCGATATCCCTCTTTCAATTCCCTCCCCACGGGGGGTGCGATGATATGTACCCCCATTTAGCGCCCCATTTAGCACAAGTCTTGTGTGAGGAATAGAGCAATGGCTGACTTGTGCTTCTTTAATTCTTAATATCACAAGTCATCATCACACAAACAACCCCACAAGACTTGCGCTAAATGAGAGGGTGGCTCCGCCAAAACAAGCTCATTAAACCTCCGTCCCCAGGGAAGGAATCGCACATTGCTACCTCTCTTAAAGCCTCTTGTCTGTCGTCCTGATCTTGCTCAAACAAAAATCTAACTGTATACAACTCATAAAACTTTGTACATCAAATTATAAAATCCCTTACCTTTATTATACCAATTAATTTATTTCCTACTCACATAAATCAATCACATTATGAAAAAGTATCTAGCCGAGTTCATCGGGACATTTTCTTTAGTATTGTTTGGATGCGGCGCTGCCGTAGTAGCTGGTAAATCAATTCCAATAACTGTTGCAGATGCACCTGCAGGTATAGGCCTGTTGGGTATAGCCTTAGCATTTGGTTTTGCAGTTGTGGTAATGTGTTACGCCATAGGGCCAATTTCGGGCTGCCATATTAACCCCGCTATTACCATTGCTATGCTGGTAGCAAAAAAGATAAGTTTTATAGATACCATTGGGTATATTATAGCACAATTAGCAGGTGCAACCATAGCAGCATTAGCGCTGCTTGAAATTCAAAAAGGTGCGCCGGGTTTTGCCATGGGCGAGTGGGCGCTCGGTTCAAACGGCTGGGGGCCGGGCTATTTGGGGAGTTATACAACAGTTGCAGCTTTCATTACCGAAACCCTGCTTACTTTCTTATTTCTGTTTGTAATTTTTGCTACCACTTCCAAACTGGGCAATAGTAACATGGCCGGGCTTGCAATAGGGCTTACCCTGGTGCTCATACATTTGGTGGCCATACCTATAACAGGCACATCGGTAAATCCGGCACGCAGTTTTGGGCCTGCTATACTGGCCGGTGGCAAAGCACTGGGGCAATTATGGCTGTTTATTGTCGCGCCCATACTGGGTGGTATTATTGCGGCTTTAGTATGGCGGGGCCTATTTGAAACCGCAAAAGAAGCCGCCTG
>Ga0206921_10101_pt1 | contig 20345 bp, 12 predicted proteins | sample Alteio_BWOrgHeat_66_FD_152930 | JGI IMG/M metagenome (GOLD analysis project Ga0206921, IMG submission 152930) | Enriched cells from forest soil in Barre Woods Harvard Forest LTER site, Petersham, Massachusetts, United States -... | ecosystem: Environmental > Terrestrial > Soil > Temperate forest >...
TAAGGATAGATGACCTTGACCAGGCGAGGGTAGACAGGCTATTTATACAGGATATTTTTGATACACTGGATTTTTTGCAGATGCCCTGGGATGAAGGTCCGCGTAATGTTAATGAATTTGAAGAAGCTTATTCGCAATTGCACCGGGTAGGATCATATCAAACCGCACTGAACCAACTGGCCGCCGAAAAGAAAGTGTTTGCCTGTACCTGTTCGCGGAAACAACTGTTAAATGCCGGGGTATGCAACTGTATAAAACGCCAACTCCCGCTGAGTACCGAAAACGCAGCCTGGAGGCTGATTGCGGATAATAACCGTGAGTTGGAGGTGAAAAATATTAACGACAAAACCATCCGGGCTGTTTTACCCGAAGAAATGCGGCATTTCATCGTGAAGAAAAAAGATGGTTACCCGGCCTATCAGTTTACATCGGTGATTGATGACCTTTTTTATGGCGTCGACCTGGTTGTTAGGGGCGAGGACCTTTGGGCATCAACCCTTGCGCAGCATCAGCTTGCGTTTGCTTTGGCAAAGGATGATTTCAATAATATTAGTTTTTATCACCATCCCTTGCTGATGGCGCCCGATAATTGTAAACTTTCCAAATCATCAGGGGCTACCTCGATAAAATACTTGCGCGAAAACGGATATACCCGGGCAGAAATATTCACTTTGATTGCAAACATGGTTGGAATTGATGATCCGGTAAGTAACTGGCAGCAACTCGGGGAGATTTTACTTAGGGAAGAATGACGCAAATAGCGCTACCGTATAACAGTTACATACCCCGAAAGTACCTGGCCATTAAAGTGGGTATTGATAACATAATAATAGACCCCCACAGGTACGGCCCGCCCGCCTTCGGTGCCATCCCATGCTTTTGGATAACCTACTGAATGAAAGACTTTTTGGCCATACCGGTCGAAAATATCTACGGTGGCTTCCTGGTAAGCAATGAGGCCGGTAATTTCCCAGGTATCATTTATGCCATCTCCATTAGGCGTAAATGTATTGTTGATCTTTAATATTGGGGCTACTTTTATAAACGCTGTATCCTGAGCAATGCAACCGCGTACATCGGTTACAGTTAGCGTGTAGGTCCTGTCAATATCCCCGGTTATCACTGGGTTTTTCAGCGTGTCATTATTAATGTCAATATTTGGCGACCATAGATAATGTACATTGGGGTCGCTTACGGTTGGCGTTAGCGTTATCGTCGATCCTTTTAAAACATATCTGAGCCCTCCTGCATAAACTGATGGCGGGGGGATGAATTTTATTTGCATGGTATCGGTAGCGATATAGCATACTCCCGGCGTATTAGCCGTTAAAACCAAAGTTACCGAGCCGTTTTTAATATCTCCGGCCGAAGGGGAATAATTGGCATTCAATTGCCCTGGGGCGTTAAAGGTACCGGTACCTAAAGTACTCCAGGTACCGCCACCGGCTATGCTGATGGAGCCCACCAATGGGATATTTGTTTCCTGCGAGCAAACCGCCTGGTCGGGACCGGCATTTACAGCCGGTAACGGGCCAAAACTGATGATCACGTCATCGCTGGCAATTGTACAGTTCTTATCGGTTGTTGTTAACGTTAGGGTTACGGCCCCTGCAGCTTTGTCGGCGGCGGTAGGCAGGTACTGGGCTTGCAGGTCAGTGGCCGATGGCGAAAACGTCCCCGTACCTGCGGTCCTCCATATGCCGGCGGCAGTTCCGCCGGTTACAGTACCCTTTAGAAAAATTGCAGGATCTTTAATGCAAACCAGTTGGGGGAGGCCGGCATCGGGAACTGGTTCATCATTTATAGCTACAGCCGTTTGTACAGGGGCGCTGCTGCAACCGTTAAGCGTAAACACCAGGGTATAAGTTCCGGCATCGTTATGCGTAACATTGGTAATATTGGGGTTTTGACTGTTAGAGGTATACCCGTTTGGTCCTGTCCACGAATAGGTAGCGCCTACTATTGACGTAGCGCTTAAAGTTACCGTATTGCCTACGCAAACCGGCGAATTACTAGAAGCTATGACCACAGGCAACGGAGCGCTTACCTTTGCAGTATACGTAAACGGTGTGCCGGGACAGCCGTTTCCGGTTGGCGTTATAACGTAAATAACATTTATGGGGCTGTTGGTGGTATTAATAAGCGTTTCGGTTATAGTGCCCGAGGTTTGGTTAGCAACTGGCGGGTTAGTTATTCCTGCTACAGCGGCACGACTCCAGGTAAATGTCGCCCCTGGTACATTTGTTTGAATGGTATAATTCTGCGGTACGCCGGTACACGCCGTTCCGGTTGAAGCACCTGTTAATTTAGGGCCCGGATCGAAAATTATCTTCATCGTCGAGACGGAAATGTTACAATTATCTTTACTCGTTGATGTTAATGTTAGGGTAACAGAGCCCGCTGCTTTATCAGCTGCTGACGGGGTGTATGTGGCCTGGAGATTATCTGATTTGGAAAAAGTGCCCGTGCCGGCGGTTGTCCATATACCGGTTGAAGTTCCGCCGGTTACGCTGCCGTTAAGGGAAATAATCGAGGTGCCGATACACACTGTCTGATCGGGCCCTGCGCTGGCTATGGGCGGGTCATCTACAGTAACCACTACCGGTACCGGATTGCTGCTGCATCCTTTAACCGTAAACATCATGGTATATACCCCGGCCTGGCTATCCGTAATATTGAGGATGTTCGGATTTTGGCTTGTGGAAGTGTAGCCGTTGGGCCCGGTCCACAAATAAGTGGCATTTGGTACAGGGGGGGTACTTAAATGCACTGTGCTCCCCACGCAAACGGGCGAATTGCTGTTAGCCACCGGAGCGGGTAATGGCGGATTTACGCTAACCGTATATTTAAATGTAGTGCCAGGGCATCCGTTTGCGATAGGCGTTATGAGATAAGTGACGCTTATGGAACTGAAAGTGGTGTTGATCAGCGTTTCGTTTATTGTACCTGATAATTGATTACTAACGGAGGGGTTGCTGATGCCGTTTACAGCGGCCCTGCTCCAGCTAAAGGTTGCAGCGGGGATATTTGACGTGATGATATAATCCTGCGGCGACCCGGTACAGGCTATGCCCGACGAGGAGCTGGTTACAGTTGCCTGCGGATTAACCGTTATTACTAAATTAGTTGGCGCACCATCACATGTGGCGGTTTCAAAATTAAAAGCATACGTTACATCTATCGGCGCATTTGTAGTGTTGAATAAAACTTCCCTGATTGTAGTAGCCGTTTGACCTGAAACTGCAACGTTGCTTATACCCGGAACAGCAGCGCGTGCCCACGAAAACCCGGTTACAGGGACATTAAAAGTTACGGCATAATTGTCTGTATTTGCGTTGCAAATGGACACCTTTGCAGCGCTGGTAACAACGGGTGTAGGATAAACCGTAACAACGTAATTCAATGGCGGCCCCGAACAAGTCCCCGAAAGTGGTGTGATGACGTAAGTTACATTTATTGCTACTGTTTGCGTGTTGATCAGCGATTCGGTGATGGTTGACGAAGCCTGGTTATTTACTGCCGTGTTACTTATGCCGGCTACCTGGGCCCGGCTCCAGGTAAAGGTGGTTCCCACCACATCGGCTGTTATGGTATAGTTTTGCGGCACGCCGCTGCAAATAATGCCTGCAGAACTGCTTGTTACATTTGGTATGGGGGTTACGGTTACATCAACTTTGGTACGCGGGCTGATACAGCCATTAACGGTAGCTTGAACATAAAAAGAGGTGCTGGCATTTAAGGATGGGGTTGTATAGCTACTGGTGTTTGATAACAAATTACCTCCATTTGCAGCATCGTACCATTGGTACGTTCCTGCCGATCCGCTCGCCGTTAGGGTTGTAGGGGTGCCCGTACACGTTTGCCCCGCTGCGGCTGTTGGCGCAGCAGGCACGGCATTTACCGTAACCGTAACCGACGTGCGGGCGCTCACTATGCCGTTAACTGTGGTTTGAACATAATAAGTAACGTTGGCGTTTAGCACGGGCGTTGTAAAATTAGGCCCTGTCGATAGCAGATTACCTGCTGCCGGCGCATCATACCATTCATAGGTTCCACCGGGCGCGGTTGCCGACAAAGTTGCGCTGCTGCCTGCGCAATCGTTAACACTTTGAGCAGTCGGGCCTGCTGGCTTCGAACTAAAGGTGATGGTAACTGATGAGCTTACGGCCCCGCACGGCCCCGGAGGATCGGTGGAGGTTAGTGTAAGTTTGGCAACGGTTTCACCAGGGCCAGGTGTATAAACAGCGGTGGGATTAGAAGGGTTTGAAAACGACCCAGTCCCGCCCGACCATGTTCCGGTGCTAACCGCTCCGGTAATGCTGCCCGCAAGTTGAACATTGCTGCCCGACGGCACGATTTGATCGGGCCCGGCATTAACAACTACCGCAGGATTGATAGTTATATTGAAGGTTGACTGGCTGCCAACACACGCTCCGCCTGCCAGAACGGTGTTGGTAATAACGTAGGGGCCGGGTGTGCTTTTGGTCAAATCAATTTCGCCGGTGCTTGTATTTACAAAAACTAATCCGGCAGGTGACGCCGTGAACTTGCCGCCTGCTCCGCCCCCGGGGAAAGTCGGCAAAGGATTTACGCCAAACTGGCAAAAAGGCTGGTTGTACTTAAAAGTAGTGCTTGCTGCCGATCCGATCACAATTCTGGCGGCGGTCACCCCGGCACAACTACCATTCCCGGCAAACGAAACCGTATAGGTGCCCTGCGCACTCCCGCTTACATTAATTTCACCTGTAGCTGTGCTTACAAATACCAGCCCGGCGGGCGTTGCGCTGAAAACGCCCCCGTTGGGGTTATTAATAACAGGTGTTTGATTTGAGGCCGATGAACAATAAGTCCCTGATGAATATTGAAACTGGGGATCAAATAAAGTAGTTATAGTAATGGTACCCGATACGCGCTGGCTAACGCACGAGCCGATCGTGCTTTCGGCATAATAGGTAGCATTAGCATTAAGAGGCGGTGTTTTGTAGGTAGTTCCGGTTGCAAGTAAATTACCCCCTGCCGGGGCATCGTACCAGGTTACTGTGCCGGTTGCTCCGGTAGCTTTTAAGGTTGCTGATGTGCCGGGGCAAGTATTTACCGGATTAATTGTCGGCGCCACAGGGGAAGGAGTTACCATAACTTTAACTGCTGTACGCGCGCTTGAACAGCTTGCCGTTGTCGACTCAACAAAATATGTCGTGGTGTTTACTAATGCCGGCGTAACAAAAGCCTGGGTTGTTGCCAATAAATTACCGCTGGTTACTTTGTCGTACCACGCATAGCCACCGGGGGAACCTGTAGCTGAAAGCGTTGCAGAATTGCCAGAGCAAACAGAAGTGCCGGTAGCCGTGGGAGCGGGCACCGCGGCAGTAACCGTTACCGTTACAGCCGCCCTTGGACTTGCGCACCCGGCAACGGAATTTTGCACGTAGTAGGTAGTTGTATTATTTAGTACGGGCGTAGTATAACTTGCACCCGACGCCAATAGTACACCACCGTTTGCTGCACTATACCAGCGAGCCGCCGCGGAATTGGCAGTTAATGTTGCCGTTGAACCGGCACAAATAATTGCGCCGGCGGCAGTTGGGGGCGGCGGTTGCGGATTTACAGTTACATTTATTGCAGACCGGGGGCTTACGCAACCTCCATTATCTGCCTGCAGGTAATAAGTTATAGAATTATTAAGAACAGGCGTTGTAAAGGTTACCCCGGTGGCCAGTAAATTGCCGCCTGTTTGTGCATCATACCATTCGAAAGTAGAAGCGGCACCTTGTGCAGTTAGCGTTGCGCTGCTTTGGTAACAGGTAGTATAATTTTGAGTCGGAGGCGCCGCAGGAAGTGGGTTTACGGTTACACGCACCCGGGTGCGCGCACTTTCGCAGCCATTTAATGAGTTGGACACATAATAAAAAGTATTTGCAACCAAAGCAGGCGTCGTATAATCGGGACTGGAAATTAATGCGACGCCCCCCGCCGGAGTGCTGTACCAGTTAAATATTCCCGAAGGTGCGCTGGCATGCAAATTAGCCGACGAGCCCGCACAAACCGATACATTTGCAGCAGTAGGCGGTTGAGGCTCGGGAGTTACGGTAACAGTAACTGAGGTTCTGGTGGTTGTACAGCCGTTGGAAGTGGAGGCCACATAGTAGATCGTAGTGGCGTTTAAAACAGGTGTTGTGAAATCAGCGCCGCTGCCTACAAGATTGCCGCCTACCGATGCGTCATACCAGGTATAATTCGCTCCGCCCGATGCGATTAAAGTAGCAACATTGCCAGAACATATTGACATACCGGAAGCGCTTGGCTTGGTGGGCAGGCTAACATTTACCGCAGTACGCGGACTTGTACAGCCTCCAACGGTAGTTTCCACATAAAAGGCTGTTGATGTTGTTATTGGCGGTGTTGTATAAGTTGCGCCACTCGCTAAAAAGTTGCCCCCTTTAAGGGCATCATACCATTGATAGTTGCCGCCCGGGGCCGTAGCTTTGAGGGTAGCCGAAGTGTTTGGGCAAACAGTAGCGCCACTCGCAGTTGGGGCATTTGGTGTTGTTGTAACGGAGATCGCTATGCTTTTTTTTACGGGCTGGCAGCCGGGGGTTTTATCAGTTACAGTAACCGTATAAGTGCCGGCCTTATTAACATTTATCGCCGAAGTGGTTTCTCCTGTATTCCACACGTACGTGAATGGCGCTTTGCCGCCCGAAATTGCCGCTGTAAGTGTTACATCATACCCGGAACAAATACTTGGGGCCGATTGAGAAAGTGTAACGTTTAAGGTACATTGGCCGTAACTTCGTATTGCAAGTATTAGTAACAGGTATAGCAGTAATCGTGTCTTCATAAACCTATGCAGGTTTTAATGTTTTCCAAAAAAAATGCGCCAAAAGAAAACCTTTGGGTTCTTTTGGTAGATATTTTTTATAAGGGCCTTCGGTAGATAAAAAAATTAATACACTTTACAATTGTAAAGCTACCAATTTAACGTAAAAACAAGGAAAAATGTTCAGCCGCCGGAAAAATGATTTCACTAATAGATTTCACGTATAAAAAGTTGACTTACAGTATTTTATGTGATTTGTTAAAATAAACTGTAAATAAATTTAGACTTATTGTGTAAAGATGTAGCAACAATTAAATATTTACTTTTAAAATATTTAATTTGCAGTAGTAAACCGCCAAAGCATTTTTATATGGATAAATAATACTTAATTATTTATTTATTCATTTTCGCCTGAGGTAAAAAGAATATTTAAACTGTGCCCAAAAAATAGAGTTTTTTATGAGAGTATTGATCGTTACCCTGATTTTTTCCTGCCTGTTTTTCCGGGGCCAGGCTCAACTTACAACATCGAAGCTGTTTGCCGACCACATGGTATTACAGAGGAACCATGAAGTCCCTGTCTGGGGTAAAGCGTCACAAAAGGCAAAAGTTACGCTGAGTTTTAACGATCAGAAAGTGAGCGTAAAAGCCGATGATCAGGGAAACTGGAAGATATTATTAAAACCAATGAGTGAAGGCGGCCCTTACGAAATGAATATCGCATCGGGCAAAGAAAACCTGGTTTATCATGACGTAATGCTGGGCGAGGTTTGGCTGTGTTCGGGGCAATCAAACATGGAGTTGCAGTTAAAAAATGTATTGGGCTATAAGTTTGAGCAAAAGAATTCCCCGGGAATGGCGATCCGGCAATTCAGGGTGCCTGATAAAATGAGCCTGCAGCCCGAAACCGAATTGTCCGACGGTAAATGGACGAAGGCGGATACCAATACGGTTGGCGATTTTACCGCCGTTGGCTATTTTTTTGCCAAGCAGCTAAGTAAACAGTTGCACGTAACCGTTGGTTTAATTTACAGCAACTGGGGCGGTACGCTGGTTGAAGATTGGATAAGCAAGGATGCGATGCTGAAGTCGCCCGAACTGGGTGAAGCTGCGAAAGCGCTCCCCGATACCTGGGATGGCGTTAAACAGCGGCTGGACAAACAATTAAAAGACTATGCCTATGGAAAAAAAACGCAGGTGGATTATTCTGCGGACCAGCTTGCAAGTCAACCGGCGTCTTTTTTTGACGACTGGCCAAAGGGAAGCGCTCCTGGACAGTGGACATGGATGGGGAAATTATATTCGTACAATGGCCAGGGCTTTATGCAGCGTACCGTTAAACTGGACAGTTCGTATACCATGCAGCACTCGGTTTTGAAATTGGGACAAACTGATGCCGACCTTGCTTTGTATATCAACGGTAAATTGGTAAAAAACGGTGGCCTATCCGGCAATTACCAGGTTGACCTGCCACCCGGCACCTGGAAACCAGGAGATAACAGCCTGCTGATCGATCTTCAGTCCGGCCAAAAAAACCCTTCGTGGTACGGTATAGGCCTAAACGGCGCCGGGAGTGATCTTTACGTTCGCCTTTCGGATTCCACCATAACTTTAGCCGATAATAACTGGCATGTAATGCCTGATATCAGTAAACCTTATCACTTTGATTTTTTGCCAAACAATACGGCATTTACCCTTTATAACGCGATGATCAATCCCTTAATACCTTATGCAATTGAGGGGGTGATCTGGTACCAGGGCGAGTCGAACGCTGACAAAGCCTATCAATACAGGACTACTTTTCCATTGCTGATAACCGACTGGAGGAGCCGATGGAAACAGGATTTCCCATTTTTATTTGTTCAGTTAGCCTCATTTGGCGGTACACAAAATAGCAATGTTGGTAGTAACTGGGCGGAGTTAAGAGAAGCCCAAACCATGGCGCTGCAGTTGCCGAACACTGGCATGGCCGTAACTACTGATATCAGCGAAGCCACCAATATACATCCGCGCAACAAGGCGGATGTAGGCTTTAGGCTGGCCGATAAAGCGTTAACTATGGTTTATCACCAACAAGGATTTGGCGAAAGTCCTTTGTTTAATTCGGCGGATTTTTCAGGAGGGTATGCGGTGGTTAACTTTAAAAATGCCGTTAACGGCTTGATGGCTAAAGATAAATACGGTTATATCCGCGGATTTGAACTGGCCGGAGCCGACCATAAATTTTATTACGCCCAGGCATTAGTTGTTGACGGTAATAAAGTTAAGGTTTGGTGCACACAGGTGTCACAACCCGTCGCTGTTCGTTATGCCTGGACGGATGCCCCGGTTGATGCAAATCTGTTCAATACCGAGGGCTTCCCCGTTAGCCCATTCCGGTCAGATGCCTGGCAAGGAACGACGGATGGCAAAAAATTCGAATAAGTAAGAATGAGAGGGTACTACCCGGCCCGGGTCTCTCCGGGCCAATTTTATTTATTTTTTAAAATAAGCATCGTTAAACAAGGCGCAAGGCCAATTTTAAAGTATCAGGTATTGCGATCTTAAGAGATTCATTTATTTACCTGAATTTTAACTAAACTTAACTACCGGGAATTGTAATATTAATGTAACTTTATGCCGCCGACAGTATAACCAGCTGCCGGTTTTTTTTTATGGTTTTGATAAATAAAAGTTTTTTGCGTTTTATACGCATTTGTCATAATTACAGTTAATACAGTGTCGTTAAAAATTAAAGGAAACAGCCTGATGCTTTTAATGTTATAATTTAATACCCCGAAAATAGCGTTCATGAAAAAGAATTGTTTCCTTATAAGTTTGTTCCTGTTGTGGTTTTCGCAAGCTATCGGTCAGGGAAAATGGGAACTGAAGAAAGACGAGAACGGCATCCAGGTTTACACCCGTAGGGCTGCCAAGGGCAATATTAAAGAGTTACGGGTTGTTTGCGAACTGGATGCTACCAAGGCACAATTGATCAGCACGCTTGAAAATATTGCTGACTATAACAGCTGGGTTTACTCGAATAAAAAATCAACTGTATTAAAAACGATAAACCCGCAAAACATCATTTACTACACTCAATCACATTTGCCATGGCCTATTAAAGACCGCGACCTGATTGTAGAATTAAATATTGTGCCCACGCCCGAGGTTCTAAATGTCCAGGCGAAAAGCCTGCCCGATTATTTACCCAGGGACGCTAATTTTATCAGGGTTCCCTACTCGCTGGCGGTGTGGAAAGTGATACAGGCGCCCAATAACAAATTAAAGGTTGATTATACTTTTAGTGTCGATCCGGGCGGAAGTATCCCATCATGGATCGTGAACGCCACATTAACGATAGGCCCGTATAATTCATTTGCCAAACTTAAGGAAATATTAAAGGCCCAAAGACAGCCAGTAATTAATTAGACCTGAGAGTATTGCACTACCCCAGTCTTACAGGTGCTTTAATCGTGACGCCTTCTTTCATTAAAGTTTCGTGGATAGTTTTAGCAAATTCTACAGCGTGTACGCCATCGCCATGAAGGCAAAGCGTATCTGCTTTTAGGGATATAACTTTTTTGCTTGAAGAGACAACCTGTTGCTTGTTTACCATCATTAATACCTGGTTTAAAGACTGCTGTTCATCGGTAATTAATGCATCCGGATGTGACCTCGGCGTTAGCGAGCCATCATCCTGGTAAGTGCGGTCTGCAAAAACTTCCGAGGCGTAGGCGAGCCCGGTCTTTTTCGCGGCAATCACCATCTCACTGTTAGCCAGTGCAAATAATATTAAACCGGGATCAAAATCGTGTGCCGCATCTACAATTGCCTTTGCCAGCGCCGGGTCGCGGCCAGCCATATTATAAAGGGCGCCATGCGCTTTTACGTGGTTTAAACGCCCGCCGGCTGCCTTAACAAATGCATGCAAAGCGCCTATCTGGTAAAGCACCATCTGGTAGGCCTCTTTTGGGGATATCAGCATTTCGCGTCGACCAAAACCCTGCAAGTCGGGCAGGCCGGGATGTGCGCCAATGGCTACCCCTTTTTTGAAGGCGGCGGCCACAGTATTTTGCATCACATTCGGGTCGCCGGCATGGAAACCACAGGCAATGCTTGCCGATGAAATATAATTCATCAACGCTTCGTCATTTGGCATAGGGTAATTGCCAAATGCCTCGCCCATGTCGCAACTCAGGTCAATAACTGGCATGGTATAAATTTATGTTATCGCATGTTTCTGCCCGATAGTGAAAGCTAACTTACGCAGATCAAGTTTCTGATGAATATACAGCTTTTCTGCTTCTTTCCAACTGATCTCTTTAAAATTGATACTGTCGCCGGGTTTTAGCTGCGCACATAAGGGCAGGTCGACCGCTGCTACCTGCGCGATGCGCGGATACCCGCCGGTAGTTTGACAATCGGCCATCAACAATATTAAATCGCCGTTATTGGTTACCTGTATAGTGCCCGGTGTAACGGCGGTTGAATGCAATTCGCCCTGAATGGAGCGGATTAGCGCTTGTCCATCAAGTTGGTAACCCATCCGGTTGCTATTGCGCCCCAACGTATAATCCTGCAAAAAAAAAGTGTTTATTGAAGATATATCGAACCAGTCAAATTCCCGACCACACGTTACTCGTATCGTTTTCCTGTCAGCCGGCAGAAACAGATCGCGGGCAATGCTCCATTTAGGATAATTTATTGCGTCACCTCTCAGGCCGTCCCCAATTGCCATAGTTACGGCGCTTATTGCACTCGTTGATTTTAGCAGATCGTTCGGTTTTATACAACGCCCAGCCACTCCACCAAATTTGGCCGTGATGTAAGTGCTTCGGCTGCCCAAAACTTCCGGCACATCCCATCCGCCCGCTACGGCGAGATATGACCGGCAACCCGACGGGAGATTTTCCAGGTGGAGTTCCACACTTGAAGGAACAAACAGTGGCCGGTTAGCTGGCAGCCGTTGTGTGCCGGCTTTCAAACAGGCGCCATCGCCCGACAGGCACAGCAACGCATCTGCTTCGGTACTGAACAATGCGCCGCTTTGTGTAAATTCAATAACCGCATCGTTAGCGTTGTTGCCGAGGGCGATGTTGGCTATTTGTGCCGATAAGTCGTCCATCGCACCGGATATTGGTACCCCCTGCGAAAGATAATGCCGTCGGCCAAGGTCCTGGATGGTGGTCATTAAGCCTGCTTTTTTAATCCGTATCATCCTTCGCTGCGGTATTGTTCGAAATCGGAAAAATTTATCGGCTCAAACTTAACCCGATCGCCTGTTTTCAATAGTGATGGCTGCTGTCGCCGTGCATCGAACATACGAAGTGGTGTGCGGCCGATAATTTGCCAGCCGCCGGGTGTTTCCAGCGGATAGATGCCTGTTTGAGTACCTCCGATGCCCACACTGCCAGGCATTACCTTAACAGGCGTATCTTTGCGCGGAATTTCCAGTGCAGGATTCAATCCGCCAAGGTAAGTGAAGCCGGGTATAAAACCGATCATGCAAACTTTATAGATTGATTCACTGTGCATGCGAATTACTTCATCAACCGTTAACCGATTAGTTTCAGTAAAGTATTCCATGTCTGTACCGAATTTGCCGCCGTAGCAAACGGGGATGGTTATCATATCGTTTTCAACTTTTAGGCCGGGGTTGTGTTCATCCGTTAAGCCTTTTAAATAACCCGATACTTTTTCGAAACAACTTTTTCCGGGCAGTTCATTTTGATAAACTATTTCCATTGGGTCAAAAAAAACGGTCAGCGTAGCGTAGGCGGGAACGGTTTGGTACATCCCGGCGAAGGGCTTATTGGTTAACTGCCGGTCAAATGCCATTACCCGGCCTATTGCCGTTTCGTTAATGGTATTGCCGAATTCAATGGTCACAGCGTTCTCGCTTAAAGGGTAAATGATCAAATCATTTGCTTTAACTCCCATCATCAAGCATACTTAAACCCCGGAAAAATCATGTGAAAAATACTCCACCAGCCGGTCTCCAATGTCATGTACAGTTTAAAAGGGCCGCCGATGCGTACAGTTTCACCGTTCTCTAAAATTGCATCATACTTTACAACGCCCTCAGCATGACCGACCCCTGAATATTCGTCTAACTGGAAACCAACATCAATGATCTTGTATTTCTCATCCGTAAAAGAAGTATAAGCCTCAAAAATGCGTTTTATTTGCGCTACAACTTCAGCTTTAGTTAATATTTGCCGGTCCGGTAATATAAATTGATCGGCCAATTCCCAGCACCTTTCGTCAATACTTTGCTTAAACCACTCCGACAAAAAATCCTCGGCGCGACGTTGGATATCTTTCCTGTGATTGGGATGAAATTCCTCATAATCGTAATGGGTAGTCATGCCAGGCATCGGCATAAAAGTGGTTTCGTGATCAAACAACTCTTCAGTAATGAAATGGTATCGGGTGCGGCTGTCATATTCATTATCGTCGCCAAAATACACCTCAATATTTTTTTCAGCTAACAGATCAATTATTTCTTCCAGCGCTTTTTCCAATTCCTCGCCCTTCAAATCCTCCGACTTTTTAAAGTCAGGCTTACCCAGCAAATCATACACCTTCACCGGCTTTTGGTCCTTTGCTTTGGCAAAGTTTTGCTCAAACGCCATTACGTTTTTCAGGAACTCATTTTCAATTTCCGGGGGCAAATTCCCCGAACTATGGGAGTCGCCACCCAGTTCTGCCTTTAATTTTAAACGCAGCAACTCGTTTTCCATCCGTAAGTTTTCTTCAGGATCGTCACTTAAGGGCTGATCGGGTAGCTCATTATTTTTCATATATGCTTATTAGCTAAGGTTTGGATCAAATTTAATTTTTTTGTCTGAATAGGGAGTCGTAAGATAAAAGATTTTACTAATGGGGTTCAAATGAGACAAAATCCCCCACTATTATGCCAATAATCGATAATAAATTTGCTTTTTATTGCTTAATTTTAACCCTAATTATAAACTGGTAAATCCTCATTACTAAAATAAATTTATGCAGCGGTGCTTCTACTTGTTGTTGATTTTGTGCGTGGGATGTATTTTATGCACGTTTTATGCCTGTAACCACCCCACAGCCATTGACGAGCAAATGCCCGAAGTGGTAAGCTATAATTTTAACATCCGCCCCATACTTTCGGATAAATGTTATAAATGCCACGGCCCCGATGCCAGCAAACGACAGGCAGGCTTAAGGCTGGATATGCCCGAAAGTGCTTTTAAAGCGCTGAAGGACGACCCAAACGCGCATGTACTGGTTCCTGGTAGCCCTGAAATGTCGGAGTTGTTTCGCAGAGTATCGAGCAATGATACTACCGAAATAATGCCCCCGGCGAACTCAAATCTGAAAAGATTAACCCCCCATGAGGTCGACCTGATAAAAAAATGGATAAAACAGGGTGCGAAATTCGAAAAGCATTGGGCCTTTGTTCCGCCGAAATCGTCACCGATACCGGAGGTAAAAGACAAGGCCTGGCCGAAAAATCAAATCGACTACTTTATTCTGCAAAAGCAGGAACAATACGGACTGGCGCCAAACCCTGAAGCGGATAAGGAACGCCTGCTAAAACGGGTAAGTTTCGACCTGACCGGCTTGCCACCGAGCCTGGATATGATGGACCGGTTTTTGGCCGATAAAAGCCCGAATGCTTATGAAAAAGCAGTTGACGAACTGATGAAAAACCCGGCATACGGCGAAAAAATGACTCTCCATTGGCTGGATGTGGCAAGGTATGCCGATTCGCACGGTTACCAGGATGATAATTACCGTACCCAATGGCCCTGGAGGGATTGGGTGATCCATGCGTTTAACGAGAATTTACCTTACAATAAGTTTGTAACCTGGCAACTGGCCGGCGACCTGATGCCTAATGCAACCAAAGAGCAACTGCTGGCAACCGGATTTAACCGCAACCATAAAATAACCGAAGAAGGCGGCGTAATTAACGAGGAATACCGGGTAGCCTACGTTACCGACCGCACCAACACTTTTGGCAAAGCGCTTATGGGGGTTACCATTGAGTGCGCCCACTGTCACGATCATAAGTACGACCCTTTTTCGCAAAAGGAATATTACCAGCTTTTTGCCTTTTTTAACCAGGTAAAAGAGCCGGGTATCCAAAGCACGGTTGGCGGCCCCGAAACGTATGCCAAAAGGCCGATGATGGAGGTAACCAATGCCGATGTAAAAGGCATACTGAATTTTGTAAACAAGCAAGATACCAACAAGCTGATCGTTTCAGTAATGGGCGATAGCGAAGTATACCGGAAAACCTATATTTTGAAACGCGGCAACTATGACACCCACGGCGACGAAGTGCAGCCCGGTACGCCGAAAGCAATTTTGCCTTTTGACAATTCGTTGCCTAAAAACAGGCTTGGTTTGGCCGAGTGGTTGTTCGACCGGAAAAACCCGCTTGCCGCACGCGCATTTGTTAACCAAACCTGGCAGGAGTTTTTTGGCCGAGGCATTGTGAAAACGTCGGAAGATTTTGGGATGCAGGGCAATTTGCCGTCGCACCCGGAATTGCTCGACTGGCTTTCGGTTGATTTTATGGACCATGGCTGGGATATTAAACGATTGGTGAAACAAATGGTGTTATCGGCCACGTACCGCCAGTCGGCGGTATTAACCCCAGATAAGATCAAGATGGATCCGGACAATATTTATTTAACTCGCGGCCCGCGCTCTCGGCTGCCTGCCGAATTTGTAAGGGATATGGTTTTGGCGAGCAGCGGGTTGCTCACAAGAACGATTGGTGGCCCAAGCGTAAATCCTTACCAACCCCCCGGTTTGTGGGAAAACGCCACTTCCGGCCGTGGGTTACTGGCTAACTATAAGCAGGTGCATGGGCAGAATTTATATCGCAGGGGTATGTACACGCTTATAAAGCGTACGGTGCCGCCGGTGGAGATGGCCATTTTTGACGCCAGCAACCGCGATCAATGCGAGGTGCGGCGATTACGCACCAATACGCCGCTGCAAGCCTTGCTGATGGAAAACGATCCCACGGTGCTGGAAGCCGCAAGGGTGTTAGCCACTAAATTGCTGCAGGACAAAAGCAGCGCCAATGAAAAAGTTTACAAAGCCTTCCGGCTGATCATTTGCCGCAAACCAGGTGAAAAGGAACAGGCTATCCTGGACAGCTATTACAACGAAGAGTTAAAAGAAATGGATGTAAAAACCGCCAACAAGGTGTTAAATGTCGGCGAATATCCGATACCTGATAATATAAACAAGATTAACCTTGCGGCGATGATGAAAGTTGTTGATGCCATTTACAATCTGGAAGAAGCAATAACAAAAACCTGATATATGGAGAAAGATTTTTTAGAGCATCGCCTTAACATTAACAGGCGCCGGTTTTTATCAAGGTTGAGTTTGGGCGTAGGCAGTATTGCTTTGGGCTCGTTGCTGATACCCGATCTTTTTAGCGGCATAGGCTCGGATAGTGAAGCTGATTTTGTACCGGGAATACCCAACTTTGCACCAAAAGCAAAGCGGGTGATCTATCTTTTCCAGGATGGGGCGCCATCGCAATTGGAGTCCTTTGATTATAAACCGAAACTGAGGGAAATGATGGGGCAGGAGTTGCCGCCATCTGTTAGGGGCAACCAAATTTTAACGGGGATGACCGCTCAGCAAAAGTCGTTCCCGTTGATCGGTTCCTTTTATGATTTTAAACAATATGGTGAATCCAAAGCGTGGATAAGCGATCTGTTCCCGCATATCGGGAAGATCGCGGATGATATTTGCATCATCAAATCCATGTACACCGAAGCCATCAACCACGACCCGGCCTTAACGTTTTTTCAAACCGGCGCGCAGCAGGGTAACCGCCCGAGCATGGGCTCGTGGGTGAGCTACGGATTGGGCAGCGAAAATAAAAACCTGCCGGCATTTACGGTATTGCTGTCCAAGGGCAAAGGGAATGGCCAGGGCGTTTACTCAAAGCTTTGGAGCAACGGCTTTTTAGATTCTATACACCAGGGGGTACAGTTTAGCAGCGGCGAAAACCCGGTATTGTACCTTAACGACCAGGATGGCATTGACCGACGCGACCGACGCAAAATGCTGGATAAACTCGCCGAGCTAAATGATATTTCTTATAAAGAATTTGGCGACCCCGAGATTACCACCAAAATCCAGCAATACGAAATGGCCTACCGGATGCAGTCGGCTGTGCCCGAAATCATGGATGTATCCAAAGAACCGGACGACATTGTAAAAATGTACGGCCCTGAATGTTTGGTCCCCGGAACCTATGCAGCCAATTGCCTGCTGGCGCGCAAGTTATCGGAAAATGGCGTGCGCTTTGTGCAGTTGTACCACCAGGGTTGGGACCAGCACAGCAACCTTCCGCAGGAAATGGCAGGCCAGGCAAAGGATGTTGACCAGGCATCTGCGGCATTGGTAACCGATTTAAAACAACGCGGTCTGCTGGATGAGACTTTAGTAATTTGGGGCGGCGAATTTGGCCGCACCAATTACAGCCAGGGCAAGCTGGAAAAAGCCAACTACGGCCGCGATCATCACCCCCGTTGTTTCAGCATCTGGATGGCAGGCGGCGGCATTAAACCCGGTTTGGTTTATGGCGAATCGGATGAGTTTGGATACAATATCATTAAGGACCCTGTGCATGTGCATGATTTCCATGCAACGGTATTAAACCAGTTGGGCATCGACCATAAAAAATTAACATTTAAAAACCAGGGCCGCAGGTACAGGCTGACGGATGTAGCAGGGAATGTGGTAAAGGGAATATTAGCATAATCTCAATAACATGGAAAGAAGAAAATTCATTAAGCAGACAGCCGTATTTTCGGCGGGCTTTTTTATTGCGAAAGATATGATGGCAAAAAACGAAGGGCCTATTTATGGTCATGGGAATATGCGCTACCGGATGGACAGTGCGTGGAGTAAAGCCGACCCAATGAAAAACCCCGTGAACGATTGCCACGAAATGGTTCAGGATTCAAAAGGGAGGATCTTGTTGCTCACCAACGAAACGAAGAACAATGTGCTCATTTACAATAAGTCGGGCAAGTTGCTGGATACTTGGGGGCATGATTTCCCGGGTGCACACGGTTTGACATTGGTGAACGAAAATGGCACCGAATTCCTGTTCATTACCGATACGGTAAAGCACCAGGTTTATAAAACCACCATGGATGGACGCATATTGCTTACCATTGATGTGCCACTGGAAACGGGCGTTTATAAAAAGGCGGAAGAGTTTATCCCCACAGAAACTACTATAGACACGAACGGCGATATTTTTATTGCCGATGGCTACGGTGCGCAATACACCATGCATTACGATAAAAATGGCAAGCTGAAAAACTTTTGGGGCGGCCGCGGCGATGGCGACGAACATTTCGACAACGCGCACGGGATCTTGATAGACCGGCGAAACCCAACGCCAACCCTGTTAATTACCGACCGCACCCGCCATTGCTTTAAACGTTTCAGCATGGAGGGTAAATTGATGGAAATTATAAAATTGCCGGGGGCCTGTGTTTGCCGGCCTGTGATAAAAGGCGATTATCTATATTCCGCAGTATTGCGTTCGCCTGATTTGAACCACGAAAATTCGGGTTTTACTACTATCCTCGATAAGAATAACAAAGTCGTATCCAATTTAGGTGGTACCGAGCCAGTTTATAAAAACGGCGAACTGCAACCCATGGCCCAGGCCGAAAAGATATTTTTAAACCCGCACGATGTTTGTGTGGATGATGATGAAAACCTGTATGTGGCCCAATGGGCATCGGGGAAGGTTTACCCTTATAAATTCACAAGAGTTTAGTTCGCAGAAATAATTAAAATAGTGTTTATATTGGAAACTCAAAAACACCCCATTATTTGTTTTAACATACTTTTTGATAGATGAGCAAGCGCTTCTTATTGGTTTTGTCTTTTATTCTATTCATCTCTAAAAGTATGTCTTTTGCTCAGGACGAACTGTTGGAGAACAGAATAGTTCAGACCAAAAAAGACACAAAAACATTTAACATTCAATCTCTCGAAAGTAAAACAGTAAAGGTGAAAGTTTTACCTGATTATGAGCATCATATTTTGTGCATAATATATTTAACTGATACACTTAAGGTATTTGATTTTTGGGGCGTACCCCCTCAACAATATCACCTAAGTAAACAATTTCTTAAAATAAACTATGAAGTTAGAGGTGGATCAAATTTCGGGCTGGGAAACTCATTGATAATATGCGTCAGTAATGATAAATTGTATGAAGCATTACATGTATTAAGATACACGGATTGGGAATCTGAATTGGTAGAAACCTGCAACGTAAAGTTTGCATTTGTAACTCATAATAAGGACTATATGCTTACGGCAAATATTCGAGAAAAGTCATTTTCAACAACTAATCCTGAAACGAATTACGATTATACAAATATTAGCAAGTTGCATTTTGACAAGAAACTAAAAGTATTTTATAGTATCAAGAAGAATTTATACGATACACTAAAAGTGGTTTATCCAGACACTACCTACAGACGCGCAATTGAAGGTAATTTCCCCGAAGTGATTTTAGGGGACGTTAAATATCTTTTTATCGGAAGCCAATGGTTCGAATTAGATCATGGCGCGATAACCAAATATTAACTTTAGCTAATAATATTTAGATGATAAAAACCCGCTACCACGGTTTTGCTGAAAACCTGTTATTTGCCCTCAATATCTTTATCATCTTTTTCCTGCTGTTTGGCGATGGCATTGTTATCCCGCAGTGGCTGCAGCCGGTGGGAAGGCTGCACCCCCTGATCATACACTTTCCTATTGTAGTGCTCATCATGGCGATGGTCCTGGAGTTTTTCAGGTTTAAGGAACGATTTAGCACCGAGAAATTATACCAGGATTTTACCACTTATTTATGGCTTACCGGCGCGTTATTCGCTGCGGTAACGGCTATAATGGGTTTGTTTCTATCAAAGGAACAAGGCTATGATGGCGATACCGTGCAATGGCATAAATGGTTTGGGGTAATGGTTGTTTTTATTTCGACCATTATTTACTGGTGCCGCAGCGCAGGGTGGTATAATCAAAAAATTGCACGGTCGGGCGCGGTTACAGTGGTACTTTGCCTGGTTATTGCCGGGCATTATGGCGCCGATATTACCCATGGCGAGAATTTTATTTTGGCGCCGGTTTGGCATCCTGAAAAGGATTTGGTGCCGATCAATAAAGCATTGGTTTTCCGCGATGTAATTGAGCCTGTGTTTGTAAACAAATGCAACAGTTGCCATAATCCAGATAAAACAAAAGGCGGACTGATGCTGACAGACGAAAAGGCATTGCTTAAAGGTGGTAAGGATGGCAAATTATTTGTGCCGGGTCAGCCGCAGATCAGCCTGTTACTGCAGCGCATCCATATGCCTGATGGCGAGAAAAAGCACATGCCCCCAATCGGCAAACCCCAGTTAACCGCCGATGAAATGAATTTGCTTTACCTGTGGGTAAAAGAGAATCCCGACTTTAAAAAGAAGGTGACCGAATTACCTTCAGCTGATTC
>Ga0206921_10157_pt1 | contig 20320 bp, 15 predicted proteins | sample Alteio_BWOrgHeat_66_FD_152930 | JGI IMG/M metagenome (GOLD analysis project Ga0206921, IMG submission 152930) | Enriched cells from forest soil in Barre Woods Harvard Forest LTER site, Petersham, Massachusetts, United States -... | ecosystem: Environmental > Terrestrial > Soil > Temperate forest >...
GATCCATGTGGGACACTCGACGGGCGGCGGCGAGGTGGTGCACTATCTGGCCCGGCGTGGGCAACAGGATGTGTACAAGGCTGCGATTATCAGCGCGGTGCCTCCACTGATGGTGAAGACTGCGGCCAATCCAGAGGGCCTGCCGAAGTCAGTGTTTGATGATCTGCAGGCGCAGCTTTCGGCGAACCGGTCAAAGTTCTATCGCGACCTGCCGGAGGGGCCTTTTTATGGATTTAACCGGCCGGGAGTAAGGTCGGTGGAGGCCACCATTGCAAATTGGTGGCGGCAGGGGATGATGGGCGGCGCCAAGGCACACTATGACGGGATTGTGGCGTTTTCGCAGACGGACTTTACCGAGGATCTGAAGAAGATCACGATTCCGTTGCTGGTGATGCATAGCGAGGATGACCAGATTGTTCCGTATGTGGCGGCGGGGCCGAAGTCGGCAAAGCTGCTGAAGAATGGGACTCTGATTACGTATAAGGATTTTCCGCATGGCATGCCTACCACGCAGGCGGATAAGATCAACGCCGACCTGCTGGCATTCCTCAAGAGCTGAAGCTGCAGCCCCGGATGGTTTCAAACGCCCTGGTACACGAGCGCAATGAAGTTACTTGAATTTTGAAACAGGTTGCCCCACTCCGCGTCGTAGCGGGCACCAGGCTTGGCGGCGATCACTTCAGGCAGGGGCTTACCCTGTTTCTTGAGAGCCGCAACCTTATCGCGGATATCAACCAAAACGTCTCGAAACAGGATCAGGTCAGCTTTGTTGCCCACGGCTCCATGCCCGGGAATGACGATCGTCTTGCTTGTCACCTTCGCGATGTTTGCTTCTGCCGCGCGTATCTGGCCGTCGATGCTTCCTCCTGTCCAGTAGTCGATAAAGGGGTAATCGCGGTTCCAGAAGGTGTCTCCGGTATGAAGAATGTCGGCCTCAGGGAAATGCACGGAGATATCGGAGTCGGTATGGGCAGGTAAGTAGTGCTTCAGCATGAGAGTGGTGTTGTTAATGTGCAGAGTGTGTTCGTCTTTGAAGACGGTGGAAGGAATCGCACCTGCCGGCGCGGCTGGGAAAGTGTACTGAAAGTTTCCTCCGACGAACGTGGCACTGGAAAGATGTTTACGCGTGTTTTCGTGCGCCAGGATACTGGCTCCGGCTTCATGGACCCACTCGTTGCCGCCGGTATGGTCGAAATGCCAGTGGGTGTTGATCAGTTGTTTGATCGGATCCGCGTTGATGCCTGCGAGGGCTTTCGAGACGTTTGGACGTGCGGTGACGATCTCCGCATCCACCACCAGCTTTCCGTCAGGGCCTGTCAAAACGGCGATATTTCCACCAGCGCCCAAAAGGATACTGATATTGCGTCGAAGGTTTTGAACCGTGACCTTTGCTGTTGCAGCTTCCTTGAACGCACCTGGCACGATGCTACTTGCCTGGGCGATCAGGTGTCTCGGGGTGAGGCAAGCCGCGGCGACGGTCAGGCCTCCAGCAGTAAGAAACTGACGGCGTGAAGTGTCGAATGATGCGTCGGGAATCATCCTGATATTCTCCTGTCGCTTTCGCCCTGCATTTAGATCACATCTTTGGCGTTTGCGCATAACTCCAGAACAAAATCATATCCCGATTCTTCGGCGATGGCGCAATGATGCTCACTTCTGTGGCGGGAATTCGATGTAACCGCCAAATGGCCGCGTCACTCATCAAGGAACCATTTAGTGCCGACAAGCCGGCCAGCGTTTACAAAACCACTCGGGCGCACTCAGGACCTGTCTGCTAAGGATGTCATGAGATTGAACAAAGTGCGTTAGTTGCGTTGGGCAATAACTTACTTGACAACTCAACGTTAGGGGGCGCTATAAGGTGATTCGAGATACTTTGCAACTTCGTCCCGCGCGCCCCGAGTGTTATCTCGGGTTTGCTCTGCCAGCCGATATTCCCTGACAGCCCGGTCGCGCTGGCGGGAAAGGTCGAAGATTTTGCCCAGGTTGACGTGGGACCAGACCTCAGTCCATTTGGGCTCCTTGTCTCCCTGCAAGGCCTGAAAAAATTCCAGGGCGGCACTCTGGTAGTTGTGTTGCTGGAAGAGTAGTTCGGCAATCCGGTAATGGGCCAACGAACTTGCAGGATTGGTTTCGAGTATTTTCTGACAACCGCCGGCAGGGTCGCACTCAGCGTCCTGGCTAAATGAGGGGACGGCCGACAATATCGCAATCAAGAATACTGAAGGTGCTTTCATCGCAGTGCAAAGTTACTGCCCTACATCGGGCCGTCGAAGTATTCGACGATAAGGCGGGCGACTTGCCCCATGCGGTCTTCGGTTTCGGCGTAGACTCCGGTATTTCCCATGGTGAAGAATGACATTACGATGGTTCCGGATCTGGCGTAGACCATACCAACGTCATTGGCGACGATGGGCGGGAAATCGCCGGTTTTGTGGCCGACCGGGACGTTCAGATAGTGCGGGATGCGGCGGGCGCCGGACTGCTGGGCTCGCATAATGCGGGTCATTTCGGCGCTGGCTGGTTTGGAGGCGAGCGTTCCTTTTTCGATGCCTTCCAGCAGGCGTCCGATTTCAGTTGGCGTGACAACGCCCAGCCAGTAGTTTTCATCCTTTGAATAGAGCTCGTTCATTTGCGCGGTGATGTTTTTGGCGGCCATACCGTCGCGGATCTTTTTGATCATGTCTCTGCGCGGCTCGGTGAATTGCGGGAGATTGCTTTGCAGGGCGAAGACGTCTTCCGGGGTGAGCGATTTGTACTGCGGGTCGAGCCGCTCGTAAGGCTTGCGGAAGAGTTCGTAGACTGTGCCGACGAGGAATGAGGCGTTGATGTTGATTTGCTTCAGGAACTCGTTGACCTTCTCTTTGCCGCCGACTTTGGCGATCATCAGGTCGGTTGCGGTGTTGTCGCTGGTGATGACCATTTGCGTGATCAGGTCGCGGATGGTGGGGTTGAGGCCGATGTCGTGGTAGCGGAAGATGCCGGAGCCGCCGCGCAGATCGGACGCTTTAATGGTAATGCGTTCGTCGAGGTTGAGTTTTTTCTGATCGGCCATCCGGTAGGCCAGTACCATCACAGGAAGCTTGATTACGCTGGCGCTGTTGAAGTGGTCGTTGCCGCGGTGGATGGATTCTTCGCCCGTAGTGAGGTGTTTGACGTACAGGCCGGTTTTGGCGGGGAAGCGGGAGAGTTCGGATTCGACCAGACGATCGAGAGGGGTGGGTTTTTGAGCCAGTGCGGGAAGGGCAACGACCAGCGTGGCAAAAAAAATGGAGGGACGCATAAAAGTGTCCCTCCAGATTACACAAAAGAGTGCCCGCTTCCTTACGGTCGCGGCTCGGTAAAGGATCGGACGCGGCGGTCGGTATGGCTAGCTGAAGATTTCGGCGGTGGCGGCGTTGAACTTATCCATTTCTTCTTTGTTGCCGATTGTGATGCGGACGTGAGTCGGCCATTCCTGCCAGACGCGGCCGATGATGATCTTTTTCTCGGCGTACTTCGCGGCGATGTCGGCGCCGGGTTTGTTTGTCTCCATCATGAAGAAGTTGACTTCGCTGGGGACGTATTTGATGCCCTTCTTATCGAGGAAAGCGTAGGTGCTCTCGCGGATCTGCTTCATTTGCGCGCGGCGTTCCGGAACCAGAGTCTTCGATTTCAGACTGGCAAGCGCGCAGGCGATGCCGGTAACGGGGAGGAAGCCTGGGCCGAATTGGCGAAGACGCGAGACGAGATCGGGGCGTCCCATCACGTAGCCGACGCGGAGACCGGCCATGCCGTAAATCTTGGAGAAAGTTCTCATAACGATGATGTCTTTGCCGGCGGCCACCATATCGGCGCAGGACTTCGCATTGGCGGAGAAGTGGATGTAGGCCTCGTCGACGAGGACGATTCCGTCCTTCTGTTTGTGATCGAGAAGATACTGGACTTTTTCGCGCGAGGTGAGCGTGCCGGAGGGATTGTTGGGATTGCAGATGTAGTAAACGCCGGCGTTGGGCTCGCGTTTGATCATGGCTTCCACGTCGTGGGAGTAGTCGGCGGCGAGGGGGATTTTAACGGTTTTGGCGCCGATGTAGTCGGGGGTGCCGTTGCCATAACCAGGTCCGGCCATGGTCCAACTGCGATTTGGCCCGGTGAAGCAGCAGCCGATGCGCTGCAGGGGGTCGGATGAGCCGGCGTAGAACTGAATGTTCTCCGGCTTCACGCCTTCCTGCGCGGCGACGACGTTGACGATTTCGGACTGGTCGTTATTGGGGTTGTAGCGCCAGCCGCGCGGGGCGACTTTCGACATGGCTTCGAGGCCTTCGGCACAGGGGCCCTGGGCGTTTTCGTTTTGGTTGATGCGGACGATGGAGGGGTCGGCGAAGTCGAGCTGGTTGCGGCCGCCAGCCATTCGGGCGCGCAACTGCTGTTCGGCTTGCTGAGCCATGGCGAATTCCAGAGGGAGGGCTGCGCCGGCGAAAAGGGTCGCGATGCGGCCGATCTGGCGGCGGTTGAAGCCGCGTTCAAGGAAGGATTCGACTTGTTTTTCGTTCATGGTTCAGAAACTCCTGGGGTTAAGTCTATAACAATGGGTGCGCAGTGGAAAGGGGATTTGCGGGCGAATTGATAAGATTAAGACCACGATGCGCTTTGAGCGAATTACCGTGAATCCGGCCGTAGCCACCGGTAAGCCGTGCGTACGGAATCTGCGCTTCCCTGTCGCGCGACTGTTGGGGTTACTGGCTGCCGGTGAAACGCGCGAATCGGTACTCCGCAATTATCCTTATATCGAAAACGCAGATATCGATGAAGTCCTGCGCTATGCCGTCTGTCTCGCTGAAGACGAGACGGTCGAACTGGCGCATTAAAATTTCTGATCGATATGCCGCTGTCGCCGCTCCTGGGCGGGCTGGCTAACGGAAATTGGGCATGATGCTATCCATGCGGCCAGTGTAGGCCTCCACAAAGCGACGGACACCGAGATTCTCAGTCGCGCAGCTACAGAGGGTCGGGTAGTAGTAACCGCCGATCTCGACTTTCCGCGGCTCCTGGCGCTGGCGCGAGCGAGTGGCCCGGGACTAATATTGCTCCGCGGAGGGAATCTCAGCGACGCTGAGAGCGTGGAATGGCTCCGCCGGGTTCTGATGGCGATTCCCCACCACAAACTACCTGAGTGCATTACTTCGGTTGATCGCGATCATGTCCGGAGGCGACGGCTACCGATATAGAAACGCTTCAGATTTCCATCAAGTCTTTCCCTGCGATGACGCGGCCTTTGAATTTGCCGCGGGCGGCGTCGAGCCACATTTGTTCCGTAATGGCGGGGTCTTCCGCCGGGACGAAGTGCGATAAGACGAGGGTCTTGACGCCCGCTGCGTCGGCGATGTTGCCGACTTCCTCGACGGGGGTGTGGTGGCTCAGGATGGATTTCTTTAGTTCCTCCGCGTTATAGAGCGGTGCGACCAGGCGGTCGACGGCTGAGGGGAACATGACTTCGTGCACCAGTACGTCGGCGTTGTGGGCGAGGCGGATGAGGGCGTCTGCTCGTTTGGTATCGCCGGAAATGACAATGGAGCGGTCCGGGGTGTCGAAACGGTACGCGAACGCGGGCGCGATGGGATGGTGGTCAACCAGGGCGCAGGTTACGGTGACATCGTTTTCTTTCAGAACCACGCCGGCGTCGCTTCGCTCATGGGGATGTACCAGAGGTAGCAGCGGCATTCTGCCTTCGTCGGCGATGCGGATATCGATATCGTAGGCGCTCATCTGGAAAAAGAGGCTGGTAATGCGGTCAAGCGGGGGCGGGCCCCAGGTGTCGACGCGGCTTTTTAGTCCGGATGCCCAGGCGAGGAGGAGGAGATTGCCGTAATCGGCGTTGTGGTCGGAATGGTGGTGGGTGATGAAGATGTGGCGGAGGGCGCTGGGTTGAATTCCGGCGCGAACCAGTTGGCCGGTGACTCCGTTGCCGCAGTCGATCACCCAGGCTGCGTTGTTGATCAGGATTACCTGGGATGGCGCAGCTCGGGAAGTTCGCGGACGCGGACCGCCCGCAGTACCCAGCAGGATCAGGCGGGTTTTCGGTGACTGTTGGACCTGGGCGAACGCTGCGGTGGCAGCGGTGAATATGAAGTCGCGACGGGTGGGGCTTATCACGTGATCTATTGTCTATGGGAAATGGACAACGCGGCTGCGGCGGATAGTTTTTCGTCCTGCGTCCACGGGCGACCGAGGAGTTTCCCCATTGCGGTGAGTTGTTCCTGACTGACACCGCAACGCTGTAAGACTTCGGCTTCGCGGATACCAGTGACTGGCAGTTTGATAGTCTGGCAGGCTCGCAGGAGGACGTCGCGGTAGAACACGCCTTCGGCGGTGTGGATTAGTGGATGGGCAGCGAGAATTTTTGCCAGTTCGGGAAGTGGCCTGGCTGAGCCCAACAGGACTGCAGCCCCTTTCATAGTTCCCAGGCGGGCGATGACATCTCCGATCTGCGCCGCTGCCATCTCGATTGCCGCCTTTTCCGTCTGCCGCAGGAATGCCTCGGCATCGGACAGCGTCATTTCTTCGGCAGCGTGGTAGGGTTGACGCGCGTAAAAACCAGCGCCGCTGCTCATTTCAACTCGTCCGCGGAGGACGGCCTTGCCGCCGGCGACTGCAACCATTGCGGCCCAACCGGAATGGGCGCGAAAGCCGATAGTGGCCGTCAGGCGCTCCATTGCCAGTTGCGAATTTCGGGCATGTCCTCCCCGTGAGTGGTGATGTATTGCCGATGCTCCACCAACTTTTCGTGCAGGCGCTGCTTCAGGGCGGCGCCCTTGTCGCCGGTTTGGGGAAGACGGTCGACGGCGTCCATCGTGAGGTGAAAGCGGTCCAGATCGTTCAACACGGTCATGTCGAAGGCAGTGGTGATCGTGCCCTCCTCTTTATACCCCCGAACGTGGAGGTTGGAATGGTTGGTGCGGCGGTAGGTGAGGCGATGGATCAGCCAGGGGTAGCCGTGGAAGGCGAAGATTATTGGCTTGTCCTTTGTGAACATCCGGTCGAAGTCTTCCTCGCTGAGGCCGTGGGGGTGTTCGTGCGGAGGCTGAAGCCTCATGAGATCGACAACATTGACGACGCGGATTTTCAGATCCGGGATGTGCGCCCGGAGAATGGAGACGGCGGCGAGAGTTTCCAGAGTTGGCACATCGCCGCAGCAGGCCATCACAACATCGGGCTCCTGTCCCTGTTCGTTACTGGCCCAGTGCCAGATCCCAATGCCATCGGCACAATGTTCGACGGCTGCGTCCATTGCGAGCCACTGCGGCGCCGGATGCTTGCCGGCGACCACCACGTTAACGTAATGGCGGCTGCGCAGGCAGTGGTCCATTACAGACAGAAGACAGTTGGCGTCGGGTGGGAGATAGACGCGCACGATACCCGCCTTTTTGTTGACCACATGATCGATGAAGCCGGGGTCCTGATGGGTGAAGCCGTTGTGATCCTGGCGCCAGACGTGGGACGAAAGAAGGTAGTTGAGCGAGGCGATCTTGTGACGCCAGGGCAGTTGGGATGTCACCTTGAGCCATTTGGCGTGCTGGTTGAACATTGAATCAACGATGTGGATGAAGGCTTCGTAGCAATTGAACAGGCCGTGGCGGCCGGTGAGAAGATAGCCCTCCAGCCAGCCCTCGCACTGGTGTTCGCTCAGCACTTCCATCACTCGGCCAGCGGGTGCGAGCGATTCGTCCGCAGGGACGGTCGATGCCTCCCATTGGCGCGCAGTGGCCTGAAAGACGGCTTCGAGTCCATTGGAGATGGTTTCATCCGGGCCGAAAACGCGAAAGTTCTTCGCTTCAGCATTTAGCTTTGTTATGTCGCGGAGGAAGGGTCCGAACACACGGGTGTCGCCGATGCCGCGCACGCCATGTTCGGGCACGGGCACAGCGTAATCGCGAAAGTCCGGCATGTGGAGATCGCGAAGGAAAATTCCGCCGTTAGCGTGCGGGTTTGCGCCCATGCGGCGTTCGCCCTGAGGGGCGAGCGCAGCGATATCCGCACGCAACCGGCCGGCTTCGTCGAATAACTCTTCCGGGCGATAGCTGCGCATCCATTCTTCCAACTGGCGGAGATGCTCGGGATTTTTCCCCGGAGCCGAGAGCGGAACCTGATGGGCGTGAAAAGTTCCTTCTACGGGTTTGCCGTCCACCATCTTCGGGCCGGTCCAGCCTTTGGGTGAATTGAGGACGATCATGGGCCAGGTGGGGCGCTGGCGGTTTCCGTTAACCCGCGCGTCCTCCTGGATTTTCTTTATCAGAGCGATTGAAGAATCGAGGGCGGCTGCCATGGCTTCGTGCATAAGCGCAGGCTCATGGCCTTCCACGAAGAACGGGGTCCAGCCGCAGCCGCACAGCAGTTGGTTCAGTTCCGCGCGGGGAATACGCGCCAGAACCGTAGGGTTGGCAATTTTATAGCCGTTGAGGTGAAGAATCGGGAGGACCGCGCCGTCGCCGACAGGATCGAGGAACTTGTTGGAGTGCCAGGCGGTCGCCAGCGGGCCGGTTTCGGCTTCTCCATCACCAACAACACAGGCGGCGATGAGATCGGGGTTATCGAGGACTGCGCCGAACGAGTGGCTGAGTGAGTAGCCCAGTTCCCCACCCTCGTGAATGGAGCCAGGGCATTCAGGCGACACGTGGCTGGGGATTCCGCCGGGGAACGAGAACTGCTTGAACAATTTTTGGAGGCCCGCTTCGTCCTGGCTGATGTGAGGGTAGATTTCGCTGTAGGTGCCTTCGAGATAAGTATTGGCAACCATGGCGGGACCGCCGTGGCCGGGGCCGGAAACGTAAAACATGTTCAGGCCATACTGGTTGATGACACGGTTCAAATGCGCGTAGACAAAGTTCTGCCCCGGCGTCGTGCCCCAGTGGCCGAGCAGAGTTACTTTTATGTCTTCGGGGCGGAGGGGACGTTTCAGCAGGGGGTTGTCGCGCAGGTAGATCTGGCCGACCGAGAGATAGTTTGCGGCGCGCCACCAGGCGTCGAGTTTAGTTAATGTCACGTACGGCCCTCGCTATCATGATTTCCTCGTCGGCTGGGATGACCCGGACCTTCGAGGCGATGTCCAGAAATTCCAGACCCTCGCAGATTCGGTCGCGGATTACCGGCGAATTCTCGCCGACGCCCCCGGTGAAAACGAGCGCATCGACGCCGCCCAGAACCGCTGCGAAAGATCCAATCCACTTCTTTGCCTGATAACAATACAACGCTACTGCTTCAGCAGCATGACGATTGGATGATTCGCGGCGCAGCAGGTCGCGCATATCGGAGCTGAGTCCGGAGACTCCCAGCAGACCTGACTGGTGGTTCACCATGCGGTGGAAGCGGGCCGGGGTGATGCCTTCCGAGCGGGAGAGGAAGTAGAGCAGACCGGGATCGAGATCGCCTGTACGTGTGCTCATGACTAAGCCCGCCGCGGGGGTGAATGCCATGCTGGTGTCCACGCTCTCACCGTTTTTCACGGCGGTGAGGCTGGAGCCGTTGCCGAGGTGGGCAAGGATGACGCGGCCTTTGGCCACCTCAGGCGCGAGACGGCCGAGTTCCTCCATTAAATGGGCGCAGGATAAGCCGTGGAACCCATATCGCTCGATGCCCTGCTTTTGGTAGCGACGTGGAATGGGAATCAGTTTCGCGACCGGCGGCATGGTTCGATGGAAGGCGGTGTCGAAGCATGCCACCTGAGCCAGGCGCGGGTGCCGCTTGCGGAACGCTTCGATCAATTCGATTTCACGCGGCAAATGTTCGGGTGCGTAAGGTGTGATGCGATGGAGTTCCGCCAGCAGTTTCGCCGTGATCCGTTCCGGGCGTGAGTGCTTTAGACCGTGGACGATGCGATGGCCAATTGCGGAGACGACCGTTTGTTTTTCCAGCCACTTTATAAGAAACGTTACGGGATCGCCCGGGACCGGGATCGACTTGCCTTCGACAACCAGAGTTGTACCGGGGATGCCGATTCGCTCGATTCTGCCCGAGAGTTGACGATTCAGATCCTCATACACCGCGAAGCGGATGCTGGAGGAGCCGGCGTTGATGGTCAGAATGCTCAACCATCAAATGGTTGCACGGCGGAAGGGCCCGCTCCCTGACGGTCGCGGCTCAGAAATGGTCGTGGTTTAGGGACGGTCGTGGTTTAGCGACGGTCTGGGTTTAGCGAAGGTCGCGGTTTAGCGAGGGTTGTGATTTAGCGACGGTCGTGGTTTAGAGAGGGTCGCGGTTTAGAAACTGAAGCGGCCGCCGAGGCGCAACAGACGCCCCATGTCGATGTTCGACGGCTTCAGCAGGGACGGGCCGATGGTGGTGACTGCGCTTGTGACGGCGTTGGAATTGAAGACATTGTAAAGATCCACCATGGGCTCCACAGTGAAGCGTTCCTTGAAGCGGAAGCGGCGGGAGAAGCGGAGGTCGAGCAGGTTCTGCCACGGATAGCGGTAGTCGCCGAGGGCCGCAACGAGAACGTTTTGCGTCACCTGGGTTAAGCCGGGCACGAGGGTTTGGTTGACAGTAAGAGTGCGGGATTGGGGGAGGCCGGAGTTTTCGCGCAGCGAGCCGGCTATTTCCACCTTCCACGGTGCGCTGTAGCTGAATCCGCCGCGGAGCTGATAAGTGGAGTCATAGCCGGCCTTGCCGACCCAGTTGATCAGGTTGTTGGGATTGTTCAAGTCGGTGCTGGTGCCATCCGGAGTTCCGGTGTTGCTGCCGACGGTGAATCCAGCGAAAACATTAACGCGAGACAGGCGCGAGTTGACCTGGAATTCCACGCCGTTGTAGCGCTGGTAGAGCTGCGGCAGGGTTTTCTGGATGAGGTTAATCTGGCCGAGGGTGGAGGGGTTCTGGTTGTAAACCACTAGTTGCCCGCCGAGCGGATTGGCGATCGTCACAGGCGTATAGGCCGAAGGCGGGACGGCCAGGTTCAGAACGCCGTAGAGGTCATAGAACTTGCGCCCGTAGTAACCAACGCTGACCGAGGTGCTGCGTCCGATCTGGCGCTGCACCATGGCAGTGTATTCCCATTGGTAGGGACGCTTCATGTTGGGATCGATGTGATTGTTGTTACCGGAAAAGCCCGTGCATCCGGTCAGGACGGTGCCGGGCAGCGGGGCAGCGGCGTTGGTCCACGGGCAGGTCGAGAACGCGATGAAATTGGGATTGACGTTCTGCGCAAGGGTGGTGCCTTCCAGCCGATCGTATCTGCTGATGCCGCCTTTCACGGCGGTCTTCGAATCGCCGAAAACATCCCACGCGACGCCGATCCGGGGCGACCAGGTATTCCAGTTCACGACGCCGTCGATGGCCGCGAAATTGCGCGCCGGTGTCCAGGTACCCGCGGGAGCGCCCTGGGCCGGAATATTCATCACCATGTGATCGAAGCGGATGCCGGGGTTGATGGTGAGACGCCGGGTGACTTTCCAGGAATCCTGAAGGAACCAACCCAAATCCGGATTCATGTCTTCGCGATGGGTGAGGGGCGTATTGTACAGGCGCACCGAAGTTGGTTTGCCGTTGTTTAGAATCTGGACCAGATCGCGCTTCATTTCGAAGCTTTCCTGGAAATAGCCTTTGCGGAACTGAATTCCGGTCTTGAGGTTGTGCTTGCCGCTGATATACGAAATGTTGCCATTGGCGGTGGTATAGGAGCCGCGGTCGATGTCCTGGCGGGGAGAGATTCCGGTGATGGTAGAAAGAACCGTGTCGTATTGCGAGATCGCATTGGGATCGGCCCCAGGCTCAAAGAACAGGTTGTAATAAACCGGCATGTAGGTCACGCCGGCGTCGATCAGCAGGTGGCTGCCGATATTGGATGTCCATTTCGCCTGCGCCATATAGTTCATCCAGCTCTTCTGTTGGACGTCAGCGAGGGGATCAGAAAAGGATGCACTGATCAGGTTGTTGAAGCGATGGCCACGGAATTTGAAGCCTCGATCGTAGGAGACGGAAACTTTGTTGCTGTGATTGAGTTGGAAGGTGAGACGGCCGGCAATATCAGTCAGGCGGTTGTCATCGATGGCCTGGTCGCCAGCGGGGGTGAAGGTGTTCGCCAGGAAATTGTTGGCGCCCCAGCGGCGGAAACTGGCGAAGAACCAGATTCGATCCTTAATGATGGGTCCACCTACCGCGGCGTTCAGATCGTAAACGGTGTCGATTTTGTTGCGCGCCGTGAGGCCGAGGGCGAGCAGACCGGCGCTGGAGTTATCCGACTGGAAGCTCTGCGTCGCGCCGGTTCCGAAGACGTTGCCGTGAAATTGATTGCCGCCATCGCGCGGGATCATGGCGATCTGCACGCCACCCACCGGCGCTTCGGCGGGGAGCGAACTGGTGAGGTAGGTGATGGACTGCATCAGGCTGTCGTTGTAATAGAAGCCGGTCTGGTTGCCGCTGAAACCGGTGTGCTGGATCTGCATGCCATCGACGACGAACACGTTGTCATTGCCGGCTGAGCCATGGACCTGGAGAGTCGCCTGCTGCATGCCGGTGGACCCGCCAACATCGGGCGTCGAAGTGCTGACACCCGGAATGATCTGGCCGACCGCGAATGGATCGCGGCCGGTGGGCAGGGCGTCCAGAGTTTCGCGGTCCATGGCCTTCTGGCTGAGCGAATTTTGCACGTCGACCAGGGGAGGCGCGTCGGTAATGGTGACTTCCTGGGTGGTTTGGCCAACCGACAGTTCAGCGTTCACCGTCGCGGTAAAGGAAGACTCGATCGGCACGTTTTCGTGGCGTGAAGCGCGGAAGCCTTCATGGGTAAATGTCACGGTGTAGACGCCGGGGCGCAGGTTGACGATCTGATATTGACCGCTGCCATCCGTGGTTACGGTGTGGCTGCCTTCGATCAAAGCGGGGCTGGCGGCTTCGACAGTAACGCCCGGTACAACCGAGCCGGTTTGATCGTGGACAACGCCGACGATTGCGCCGAGATTCTGGGCACTGACCAGTTGCGTGAAGCAAAACGACGCAGCCAGAAGCGAGAGTACGAGCCGATGTGTTTTCATGAATGTCCCTTTTTGCGGCAAGCGCGGCCGTTTTGTAAATTTTCAGTATTGTATCGGATCTGTCATAACGGTGCGGAAAAATTGCTGTTACGTTGTGGAATACTCAAGTCACCCTGGTGAGTGGAAGCATCCGCGTCCCGACGCTTTCCGCGCTGAATTTCGCAGCAGGAGGTTTGTCTTGCGCAGCACAAACGCAGTGAGCCTGGCGCTGACCGTACTCTCAACGGCCGTCCTTTCAGGACAGGTGAGTGTCCTCACGCAACACAACGACAACGGCCGGACCGGCGCCAATTTGCAGGAAACGGTTCTGACCGTTGCGAACGTCAATAGTCAGGACTTCGGAAAGCTGGCTTATCGCACGGTGGACGGTAACATCTACGCGCAGCCGTTGATTGCCGCGCAGGCGAAAACCAACGCCGGCACAAAAAATGTTGCCATTGTGGCCACTGAGAACAACAGCGTCTACGCGTTCGACGCGGACGACGTAAAACAGACTTCGACCACCGCGCAACTGTGGCGGACAAATCTGGGTCCGTCTATTCCCTACGAAACTTTGTACGGGGCAATCGGAAAGCCAACCTGCACCGATATCACGCTGCAGATCGGCATTACGAGCACACCGGCAATCATGATCACGGGCAACCAGACACCGCGGACGGGCGTGGTTTTCGTGACCGCAAAAACCAAAAACGGGAACAACTATACGTATTCTCTGGTATCGCTGGATCTGGCCAGCGGCGCGAAACTGGGAAGCATTCCGATACAGGGCAAAATTGCCGGCAAGGGAGCCGGATCGAACGGAGGCACGCTTACCTTCAGCCCCATGTACCAACTCAATCGTCCAGGGCTGCTGTTAGTGGGCAACACGTTGTACGTGGCCTTTGGCGGCCACTGCGACACAGGACCGTACCACGGGTGGGTATTTGCCTACGATGTTTCGAACCCGCAGGCGCCGAAGCAGATCGCCGTGATGGCCACCACGCCAAATGGGAGCGGGCCATTGTTCAACGGGCAAGTAGTGGAAGGAGAAGGCGGCATCTGGATGTCGGGCGAAGGCCCTTCGGTGGACGACCAGGGGAATGTTTACCTCGTGACCGGTAACGGCAGCTACGACGGCAAGACGGAATTCAGCGACAGCGTTCTGAAGATCAGGCTGGAAAACGGCAAGCTGAATATCCAGGACTGGTTTACTCCACAGAATCAAACCCTGCTGAAGAACTACGACTACGACCTCGGCTCGGGCGGCGTCGCCATGGTCCCAAACAGTCATCTGGCCGTGGCGGGCGGCAAAGAGGGCCGGATGTATTTGCTGGATCGCAACAACCTGGGCAAGGGAGCGGGAACGTCTCTGCAATCGTTCCAGGTGACGCACCCGCTGCCGAAGCCGCCGCTGGGTTACAACATTCATGGCACACCGGTGATTTGGCCACGAAACAACGAAATGTATGTGTATATCGAAGGGGAAGAGGACCCGCTCAAACAATACCGACTCATTCCCGATCCTTCGCCTGCGGGCGGAGGATGGAAGTTCGAATCCGGAGACCCACCTTTCCATGTGAGCAAGGAATCGGCCCCTTACCCGAATTTTCCCAACGGGGAGTGGGTGCCGAACCGTACCGATCCGGTCTGGATGCCGGGAGGATTTCTGACGCTCTCCGCAAATGGGTCGGCCGATGGAACCGGCGTTCTGTGGGTCGCGATGCCGTTTGCCGCCAATGGCAATCCTGCGGTTGTGCGTGGGATCCTGCGCGCCTTCAACGCTTCCGACGTTTCGACTGGCGAACTCTGGGACAGCGAAAACACAGGGAATGATAATGACCGTCTGGGTCAGTTCGCCAAGTTTTGCCCGCCCGTTGTCGCGAACGGCAAAGTGTACGTGGCTACGTTCCAGCAGGAGACGATCCTGGAAGATCAGCGCCATATCCTGACGCCGGACGGCGATCAGCCGTCCCTGGTGATCTATGGTCCGCGAAACCTCATTACACAATGACACCCAAAGTACTTCTTCAGGCGTTTTACAAGCGGGGCATGTATGTCGCGCTGCCCTGTCCGGCCGATCTCAAAGACGGGCCGGCCACGGACTGGTGGTGGGACCATCTGGCAAACCAGGCGAATGCCCTGGCGCGGGCTGGCTTTACGAACATTTGGTTGCCGCCGGTAACCAAGGCAGAACAGGGCATCGGCGAGGCAGCACTCGGCTACAGCGTTTTCGACGATTACGACATCGGCAGCAAGAACCAGAAAGGGACAATGCATACCCGATACGGCAATCGCGAGCAACTCACGCGATGCGCCGCCATGCTTCGCGCCAACGGGCTGGAGATTTACCTGGACCTTCAGCTCAACCATCGCAAGGGCGGCGCGGGCACGGACGGGATGACATTCCAGTATCTGGATGCCTACGGCAATCACGGCGGCGGGCGTTTTCCGAAGAACACCCAATGCTTTCATTCCCGCTATCCGGCCGGTCAAGTGCCGCAGAACTTCCACCCGGAAATCCCCCAGGATCCGAACGTTTCCGACGGCATTTGGGAATTGCAGGAAGGCTCCAACGTATATTTCGGACCGGATCTGGCGCCGATCAATGGCAAGCCACCGGGCTACGTGCTGCACGGACTGATCGACAATGTGAACTGGCTCAGTACGGCGCTCGATGTGCAGGGATACCGGTTGGATCATGTGCAGGGCATTTCGACCGACTTCTTTCACCAGCTGCTGAGCCAGGGGGCGGCGCAGGGAAAATTTGCGGTCGGCGAGTACTGGAATGGCAGCGTCCCTGAGGTGAATGGATGGGCGACGTCGCCGCAATGGATGAATGGCCGTGCCAGCGTTCTGGATTTCCCGCTGTATTTCCAATTGCTGGCGATGTCGAACGACCCGTCATTCAATATGGCGACCCTGGATCACGCCGGAGTGGCGGGAGCGAATCCTTTCCACGCCGTGACATTTGTGGAAAACCACGATACTGAATCCCGGCGGGACCTTGTTCCGAAAAACATTCAACCCGAAGACAAGCCGCTGGCTTACGCGTACATCCTGACATCGGAAGGCTTCCCCTGCGTGTTTTATAAGGACTACAGCCTAGACACTGGATGCCTGGGGACGCAACTACAGCCGATCCTGATCAACCTGACCTGGATTCACCAGAACATTGCCGACGGTCCGACCCAGCAGCGGTGGAAAGATCCGGGGCTGTTTGTGTTCGAGAGGCTGGGGGGAGCGCATCTGCTGGTGGCTCTGAACAACGACAAAGGCAACGCGCGAACTATCCATGGCGTGGTGACCGGCTTCGGACCGAACGTCCGGCTGCACGATTACACCGGACATGCGCCTGACATCTGGACAGACGGGGAGGGCCATGTCTCCATCGATGTGCCCAGGAACGCCGGCGGGCTTGGATATGTGTGTTATTCGGTGGCGGGAATAAACGGCGGATTTGCTACAGTGCCCTCCGCGGTCACCCAGACGTTTGAAGGCGCCACCGATCTGGACATTAAGCCAGCCGATAACACGGCGACAGCGCAGGTCTCCCGCATTTGTGTGGCGCAGGGAACGCAGGTCGCGGCGTCGTTGACCTTCGACGATACCGGGTGGACGGCGAGGACACAAATTGTCTTGTCGCTTCACGGGCCGTCCGGCGGCGCAGTGTGGACAAAGATATACGGCCCGGGATCGAGCGGCGACCGGATCTCCGCCGCGGCGGGCGCCGAAGGGTGGTACACCTTCTATGTGCATTCGAGCAGCACGCCAACGTCGAACCCGAAGCCGGGCTATAAGCTGACTGTGAACTATACGGCGCCGAAGGTATAGACAGCGGGCAGGCCAAAGGGCCTGCCGATTTACCCTTTGCTGGTGGCGAATTTGATCACGCCGCGGCCGCCATCGGCTTCGCCGTCGAAGATCGTGAAATAGCCGTTCATCAGAGGCAGCCCAAGAATCACCAGCCCCGCATCGCCCGGGGTTATCGCGGCCGCAGCGGCACCGACGTTCTGGGTATTGATCTGCCAGTAATTGGATGGAGTCACATTGAGCGACACGTCGCCCGTGTCGCCCTCAAGAACGAAGGTCAGGGTGGGCCAATCGGCCAGATTGAGGCCGGCAGCCGAAACCAGTTGCCCGCCGTTGATCGATTGGTTCAGTAACGCCTGCTGATCGGTACTGAATTTCGAAATGATCGCCGACAGCATTTGCGGACTGATGTTGAGGCTGTTAGTGCCGCTGTCGACAATCGAATTGGAAGGCATCCCCTGCGGACCCTGCAGGCGGGCGGCAATCGGATCGGTAGAGCCGACGATCACTGCTTTGAGGTTTGTGCTGTACCACTCGTCAGAAGTTACCTTGACTGTCTGGAAGCTGCCGGTATAAAGATCGGTACTTTCTTCGCCGCCACCCACAACCATCAAACCCTGATTGAGCGGATCATTGGCATCCCCGCCGCCGACGTGTATGAAGGAACGGCGAGTCAGAAAGGAGATGACGTCGGAGGTGATCCCCGCGTCTGCGAGTTGGGTCAGATAAGGTACCAGATCACTCTTCTTACCGGCGCGCACCTGGGTCGAGGTGTAGTGATGGGCCGAGGTGTCCTTCGCCATCGTGAAAGCGTCGTCGAGCGGAGCATAGGCGAGACCGAGAATGCCGTCGGCCTGCTGGAACATGTCGGACGTCGCCTGGTACGCGATTGCGGCGTTACCGTTATTCAGAACAGCGGTAGCTGCGCCACTCCCAACCGAGATGGTTGTCTCGACGACCGCGCCGGTCCAACTGCTGCCATCACCATAAGAATCCGTCTGCGCCAGTTTGGTGGACTTGTCGCCACCGGTCAACTGCGGACGATATTTCGTTCCGTCGAGCGCCAGTGCGCTGCTGCCGGTGTCGAGGATGACGTTCATCGGCTGCTGCTGCGGACCGACGAGAACGCGGCCGGTGTAGTCACCGCCCATAAAAACGTTTGTGATTGGTATGCGAACGATGCTTGCCATGTCAGGTCTCCGACTAAACAGTGAGACTTCGCGGCACAACGTTACCCTGAAAAGAAGCATCTTCCACCTGTCTTTACCTATTCCATGCTTTCTCCTTACAGAGCCGATATTCGCGCAATGCTGCGCATTGCCATTCCACTGGCGCTGGCGGAACTGGGGTGGATGTTTATGTCCGTGGTGGACACCATTATGGTGGGCGGTCTGCGCAACAGCGCGGTTGCAATTGGGGCGGCGAGCGTGGGCAGCGCGCTTTATTATGTGTTCGCGATTTTCGGAACCGGGCTGATGTCCGGACTCGACACGCTGGTGTCGCAAGCTTTTGGAGCGGGAAGACGGCCGGACGGCTGGCGATCTTTGGGATCGGGGCTGTTATTGGCTGCGCTGGCCGCTCCGGTGCTTTGCGCGGCGGTTCTGCTGTCCATTCCCGGGCTGGCTGCGCTTGGGGTCAATCCGGAGGTGCGGGTAGAAGCCGAAAAGTTTGTCCGGGTGCTGGTGTGGAGTCTGCCGTTCCTGCTTTTTTACTCCGTCTTCCGGCGGTACCTGCAAGGGCTGCATGACGTCAGGCCGGTAACATTTGCTCTGATTACGGCGAACCTGGTAAACGTCGCCGGGAACTGGGTTCTGATTTACGGGCACCTTGGGATACCTGCCATGGGAGTGCCGGGGTCGGCTCTTTCGACCGTAATCGCGCGGTTCTATCTAATGGTCGTACTCTTCATCGCGGTGGCGCTCCGGGATCCGGATGCTTTGCGGAACATGAGAGCCGATTTTACGAGACTTAAAGAATTGTTCCGGCTCGGCTTGCCGGCGGCGGTTACGATTGCGCTGGAAGTCGGGGTTTTTAACACTTCGTCTGCAGTAATCGGCAAACTGGCACCGGTTTCGCTGGCGGCGCACACGATTACGCTGAACGCGGCAGCGGTGTCTTATATGGTCCCGCTCGGGATCGGTTCGGCGGCGGCAGTGATTGTCGGCCGGGCGACAGGCGCCGGGGACCCGGCAGGCGCCAGGCGGGCAGGCTGGACGGCAACCGGCATTGGTGTAGTTTGGGCGCTTATCGCAGCAACTGCTTTTGTTTTCTTTAGCGGACCTATCACACGGGTCTATACCCAGGATGCCGGGGTGGCCAGGGTGGCGGCGACGCTTTTCGTGATTGCGGCGCTTTTTCAGGTTTGCGATGGATTGCAGACAATTACGACCGGCGCATTGCGCGGGAGGGGGGATACGACGACAGCTATGGTTTGGAATCTTGTCTGCTATTGGGGGATTGGATTCCCGATTGGTTGTTGGTTGTGCTTCAGCTTTGGATGGGGAGCGGCGGGAATCTGGACGGGCCTCTGTCTGGCTTTGATCCTGATAGGAATAGGGTTAACGGCTCGCTGGCACAATCTAACAAAACTTGCTGAGACTACTTGACAATAAAACACTCATATTTTATGATTGTGATTGACAAAGGTCGATGAAAGGAGACCGATTATGAGTACAAACCTGATTAGCCCCGATCACTTTACTGGCCTCAAGTTCTTCGAGGACGCGATGACCCGCCTGATGAGTGAGCCGCGGAGTGGCCGTCCATGGTCGCCGGCCGTAGACATTCTGGAAGACGATCACAGCCTGACATTGAAGGCCGATCTGCCCGACGTGAAGCCGGAAGATATCGATGTCCGCGTGGAGAACAACACGCTGACTATCAAAGGCAGCCGCAAGTTCGAGAAGGATGAGAACGTGAAGGGCTGGCATCGGATTGAAAGGAGCTACGGCGACTTCGTTCGAAGCTTCTCTTTGCCGAATACGCTGGACACGGAGAAAGTTGCCGCCGATTATAAAAATGGCGTGTTGACGATTACCCTGCCGCGGAAGGAATCGGCCAAGCCGAAGTCGGTGAAGGTGGCGGTTCAGAACTAAGAGAAGAGAGCGGTATGGATGACGTGGGGGCAGGCGCCATCGCCTGCCCTTTTTGTCAGTTTGAAGGAGAAACTATTTTATGGCATTCCGGTTCGATAAACTTACGCAAAAAGCTCAGGAGGCGCTGCAGCAATCGCAGGAGATCGCGAATGCGAGCAGCCACCAGGCGGTGCATCCGCTGCACCTGCTGATCGCCCTGACGGGCGAAAAAGAGGGCATCATCCGGCCGGTCCTCGAGAAGTGCGGCATCGATCCGGACTCCATGGTGACCGAGGCGCGGCACCAGTTGACATCCATTCCTCAGGTGAGCGGCGCCGGCCAGGGGATGCAGGTGGGGATGTATGTCTCCCCCGCCCTGCAGCAGGTGCTGGAATCAGCGGCTAAAGAAGCCGACAATTTTAAAGACGAGTACGTCTCGACCGAACATTTGTT
>Ga0206921_10158_pt1 | contig 20246 bp, 12 predicted proteins | sample Alteio_BWOrgHeat_66_FD_152930 | JGI IMG/M metagenome (GOLD analysis project Ga0206921, IMG submission 152930) | Enriched cells from forest soil in Barre Woods Harvard Forest LTER site, Petersham, Massachusetts, United States -... | ecosystem: Environmental > Terrestrial > Soil > Temperate forest >...
CTTTTAACTTTATCTGCAAGCCTGATTTTAATATTCGGTATAAAGAAATGAATATGCCAACTAGCGTATATATTTCAACTAGTGCTAATACTGGTTTAAAAACATATGCCTGGCAGGTTAATAATTTAAAAGCAATTAAGGATGAACCATTTGACCCTAATCCTGAAAATTACCTGAGCATGGTTAAAATTGCCCCGGTTAAATTTCAGTACGAAGGTATAGATGGCAGCTTTACCAACTGGAATGAACTTGGCAAATGGATATCAGATAAATTATTGAAGAACAGGCAAGCGGTATCGCCTGCCACAGCCCAGCAAATTATACAAATAACCAGCGGCATTACTGATCCTAAGTTAAAAGCAAAAAAGATATACGAATATATGCAGGACCGGACCCGGTATGTAAGTGTACAAATAGGTATTGGAGGGTATCAGCCATTTACCGCTGGTGATGTTGACAAGGTAAACTATGGCGATTGTAAAGCACTGGTGAACTATACACAAGCATTATTGAAAGTAGTTGGTATCGACTCTTATTATTGTACGGTTGAGGCCAACCCGTCACGTAAAATAAGCTTCCTAACTGATTTTGCGAGTATGAACCAGGGGAATCATATTATTTTGTGCTTACCTTTTAAAAATGATACTACCTGGTGCGATTGTACCAGCCAAACTATCCCTTTTGGCTACCTGGGAGATTTTACTGATGACCGTAATGTATTGGCTTGTACACCTGATGGTGGTAAACTGATGCATACGCCCAAATATACAGCAGAAACCAACCTGGAAAAACGAAAAGCCAGCTTTGAAATTTCAGCAAGCGGTGACATGACAGGTGAGATGACCACCACCTTTAAAGGAACTGAATATGACGATCGGGATTGGGTAATTGCGCAATCACAAATTGAAAGGCTGAAAGCTATGCAGAATATCTACCCTATAAATAATATGAATATTGAGAAGCTGGAATTCAGTCAGGATAAAAGCCTCGATCCTTCAACCACTGAAAACATAAAGCTCAAAGCTCCCGAATTTGCATCAACAGATAATGGCAGAATAACTTTTTTATTAAACCCAGTACACCACATAGCTGTACCAAGGCAGGTACATAACCGTGTTACCAGTGTTTATATAAATGAAGGGTACACTGATGAAGATGAAATAACTTACACCTTGCCTGCGGGTTATCATCTGGATAGTGAAATATTACACAGAAACCTTGATTCGCCTTTTGGAAAGTATAGCGCTAGTATGAAAGTTGACGGGAACCAATTAGTTTATAAGCGTAAATTCCGGTTAAATGACGGCACCTACCCTAAAGACACTTACCAGGACCTGGTTGATTTTTACCAGTCGGTTGCCGATGCCGATGCACACGAGATAATACTTGTTAAAAATAACTGAAGATAACTATACCGAGTATAATACCCACAATCATAATAACATACAAAAGTATTTCGGTACCGGCAAAGCGTTTATATTTAGTCCAGAATGAATAATTTTCTTTGGGTTTTTCCATATGAATATAAAAATGCTTTTAACGTTTAATTGCTTTACTATGTAAGCAAATCCAATAGCTATCTATACAATTTAAACCTTTTTTCAAAATAGACATTTTTTTCTTTTTTATATTTGATCAAACTTTTATTGCAATTACAAATTTTATGAAACTTTTTTTAAGATTAATATCGATGCAAGCTTTGTGTTGCGTTTGTGTAACTGCAATTGCACAAACGCCAGTAAGTACAACTTCTCTAAAATGGAGTTTAGTACCCGTTTTATTGCATGACCAAATTATGGAAGTTTCTACTCATAATTCTTCAGGCAGTGCAAACACTGAAGGTATAGCTACTGGAATACTAAAAGTTAACGATAACTCCATAATTGCAAATATACAAATTGACAAAAATAGTTATGGTGTAGTGAGGTTGAATAAGGACTTGAGTACACAATGGCTTGATAATATTGATGGTTATCCGATTGCAATAGGTGATTTTAATAACAATGTGCTGGCAATAGCTTCAACGGAAAAAAGTTCATACAAAGGCAACAACAATACATATGTTGGGTATATTATAGATAAGAATACTGGCAAGGTGATTTTACAAAAAGTTTTTTATACAAGCAGCGATGAACTTTATGAACAACCTGTATTTCTGTTTTCACCTGATGGTTCATTCTTTAAAATGGCTATACGTACATCAACACTTACCAGAAAAGCTCATTTTGGTTACGCATTCAATATCAATAAAGGCATGGCTGCTTTTTTTGACACAAAGGAATTTAAAGTTATAGATTTTAACACCACGTTGGATGTATCAAATACAATAAATCCTGTTTTACAAGACGGCTTTTTCATCGGCGCTACCACTAATAAGAATGGTGATATATTTACTATGACAGATTATGAACAAGGATATATTGAAATAGCCAGGTATGAAAAAGGAAAAACTATCGCTAATAAAGTTTTAAAACTACCAATAAGTATGAGCGACGAAATTCTAAATAATCTTAGTAATACTTACCTTTTTACCAGTAAATCTGACCCCTCAAAACTATTGTTTGCTATGATATACAGAAATGCAAATAATGATAAAGAATTAGTAAATGCCAAATTTAATTTTAAGACTGGATCTGTAGATCACAACACACAAATAATAGACAAACAATATCTCAAAGATTTAAAAAAATCATATGTTCCTTTTGACAAAAAATTTGATGATGTTGATTTGGGAAATAAGGATAATATGCAAATAAGAAACGTAATAGAGAATGATGGTAAACTTATTATTGCATTATCATCCTTCACCACAAGTTCGGGCAATAGTTCGAGAATTGCTGCCTATGATATTTTAGTAAATATTTATGACGATAAAGCTAATCTCCAATATCAGCAAATAGTTCCGCGCAGTTATGCTGCTTCTTACATATTATATACTGGCATAGGGCTACATTGCAAAAACAACATTTTGTATTTAACAGCAAATAACAATAAGGGCATTATAGGATATAAAACAATATATAGTCAAATAGACTTAAATAGCGGTAATGTTTTGAAAATTACCGGTGTTAGTAAAGATGGTATTAAGAATTCATACGCAGCTAATCCTAATGCTACTATTTGGTTTGATGATCAATTTATTCAAAGTTATATAGAAGAAAGAGGTTTGTATGACGGAAGCGAAGACGCACACATGCAATTATTGAATTACTAAGATTTTTCACTGAACATCATCAGCTGATACTTGCGACAACAATTCACTCACCGACCCGCATCTTGAAAAGTACTTATAGATAGCGCCATGCAATGGCACAATAATTACACCTTTGCTTGAGCTGGCATGAACGATATAGCCATTTTGCAGGTAAACGCCTACGTGACTGAACTTCTTACCATCAAAATCAAAAAATACCAGGTCGCCTTCTTTCAGGTCCTGTTCGTATTCGCGTTTAATAACCAGTATTTGTTTGCTGGTCATCCTCGGGATGGCTATGTTATAAACTTGTTGCTCCAATAAAAAAGCAAGCCCTGAGCAATCTATCCCGTCCTTATCCAAACCACCAAATCTGTAAGGTGTGCCCATCCACTGATCAATAAAAGCATAAAGCCGGCCGTTTTGTATGTCGTTTTTATCAACCCCCATCATCTCCGAATATTTATCGGCAATACTGGCCTGCGGCTGAACAATTTCTCCCGGCTCGCCTTTCATCATCGCTTTGCGGGAGTGACATGAAGTAAGAATAGTTAGAGAGATGAGTGCTAAGAATGCAAATTTGGAGTAGCAGTTTAACTTCATACTATAAAAATACCCTTAAACTTTTCCGCCTTAAAAGTCAGTTTATTAACATATTAACATTTTTCGGCGATCGGAATAATTACATAAAGAATTTACTGGATTTCCCGTGTCATTTTAACTGTCAGAAAGCTAAGCAGCGCTAGTACAATCAGCATTGATAACCATATCCACAGGCCAAAATCATGTTTGGATTGTGGCCTGTTGCTAATAGCATAATCCGGATTTTTATAGGCAGCATTTGAAGTTCTGACAGGCAATCTGTCAATCGAACAATACTTTAAAAAACTAAGGTCATAATTAACCGTCTTGGCAAGCGAGTCGCCAGTAAGTACATAATAATCATGATCGCCGGCAAGATAGCTAATGATATATTGTTTTAATTGACAGGCCTTTACAGATGCAATCCGCAGTGGGTTATCATCACCATTAAATATATCAATCCTGATGTACTTTGTTTTAGCAGAAAGCATGATATCCTGCGTGCCTGATGAGCTTAAAACAGTATCGCAAACCTCATCAATATTTACATTATCAAAGTTTTTATCAGTAGTATACACCACCACCCTTCGGCTATAATATTTAGGGTCGGTTATGTTTAGATGAAGCTTATTAATTTGATAAGGTTCAGCAAACCGGATAAAAATACTTGTTTTTTTACCGGTGTCTATTTTGTTGAATTTAACAGGTGGCAATTCAGCATACTCAGGCTGGTTCGATTGGGTTAAATAAATGCCCGATCTTAATATTTTCACCGGGGCCTTATTTTTACCGTTTACCTGTATTTTAAAATAGCGATAATTACTTGTAGGAAAACTAAATGATTGCTCATAGTCGGGTTTCCCGCTATCACCAGCATCCTGTAATTGGATATCCTCCTTTATAGCAAACCATGTCTTCAGGTCGTCACTGCCGGTTAAGTTCACATTTCGGCTTACACTGGTATTTTTCAGATCAACCCATAGCTGGTTAATATTCAACCTGTTTACATTTTCAGAGATATAAATAGTGGCCGTATCAGTTTCAGAATTTGAATTAACCACGGGAAATTCAATAAAACTATCCTGGTTACCTGCTGCCAGGTTATTACTTAACGCATAAGCAACGGTTTTTCCGGTGTTATCAAACAACCTGATATCATACAGACCTTTGGCACTTTTAGCGATCAGCCCCGGGTTTAATTCAATTTTATAGATCCCGGCTGAGTCTATCTTCTTTATATCAGCTCGGTATTTAAAAGCATTTACCTGCGCATAGGTCGGTATGCTTTTTAATATTAAAATGCAAAGCAGTGCAGATACTAGCTTAACTCTTAGGTTCCCCATCATCAGCAATAATAACTTTAACTTTTTGATACATAAACGAAATAATGAGCAATAACACACCCAGGCAAAAGAATGCGGCAATTTTACCCGCAGCGGGGATATTTTCAATATCAAACACAAACAGCTTAACCAGTGTAATAGTAAATAAGGTTAATGATATAATGCGCAATACCCGTGTTTTATAGCGCATGCCCAGCCACATTAAGGCAAATGATAACACGCCCCAAATAACCGGTAATGCTGTTTTAATATACACCGTTTCGATATGATCCATGGTTGTACCTGGTTTATAAAACAACAGGTTACTCAACAGGCATATCTCCATACTTAAGAACAGTACAATACCAGCCGATACGATCCAGCTAACTGGTTTGATATAAGCCTGAAAACTGCTCTTGCAAACTTTAATAAGGGCATAAAATATTAATAGCATAAATATGGCACCAATCCAATGCGCTATAAAATGACTGGCATCAACGGTATGTGCAATAAGTATAGCAGATTGCAACTCAAAAAACTCCGGTGTTAACAACAGGTAAATGGTAATAGTAGCAGCGTAAACACCGGCTATTACTTCATAATTTAATTTATTGGTAAAGAATCTATCTGCGATCTGGCTAAACAGGTACACGAATGCAGGAGTATATAGCATCAGATATAATATGTTCAGATCAGTTTGGGGATAACGGTTTAAAAACTGGTGATTTATCTCCAATGCACCGCTGCAAAACAGCAAGATTACAGCGGTATAATTATAAATAAGCGGCGATATAACCGGTCCGTTTTCATGCAATTTGTTTGCTAACAGATACAGCAGCCAGCTGCATATAGCTGCAAATATAGTAGTTATAAAGCCCTTATTGGCAATGATGATTAGTTGCAGATCAGCCGATATGTAGAGCTGCGACCAATCCATCATCAGGCTCAGTAACATGGCTATCCATATGATCAATGATACCAGCCGGATTAACTTTATACCTGATTTTTGGTATAGCCAATATAATAAAACGCTTTCAGCAGCCCAAAATAAGGTAATAAAATGCCCATGCAACTGTATTGGAGCAGTTAATGAGATAAAAGTTAATGTGATACCGATCAGCAGGTAAAGGATATTGATCTCGGCGCGTTTAGTCCTGAAAAGCACGAATGAGAACAACAGGTTTAAAGCCCCGATACTTGCCGAAAACAAGCCGCGAAATTGCTCATCATGCATCATGGTGAGCAAATACAGGCCTGTGCTAAAATACAATGCGGTATTTATAAGCAGGATGCTAAAATCAGAGGTGATGAATTTCTTGTTCTCCCTGATGTTATAGGCTATGTTGATCAGAAAAAACATAAGGTACAGAACAGTGATATATGTAAAACTAATTTGATAAGCGCCAACGGGCAATGTATAAACAATGCCTGCCAGTACCAATACGGTTAACCCAAATGCCATAATATTAAGTACGCGCCACGATTTGAAGTAGGCAATAACCAATAAACCTGCATTTAAGGTGATCAGATAAATAAACAAAGCATTATAGTTAGCGCTGCCATTACTCACCATAAAAGGGCTCGACATGCCGCCTACCAGCGCTATTACAGCTAGCTCCTGCTTATCATATAACAAGGATAAAGCTACGGCAAAACAGGTAATAACGATTAATATGATAAATGATACGGTTTGATCAAACAAATGAAACTCATGATAGGCCAGCGTGATGGTAAAGTAAAATATGGCCAGTCCGCCACCAACCAATACCGAGCTAAATGCTTTATAACTATTACGCAAGCGGTGCGCGATAGCTATCAATATGCCGCCACATAATATACCGATACCTACACGGCCAGCTGGCCCAACCCAGTTATTATCAATGGCGTATTTAACAAAAAAACCGATGGCCAGCACCAGTATGGCAATACCTATTTTATTGATCAGGTTTTCGCCGATGAACTTTTCCAGGTCGGGGTATCGTTCAAAAAATGAAAGCCGGGGTTCTTCAATTACAGGCTCCCGTTTTGGCGCTTTTCTTATAGTTGAAAAAGGGTCATTAATAACCTCAATATGGCGTTCAATTTCCGGTTCCTTAGCTTTGGGTGGAGGCGGCAGTGGTAAGTCAGGCGCTTTTTCTGCTACCGGTTTTACAACGTAATCTGCCTCCGGTTCAATAACAGTTTTTTGATTTTCAACTGTCGGCTTAGGCACATTAAGCCCACGGATCATATTCTTGAGATCGAAAATTTTTGATTCCAGTTCCCCTATCCTACTATTGAGCCTGTTATTATTAGTAATTAATAAAATGATTATAATTAGAAAGAATACAACATATATGGCATCCATAATTTCGGGTTTGGTTCACTAAATATAGATGAATAATTTAGAAATCATAAAATGCAGCATAAATGCGAAATAGAAATTCCCAAATCCGAAATCAAATTATCCTTTTATCACCCGCTGTATCTCATCCAGTTTCATCAAGGCCTCAACCGGTGTAAGCGTATTTACATCAAGGTTATTCAGGGTGTCACGTATTTTAACCAAAACGGGGTCATCAATACTGAACATCTGCATTTGTACCGCCTGTTTTTGCACTTTGCGGATGCTTTCCTTTATATGCTCGCCGCCAGTACGTTCGTTTTCCAGCTTTTTAAGTATATCATTGGCGCGGCTCAATACCTTTTGCGGCATACCCGCCAGTTTAGCCACATGGATACCGAAACTATGCTCACTACCGCCCGGCACCAGCTTACGCAGGAAAATGATCTGATGGCCTACCTCCTTTACCGATACATTAAAGTTTTTGATGCGGTTAAAGGTATTGCTCAGCTCATTCAGCTCGTGGTAATGCGTGGCGAATAATGTTTTTGCTTTCGCCGATGGGTGACTATGTAAATACTCAGCAATGGCCCAGGCAATGGAAATACCGTCGTAGGTTGATGTACCACGTCCTATCTCATCCAAAAGGATCAAACTCCTGTCTGATATATTATTCAGGATACTGGCCGTTTCGTTCATTTCCACCATAAAGGTTGATTCGCCTGAGGATACGTTATCCGACGCCCCTACTCTTGTGAAGATCTTATCAACCAGACCAATAGACGCTGCCTTAGCCGGCACAAAACAACCCATTTGCGCCATCAATACGATCAATCCGGTTTGCCTTAACAACGCCGACTTACCCGCCATATTCGGGCCGGTAATAATGATGATCTGCTGCGATTCAGAATCGAGGAATACATCATTGGTGATATAAGTTTCACCTAGCGGCAAATTCTTCTCAATAACCGGGTGACGACCGCCCTTTATATCAATAATACGGCTATCGTTTACCTCTGGCTTAACGTAGTAGTTTTTAATGGATATGGTAGCAAAATTCAGCAACACATCCAATCGTGCCACCAGTTGCGCGTTCAGTTGGATAGGTTTAATATATTCGGCAAGTGAATATAGCAGGTCGTTATACAATCTTGTTTCCAGGGCCAATATCTTTTCCTCTGCGCCTAATATCTGCTCTTCATATTCCTTTAATTCGGGAGTGATATAACGTTCAGCGTTTACCAGTGTTTGTTTACGGATCCAATCCGTAGGTACCTTATCCCGGTGACTGTGCGTCACCTCCAGGTAATAGCCAAACACGTTATTGAATGATACTTTTAACGATGGTATCCCGGTTATTTCTGCTTCGCGTTTTTGTATTTCCAGTAAATAACCTTTACCACCAAACGCTATCTTGCGCAGGCGATCCAGTTCTTCGCTTATGCCTTCATTCATCACCCCACCTTTCACAATCATTACCGGCGGCTCAGGATGTAATTCTTTTTCTATCTTATCGCTGATGAGCGTACATGGGTTTAACTGTTCCCCAATAGCTTTTAAAGGTAAACTTATTGAGCTTTCACATAATTGCTTGATGGTCTCAATAGCTTTCAAAGCTTTTTTAAGCTGACAAACCTCACGTGGGTTAGCCTTTTGTAAACCGATCTTGGATATTAGTCGTTCAAGATCACCTATCTGGCGAATGTATTGCTGCAAGGTTTCTCTTAATTCCTCCTGCGCAATCAGGTATTCTACTACACCCAGACGATCGTTAATAGGCTTTATTTCCTTTAGCGGCATCACTATCCACCTGCGCAGCAAACGTGCCCCCATCGGCGAACAGGTATTATCCAGTACATCAACCAAAGTAAGGGCATTCTCATTGTTTGAGCCTACAAGTTCCAGGTTACGGATACTGAACCTGTCTATCCACAGGTACCGATCTTCTTCTATCCTTGATATTGCCGAAATATGCTGTAGGTTTCTATGCTCAGTCTCATTTAAATAATGCAATGCCACACCTGCAGCAACAATACCTAAATTGAGCTTATCGATACCAAAACCTTTTAATGATTTTACGCCGAAGTGCTTCAACAGCGTTTCATTCGCATAATCGCCGCTGTATGGCCAGTCATCAAGCGTATAGGTATAAAAGCGGTCGCCGTAAGTATCTTTAAAATCAGATTGACGGCTTTTGGGGTAGATCACCTCGCTCGGCCCAAAGCTTTGCAATAGCTTATCAATATAATCACTATTCCCCTGTGCGGTCAGAAACTCACCGGTTGAAATATCTATCAGCGCTATACCGATACTATTTTTTTCAAAATACAGCGATGCCAGGTAGTTATTACTCTTTTGGTTGAGTATATTATCGTTGATAGCTACGCCGGGTGTAACCAGTTCGGTAACACCGCGCTTAACTATGGTTTTGGTAGTTTTGGGATCTTCCAACTGATCGCAAATAGCTACCCGCTGCCCGGCCCTAACCAGTTTGGGCAGATAGGTATCAAGCGAATGATGCGGAAAACCAGCCAGTTCGGTATGTGTAGAGGCTCCGTTGCCCCTGCGTGTGAGTACAATGCCTAAGATGCCTGCAGCCTTAATGGCGTCCTCACCAAATGTTTCATAAAAGTCGCCCACGCGAAATAACAGCAAAGCACCGGGGTACTTAGCCTTTATCACGTTGTATTGCTGCATTAAGGGCGTTTCTTTGGTAGCGTCTTTTGCCAAGCGGTATACTCCTTTTTAATAGGTGGGTAAAGTTAATGCATTAGGCGGTGTTTAAACAGATTGTTGAAAATTTAGGCAGATGTGGATTGTTATTATACCTGTTCACCCCTATCAGGCATAAAAAGGAAATAACAGGATAATCGAAACAATGTGGTATTCTCTGATAATTAAATACAGTTATTTCTAATAAGCAATAACTTATTGTTAAGTTACCAAGAACAGGTGCAATGTTAATAAATAATGATCAGGTGCTTGCAATATCCACAAGTAAACTTAAAGTAAATTAATATATTAGCAGTAATGAAAACCTTACCCTTCTCACTATTCTTTGCTTGCATAGTACTATTTATTTCAGCTTGTAAGCTGGATAAACCAATATTCCCAAAACTAAAATCAACAACGTCTACAGGCACAACGGGTACTGGTACAGGATCGGGTAGTGGAACAGGATCGGGCACCGGAACAGGAACAACCACGTCTGGTGAGTATTATTTTAAGGGAACTATAGACGGTCAATCCATAAACTGGCAGGTAACAGATAATTTTACAGGTTGGGTTACAGGCTCAAGTGGTGATGGCAGCGTTGATAAAGGAGTATATACCGGCAGCCTTGAAGCACTTTTGTCTGCTGCGGATGTTTATCAGCCGCAACTAGGTATTCAATTCGAAACATTTTATATAGATTATATACAAAATGACGAACCTACTTATTTTAACAGTTTTGTTAATACAGGAGCGTGGACTTACACAGCCTCATCTAATGACATTGTTGCCGGTAAGAAATCGCTTGAGGTAAATTATGCCGACAGTAAGGGTAATGCATATACAAGCGTTGGCGTACAGACCGGCAGTACAGCAACTGTTTTATCAGTAACGCCGGTTCCTGCCGAGTTTGGCATAAATGAAAGTTTAAAAATCAAGATTCAGTTTAGTTGTAAATTATACCCGGTAGGCGGATCCGGCAATGCTTTAACCGTAACAAATGCCGAAGCAACGGTTCGGCTTGAGGACTTAATACAGTAATTTTCAAAAAATCAGTTGTTTAAGTCTCGTCTATTAATAAGTTTGCCAAACCTTTCGATTACTTGCCTTGTAGCATATTATAATCTATTTACAGATATCCCTATAGGTGCCGATGCAAAGATACAGTAAAAACCAGCAGGGATACAACCAGCAGGTAACAGGCTGTTATATACATAACATTGTGTATGTTTCTCAACGGATGAGGGTTTAACAAACACTTTTTCGATATAAAAACACCTTTCTGTTTTAATCAAGGCACTATTTTTAAAAATCATGCGTTTAACTTAAATATTTTAGCTTTAAGTTCAAACCCCAGGACTACAAGCACCCAAACCGTACATTCTCATAATTCTATATTTTCATATTCATATTTTTTATGATGCTTTTTTGAAAATATAATAAAAAGCTAATCTATTAAATCAAAAACTTGCTCTATAAGTTATAGAGTAAAAACAATTGCAATGTTATTGCATTAACTAGCCATATGAAGATATTATTCAGCTATCTTAAAAAATACAAGTGGACCGTACTGCTTGCCTTACTAATGACAGCCATAAACCAATGCTTTGCATTGTTTGACCCCCTCATCACAGGTAAAATAGTAGATGATTATATTGTTAAAAGATCGCTATACTCCCACGACGAATACCTTAGGGGGGTATTAATGCTCATAACCTATGGGGTTGGTGCCGCGCTGATATCGCGTATAGCCAATAATTTTCAGGATTATTATACTATTACAGTTTCACAACGCCTGGGTGCCGATATGTATGCTGATGGTATGAAACATTCCCTGGCCATTCCTTATTATGATTTTGAAGATACCCGTAGTGGTGAAAAACTAGGCGTTTTGCAACGCGTAAGAAGTGATGCCGAAAACTTCATAAAAGCTTCTATAAATGTAACGTTTATGGCTTTTTTCGGGATAGTTTTTGTTGCTGCATATTCTTTTTTGATAAGCTATAAAGTAACTATAGTGTTTGTGCTTTCAGTACCCATAATTACTTATTTAAGCTGGACGTTATCAAAAAAGATAAAGGTTATTCACCGGGCCATTATACTAAAAACATCTGTACTGGCGGGTCGTACCCATGAATCATTAAGAAATATTGAACTGGTAAAAAGTCATGGCCTTGCCGATCAGGAAATTGAACGACTAAATACTACAACGCATAAAATTTTAAGCCTTGAAATTGTAAAAACCAAAATTCTGCGCTTTTTAAGCTTTGTACAAGGTAGTACAGTAAATGTTGTGCGTAGCGTAATGGTTATGGTTTTACTTATGCTGATATTTGATAAAGAGATATCGCCAGGGCAGTATTTTAGTTTTTTACTTTACTCATTTTTTCTTTTTGGACCTTTACAGGAGTTCGGGCATATGGCCTTGACCTGGCGCGAAGCACAAATATCCCTGGGTAATTTTAAGCGGCTGATGGCTATGCCGATAGAAGTAATACCTAAAGACCCAACAGCAATCAATTCCATAGTGCATATAGAATTCGATAACGTTTTTTTCAAATACAAACAAAGCAGCCGTTATGCGCTTAACGGCATATCCTTTCATGCCGAAAAAGGCGAAACAGTGGCCTTTGTAGGCCCCTCTGGCTCAGGTAAAACCACTTTAATTAAGCTGCTGGTGGGTTTATATAAACCCATGCAGGGTGAAGTATTGTATAACCGTACATCATCAAATGACATACACCTTGATGATTTGCGGAGAAAGATTGGTTTTGTAACCCAGGATACGCAATTATTTTCAGGAAATATAAGGGATAACCTCCGTTTTGTTAATCCCAATGCTACAGACGAAGAATGTTTGGATGCACTTAATAAAGCTGCCTGCCAATCGTTATTAGCAAGGGCCGAAGATGGATTAGATACGATGATAGGTGAGAGTGGTGTAAAGATATCAGGCGGCGAAAAACAACGTTTATCAATCGCAAGGGCATTGCTACGCCAGCCAAACGTGTTGTTATTTGATGAGGCTACCTCGGCGTTGGATTCGTTAACCGAGGAAGAGATCAGTAAAACAGTACGCAAGTTATCTGAACTAAAAGATCATATCACCATGATCATAGCGCACAGGCTATCAACTATAATGCATGCCAACCGTATTTATGTATTAGAGAATGGACATGTTATTGAATATGGTTCACATGAAGACCTTATTAACCTAAAAGGATTATACTATGCCATGTGGCGGCAACAGGTTGGCGAACGCCAACTGCACGAGGAGCTTAGCGCGTTTACACGCAAACCGGATCAGATACCCATTATGACCGGTATACCTATCAATCCCCAAATTTAGTAAAAACAAAAGCGGGCACTTATATTAAGTGCCCGCTTTTGTTTTTACTACTTCATCTCCGTTATCTTTATTTTCATATATAGACAGCTTATTCTTATTAAAAGAACACGATGCCCTTAACATCTCGAAGCTATTATAGCAATATTATTTTGTAACAAAACAGCTGTTAAACCGTCTACTATATATAAAAAACATCACTATGGATGCATCACTTATCACCACAAGTACCGGTTTAGAAGGATATCGTATTGTTAAACATTTAGGCGTTGTACGCGGTATTACTGTGCGCAGCCGCAGCGCTTTAGGCAATATTGCAGGTGGCTTTCAGTCGCTTTTTGGCGGCCGCCTCTCTATTTATGTTGAACTTTGCGAAAACGCCCGTGAAGAGGCTTTTGTATTATTGGCGCAGCATGCCCAGGCTTTGGGTGCTAATGCCATTATAAACATGCGTTACGATGCCAACGAGGTAATGCAGGGCATTACCGAAGTATTGGCATACGGAACTGCTGTAGTAGTTGAGAAAATTTAAGGCCTTAACTGGCCTTAAGATGATCGGTTTTGTGCACCGGGCCTTTTTCAGGTGGTGTTGAAGTTATTTCACCAAACTCATTAACATAGGCCATCATGCTTTCAAGACTGCCGTCGGCCTGGTTTTGCTGGCGATCCAGCTTGCGTTGTTCTTTATCTTCTTTCTTTTTCTGCCTGTTTTTTTCAAGCTGTTTTTTCATGAATGTTGCCTGCGATTTTGCCATAAATTACATTTATTAGTTAGAAAACTCCGTTTAACCACTTTATTAACAATGTTTCCAAGGGCGGCAACAGGATGAGCAGCTAAGGAAAATGGCCTGATCAAAAAAAAGAAAACGGTTAGCTGGTTAAGCTATAGAGGAGTGTGAATTGTATCCTGTTTAATGCAAATATACGCATTTGGCGGCAATATCCCTAATATTATCAGGGTTTATAACCTATTTAAAGTATGAGAGCGGTATCTCTTTCCACATACCGTGGGCCAGGTGACCTATAAGCAATTCATATACAAGATAAACCGGCCAAAATATATAAGTAATAAGCAATACAATAAGATTATGGTTATAATACCAGCTTATCATTAACGAGTATAAGCCTAAAAGGAAATATAATATACTTGAATCTCTTTTATCCATTTTAATATCGTACTGGGTTTAACTGTGAAATTACACTTTTTTTTGAAAAACAAATAAACTGTATTTTTTGCAATTGAGTACCGCCAATGTTTGGGTAAAGTAACCTCTAACTTAAAAATATGTTAATTACCTATAATATGTTAATAATTTTTAGTTCAGTTTATATATAAACTAGTTACAATAAACTATGTTTGTTAAAACAAATGTCCCTGTAGGGGGTTAAATTAAAAAAACAATTTAAACTAATTATGGCAACATCACAAAGCGGCGGTATTACCGCCTATTCTGTAAAAACAAAAACCAAGAATGTACCCATGATCGATCCGGTTATCGATGTGAAATCAGGCAGGTATATTGCAACTGGTAAAGACAGTGCAGGCAACAAAATGGCTGCAATTATGAGTAAAGCTACAGCAGAAGGACACATTAGCAGCGGCAATGCTAAAAAAGGCTCTGGCTGGTAAGATATTTTTCGTCTAATTAATAGCATTGTTGCCTGTAACAGGGTCTCAATGCTATTTTTTTATAGGACAGGGCCTTCCCAACACAGGTATATCATATCGGAAAGACTGTCATCCCCAAAATCAAATTTCTAACTAAACAAACTCAATAATGCTGAGTAGTTTAGAAAGATTACCTCGCCACACAAATCCATTTGCGTTCGGGCCTGTAAAATCCACATTACTTCTTTATTGGCTATCAACATTCTAAACAGATTATAATATATTTAATTGTAAAAAAAATGTTAAAGCATGTTAAACTGATTATGCTGTGCTTTTAAATAGATATATTTAACCGCTTAACCGCTGTATCTTTTATTTCAATTCATGTTGATGATCTTACGAAAACTTTTACTTACTGCCTGTTTATCGTTAGTTGTAGCATTATCCGCCTTTGCGCAGGATGATAGCGTAGCGCTAACAACTATTATTTCAAAAACCGCAAAATTTGCCACAAACTATCCTGTTGAAAAGGTTTATCTCCATTTTGACAAGCCTTATTATGCCGTTGGCGATACCATCTGGTTTAAAGCTTATGTAACTATACAGGATCATCAATTATCTGCATTAAGCAAAATTGTTTATGTTGATATGATCACTAATCACGATTCGGTGGTGCAATCATTACGCCTGCCTGTAGTTAATGGTGTTGCAAGTGGCAGCATTGTGCTCCCTCAGGTTTCATTTATGGAAGGCAATTACCATGTGAGGGCTTATACCAATTGGATGCGGAACTTTGACCCAGCCTACTTTTTCACTAAGAATATAACGGTAGGCAATACTGTAGATGAGAAAAACCCTGTAAATACACATATTTCATTCACCAATTCGTTATCCGGCGGGGTTGAAAAAATTGATGCCAAAATTATTTATAAAGATCAGGATGGCGTAGCTTATATCAATAAAAAAGTATCGTGGAAGGTGCAGTCGGATGATGAAACAATTGATAAAGGCAAAGGCACAACCGATCAGAACGGTGTGCTAACTCTTAGTTTTTCAAGCAATAAACGTGGTTCATTCGGAACAGCCGATCTGATTACCGACATTGATCTCAATTATAAAAAAACCATTTCCAACTCATTTTCTTTAAAAACGGCAGCTATACCAAAAGATGTTCAATTTTTCCCTGAAGGAGGTAACATTATAAGTGGCATTCGCACAAAAGTTGCTTTTAAAGCCATCAGCTCCAATGGCTTAGGCATTGAGATTAAAGGCACTGTAACTGACAATGACAATAAAGTTGTTGTAAGTTTCGCATCGCAGCATTTAGGTATGGGGATGTTTATTTTAACACCTGAAACCGGTAAAAGCTATAAGGCAAATGTAACCTTTCCCGATGGCACGCAAAGCAGTTATGATATGCCAAGGATAATGGATGAGGGGATTGACCTATCAGTAAATAACGCTAACCCTGATAGCCTGAATTTGAAGATATCTTCAAATGCTGATTTCTTACAAAAATTCACCAATACGCGGTTCTATATTGTGGCCCAGAGCGGTGGTGTGATTTATTATGCAGCACAAACTAATTTGCGCAGCTTAACTTATTCTGCAGCAATACCAAAAACCAAATTCCCTACTGGCATTTTACAGGTATCTCTCCTATCATCTGAAGGTGATCCGTTAAGCGAAAGAATAGTTTTCATACAGCATAATGACCAACTGAACGTGACTCTAAATACTGATCGCCCGACATATACACAAAGGCAAAAGGTTAGGATGACCATGACTGTAAAAAACAAAGATGTACCGGTTTCAGGTAGCTTTTCATTATCGGTTATTGACGAAAGCAAGGTACCATTTGATGAAAATGCTGAAACCACTATTCTCTCAAGCATGCTGCTAACTTCTGATCTGAAAGGGTATATTGAGAAACCTAACTACTATTTTAACCATGTTGATGAAACTAAGGTAACGGATCTGGATATATTGATGCTTACCCAGGGGTATCGTCGTTTTACCTATAGCGATATTGTTTATGATAAAAATCCGTCCATCTACTTTTTACCTGAACAGGGGATAAATATATCGGGTATACTAAGGGCAAGCAATGGTATAGCTGTACCCCGCGGCAATGTGCATTTAACTATACCCGATAAGATATATTATAAAGATGAAGTTACTGATGGATCTGGTAATTTCCTGTTCCAGAATTTAACCTTCCAGGATTCATCACAAGTAATATTGAACGCTAAAAACAATACGAATGGCAAATTCATGGAGCTAACAGTTAATGCTGATACTTACCCATCTTTACAAAAAAACATAAACGCGCCTGATAACGTAGCCAATATTGATAGCATGCTTACCACCTACCTGCTGAATACTAAAAAGCAATATGCAGGCAACCGCGTACTTAAAGAGGTGGTTATTAAAGCAAAGAGTGAAGTTAAAAAACCCAGCCATTTGGATTATCCATCATTAGTGGGATTAAGCCCGCAGCCTGACCATATGATAGATGGTTCGCAGCTTTCGGGGTGTAATGTATTACTTGATTGCCTTAGAGGTGCCGCATTTGGACTGACCTATGATGTTGACGATTTTTATATAACCCGCGACTATATGCAGGGAAACAAAAAAACACCTGTGCAGGTATATTTTAATGGCATGCCGGTTGAAACAAACTATCTGAATAATATCGATCCGAAAACCGTTGAATCAGTAGAGATATTTTTAAACAATGGTATAACCAATATAGGCTCACTAAACAATACAAAAGGTGTGTTGGTTATCAATTCCAAAAAAATACCTAAGGGCGAAAAGATCAGTCTTGCTGAATTAAAGAACCTTATTCCGCAGAAAAACATAATAACAATTAGCCCGATGGGATATGCTAAAGAGCGCCAGTTTTATATACCGAAATACCTGGTTGCAAGAACTGCCATGGAAGTTCCTGACTATCGTACTACCGTTTACTGGAATCCTAAAATAATAACCGATAAAGCAACCGGCAAAGTTTCATTTGAATTTTATAATTCGGACGGAAAAGGCACTTATAAAGCAGTTATTGAAGGACTTGATATTGATGGCAACATAGCACATTATGTTTACCATTATAAAGTAGATTAATAATAATTTACCCCAAAACAAAAGGGCGCCGTACTTTACATTAAGTATGGCGCCCTTTTTTATTAGCATTATCTCTCTACACGTTCAAGATACTTTTAACGTAAGCACAGCTTTTGGTAATGCTTACGTAAGGATCTATATCAGTATAATTTTCCTGTTCAACAATAAAGTGCTTAATACCACCCAGCTTTGCATAGCCCATAATTGATTTAAAGTCGATAGTACCATTACCTACTTCTGTATTCTTCTCATGGTTAGTTTTATCCATATCTTTTATATGGAAAGCAAAAAACCTACCCGGATGCGCTTTTATAATAGCCGTTGGATCCTGCCCTGTACGCACTACCCAATAAAGGTCCATTTCCATACTCACCAATGCGGGATCAGTTTTAGCCAGTATAGTATCGTAAAAAGTAGTACCATCAACCGGTTTCCATTCAAAATTATGATTGTGGTAGCCAAGTTTTAAACCCGACTGTTTACATAACTCACCTGCCTTATTCAGTTTATCGGCAATGTTATTAAAGTCGCTAACCGTTTTTATATAGGCATCATTAAGGTGAGGTACTATCACATACTTCATTCCGGTAATATTGGCTGCTTCAATATAAGTTTTTAGCTCATCCGTTTTGCCTGCTCCCAAAAAGCTATCAAATTCAAAATGGCCGCTTGGTGTGCTCAAGCCATTATCCTTTAGCAGTTTGCTGAAATCTTTTGCGTTTAACCCCCAAAAACCGTCGGCTTTGCTGTAACCAAAAGGTTCAACTTCTTTATAACCGGCTGCAGCTACTTTTGCTATTACGCCCTTCACATCAGTTTTTATCTGGTCGCGCAGGCTGTATAGCTGTAACCCTACTACCCTATTTTTTCCCATTGCTTTTAATAGTTCCGGGGCTATCATCAATCCAGCCGACACTAGGCCTGCTTGTGTTAAAAATGTTCTTCTGTTAGTCATATAATTGGTAAATGTTTATTGATAGAAAGAAGCAAGAGCCAAGAATCAGGAAACAAGAAGCTTCAATTTTATTTTATCTTGACTCCTGACTCTTAATTCCTGGCTCTTTTATAAATTAAACTCCTACTTTCCAGCCGTCCCTGTATTCCCTTTTCACAAATTGGTTCACATCATCAAAATTGGTTACACGCATGGCATTATTATCCCATTGCAGTGTTATGCTATCACCAGGATAAGTAACACCTTTACCATCGGCATTCGGCTTTTGTATGCTATGCCCCCTGATAGATAAATTAGCCATCAATAAAGCCTCTGTTAACGGCCCTGCCAGTTTAAATGGAGAGCTTACATCGTCAGGTTTACCGGCAATGGCAGCTTCAACCCATTGTGCATAATGGCCATCCTGCCCACCCGGCACACGCTTTATAGTTTTTGGAACATTTACTTCTTTAGTGCGCGAGGTGGGCAATAATTGTGGGTTGATAGAATAAGTGCTTGCCATCATTTTTCCTTTGGTACCAATAAACAGCATACCATTACCATCATCACCAAAATCTTCGTTAGGGCCTAATTCTGCTGGCCTTTCGGGCTGTATGCCACCATCCATCCAGTGTACGGTAACATCGCCTTTTGTTTTTTCTGTTTTTGGATAGGTTAAAGTTATATGGCTTGATGGAGGACAGCTATCAGGGTAATAAGCCTTTTCGAAAGGACCTGTATATACCGTACCTATACTCGACTGCACGTTTTTTACATATTGCAGATCAAGCACCCGGAATGGGGCTTCCATTATATGACAGCCCATATCGCCCAGGGCACCTGTTCCATAGTCCCACCAACCGCGCCAGTTAAAAGGGGCTATGCCATCCATATAATCCCTGTATTTTGCCGTACCCAACCATAGGTCCCAGTTCAATTCTTTAGGCACAGCTCCTTTTGGCGGCCAATGCACTCCCTGAGGCCATACGGGGCGGTCTGTCCAGCAATAAACGGTGTGTACATCACCAATTTCACCGGCATCATACCATTCGCGCAATTGCCTTACCCCATCATTTGAGGCTCCCTGGTTACCCATCTG
>Ga0206921_10093_pt1 | contig 20232 bp, 17 predicted proteins | sample Alteio_BWOrgHeat_66_FD_152930 | JGI IMG/M metagenome (GOLD analysis project Ga0206921, IMG submission 152930) | Enriched cells from forest soil in Barre Woods Harvard Forest LTER site, Petersham, Massachusetts, United States -... | ecosystem: Environmental > Terrestrial > Soil > Temperate forest >...
TGCCACTGCCTCTCAAGCAACATCATCTTTCCTTACTCAACGTCATTAACTCTCTATTCAACGTAAAACTTAACACCGTTCTAATCACCACAATAATTGCCAAAATTCCCACGGCATAATAATCCGGCGTTGTTGTGGTACCAATCAAATCGGCCGCGACAATAAATTCCAAGCCTAAAATTAATACCCGGCCTAAATTCAAACGGATCACATTGATACCCGGATCATGCTTGGCCAGACGGCCTTTCAGAAAATAAAGTAGATATTGATAGATGGCAAACAAGATACCGGACAAAATAACTAAGATCCCCATCAATGAAATACTGTGCTGAATGACCAATAATAGTTGATGCAGATTGAATCCATCCATGGTGGTTTCCTTTACTATGAGAAAAGCATAGTATGCTATAATCATCCCCAAGTTGGATAGATAAATTGTCAGGAGTGACTATGTTTGAATCACACAATCAGCCTTTAGCAACGACCACCCAATTTGTTTTTCGAGTAGTACGTTGTGCTTTATATGGATTGTTGTTTTTAGTTATTGCCGTATCTATAGGCATAGCAGGGTATCGGTTTTTTGAACATATGTCTTGGATTGATGCGTTTGCCAATGCGGCTTTAACCTTGGCGGATATGGGATTAGTTGTGCCTATTGTGACGTCATCAGGTAAAATATTTACTGGGATTTATGCTTTACTCAGTGGGCTCATCTTTTTTTCCTTTGTGGGCATCATTTTTGCCCCTATTGTGCATCGCTTGTTTCATAAGTTTCATCTAGATGGAGAATAAAATAGACCGTAGCATATAGCCTCTCCTCTTGTGGGAGAGGCTATATGCAACAGTGTAAAATTTTTTAAGAGTAAGTCAATTCACGAGAAGGCTGATGAGAGATTTCTGGCTTTTCTCTTTCCTCTGTAATCTTTTGCTGAAAGGCTAAAAAACTATAACGACAAGTGGAAATTTTTAGCATTGGAGTTTTAGAAGAAGAGGGACTAGTTGGAGTGTGCTCTACAGCGTTATCGTTATCCCAGCAGTTAATATGGTGTAATAATTCTTTGACAGAGAGCTCAGCTAGTTTGGCAAGCGTTTCAAAGTCTTTCTGATTGAGTTTAGAAAATGCTTTAAAATATGTTTCTGTCTGAGTGAGATAGGTAAATGGAAAGGCATCTCTTTGCTGATGCTGAGAGGTAAGGGGTTCCTCTAACTGACGCATAATACGCTTTATGTTTTCTGCATTTTCAGGCTGCGAAAAAATATAAGTACATAATCGAGTACATAACTCTGTTGCAACAAGGATAACCCCAATAGTTAGCAATACATGCGCAGAGACAAGACAGAGAAGTGCACTGAAGTAAATGCATGCATAGGCCAATGCTAATGAGGGTAGGGCGGCGAAAATAATACAGGCTAGAGCAGTGCCGGGTTCTTCCATGATGTTTCCCAAGCTATTATATAACGTGGGTGATAACGGTTTAATGAGTTCTTTAAATAATTTTTTAATAGAATCTAGTATTGCTGTTAATGCATCATAGCCGACTTTTTTAAAAGAAGAATCACTGAATAGATTAATTAAAAACTTATCCCACTGGCACAGACGATTACCTAAATTACCTATGACAGCACCAAAGAGAATAACTAGAGTAGCACCAAAAATAGGTACCCAACCCGGTGCAATAGGATTCAAATAAAAAATAGCCATGCCAATAAAAATACCAATTGCCACAAGGGTGACACGCACTTGTTTATACTGCAGCTCTTTTATTTTTGCAGTAATACTGTTTGCTGTTTTGCTAGAAGAATCTTCTCCATTTTGTATGAGGTTTGTTAGAAGCGCTTGCAACGCTTTAATTTCATTATTCGTATAGTACCAGTCATGCCATATGTCAAAAGCAAATCCAATGAGGTTGATCCAAGCATAGCCTGTTGCTACGCTACAGCCATTGATTATCACCCACACGAGTGCGTTTGTAACAGTACTTTGCCACTCATCCTCAAATATGATGCTAGGTTTATTGCAGAGCTGCGCTATGCAAGGAATAAGTTCCAGGCCATAAGAAAATTGCAATATATTGGTATAGCCATAGCAACTGACGGAGTAAATGCGCTGAAATACATTATGTTCCCGTCCATCTCTAAGCAAAAAAAGCCGCCATGTTGTAAACCAGGAAAACCATTTTAGGGCGATGGCTGCGTCATCGTCTGCAAGAGAGATATGTAATCTTAGGGCTAAATAAAATACGGCTTTTTCTTCGTCAGGAGGAGTAGCATTAGTTCCATTTAGATAGCAATCATGTAATAATTTCCATACGTTTTCTTTATCATCTTTATCTGTTAAACGGGGCCATAAAAGCTCAAGTTGTGAGGTCGATAGAGACCGTGTGTTCATATTATGTACATTTAGCAAGATATAGGATTTTTAGCTTACAACTCATAGCTTAGCAAAGCAAGTTCCTTGTGACAGCGTTAGCTTAACTTGTTAATATATCAAAAAAATAATACAAGTTTGTCGGAGAAAACTTATGATGCGTCGCTGCTTTTTATTATCAATTATCATGAGCAACCTAGTAATGATCAATGCTTATGCAGAAGCTATTGAAATTCCCTCAACACCTGATAATAGTAACACTGCTCCTATCCTGGCAGAAAACGATGTGGCTGGTACGCCTGCTGCCATCCTGGCACAGCAGCAGGCAGCGGCGGCGCGTGCGACACAGTCCTCTCCAGCTACTGCTGGCACAGCTTCTGCAGAGAAGCCTCATCATGGCTCTGTTAATGCAAATCTTAGCTTGAAACAACAAGGGCAACGTTTATATGCCTATGTTGTTATCGAGCAATCCCAAGCCAGAAGTGGCAAGATCCGTATTGATTGGACGCCTCCACTCCATAGTAGTTGTGATAAAAGCAGTTATATTTTGTCTTATGAAGGCAAAAAATTCCATACCCAAGCGTATCGTACATTAGGATATGGCTTGATTAATGGAAAATCGATTAGTTGTACAGGGACTTGGCAGGCTGATGTGAAAAATGCACATGGGATCAAGTTAACAACGGCAACTATTAATATTGAGTCTGTGGATGCGTATGCGAATGCCAAGATGCGCTCATTAGCTGCGATTGCTTAAAACTTTAGTTAAGCACTGCTTAGTATTTCCCTCACCCTAACCCTCTCCCGCACTCAAAAACAGTATTTTTGTCATGGTCTGTGGGCGGGAGAGGGAAATTCTCTAAGCACTGCTTAGAATTTCCCTCTCTCGCCCATAAACAATAATAAGAACGCTGTTTTTGAGTGCGGGAGAGGGTTAGGGTGAGGGTAAATGATATAACCTAGCTTTACTTATTTTTAGCATAAGCATTTATTTTTTGCTCTTTTTCTGTTGCAATTATCTGTTTTCCCTCTCTCTAACCCTCTTCCGCAATAAAAAACCATTTTCTTAGCCCAACCTGTGGGCGGGAGAGGGAAATTTTAAGCTAGGAAAAATAGCGTTTTCGGCTACGTTGAGTACGATTGTGATGACTAAAACCATTTCTTCCGTCGAAAATAACTCAACATCAATCCCCCAATCAATGCCATGATACATAACACTGCTGGATACCCCCATCGCCAATGCAACTCCGGCATATAATCAAAGTTCATACCATAAATGCTGGCGATAAAAGTCATCGGAATGAAAAAAGTAGAAATGATCGTCAAGACTTTCATAATTTCATTCATGCGATTAGTCAAACTCGAAAGATAAACATCGAGCATGCTCGATAACATATCACGGAAATTTTCGACGGTGTCAATGGCTTGTACAGCATGATCATACACATCGCGCAAGTACACGCGGGTGAAAGAATTAATAATATTATTATCTGCTTGTAATAAATGACTGATCGCTTCTCGCATGGGCCATATTGCTTTGCGTAACTGTAACATTTGGCGTTTTAATTGATAGAGGGTGCGTGAATTTTCGGGTGTAGGTGCGGCAATGATGCGTTCCTCAACGTCTTCAATTTGGTTGCCAAGTCCTTCCAGAACAAAAAAGTATTGATCGATTGTGGCATCAATTAATCGATAGGCGAGGTAATCTGTGCCTTGTTCACGTAAACGTTGATTGATGCTGTTACATAATTTTTGCTGAATAGCCGCAAAAAGCGCGGTTTCACATTCTTGTAAAGATAAAATAAAATCTTTTCCGACGACCAGGCTAACTTGTTTGATAGAAAAAGTTTTTGATTTCGCATGCCAGATTAGCATTTTCAAAGTAATAAAAATATAATGATCAAATTCCTCAACTTTAGGTCGTTGCTGCACATTTAAAATATCTTCTACTGTTAAAGGATGAATAGTATAACGTTTTGCAAGTTGTTCTATTAGCGCTACGTCTTGTAAATTTTCGACATTAACCCAAGTGATGCCAGGCGTTTTTGTGGTTAACCAGGTTTCATCCAGTTGATTACCCTGGTTTTCGTGAAAATCGGTGGGTGTATAAGTGATAACAGTAATGCGTGGCGGTGCGCTGTTTTTTTCGCCAGTATAAACAGGCGTGCCGGGTGGTTGGCCTGCTTTTTTGACACGGTTATGGACTTCAGAAAACATAGGTATTTTCCCTGATTATTCTATAAAAATTAAAGCGATCGACAGCACCAGTAATAGACTCATTGTATAGTTAAAATAGTTTCTATGCGTATCACTTTTTAGAAACCGCTTCAAGACAGATCCAAAAAATAACCAGACACCGATAGAAGGAATCGCCGTTAGCAGAAAGATGCAGCAAATCAAGAGAATTTGATAGAAGATATTCACTCCGGGTACAGTATAAGCGGTCACTGCTCCCATGCCCATGACCCACGCTTTTGGATTGACCCACTGAAACAGAAATGCTTGCAAAAATGTTAAGGGCTTAGTCCGCGTATGTTTATGCATTTTAACGTGCGATACTGCAATCTGCCAGGCTAAATACAGCATATAGATTGCGCCAATCATTTTTATCCATTGATGGAGGAAAGGAAATGTAGTAAATAAAATACCAACACCCATGCCTGCTAGTAACACCATCGTTGGAAAGCCAATGCAAATGCCTAAATAATGTGGTAACGATTTTTTAATGCCAAAGTGCAAACCAGAGGACATAATCATTATATTATTAGGGCCGGGCGTGATAGAGGCTACAAAACTAAACAATAGGAGGGGAAATAAGAGAGCAAGAGCCATTGGGTTTGTAACTCATTAATTATAATAAAAAGATTATTCAGAATAAAAGAGAGGGTGTCAAGCCAGGGCAATTGCACTCTGAATTGATATTTTATTAAGAAAGTACTGCTTAGAACTTCCCTCTCCCGCCCATAAACAATAATAAGAACACTGTTTTTGAGTGCGGGAGAGGGAAGTTCTAAGCAGTATTTGATTAGAAAAATATCATTTCAGACTATTTTAAGTGCGATTGCCCGGGGTGCCGAGCTTACAGCGCAGGCAAGACATTGTCGATAAAATAGTCCCTGCGGGCAATATTCCCAGCGGGACTATATTCGCAAACCAAATAATACCCCGGTGTCCCATGTTTCCCATTACAGGCTGCATATCCACAACCTAATTTTTTACTTCCTTTCCAGACCAATTGTGTAAAATGTCCCGTACTATAGGAGAATCCTGGCTGCATATAGGAATAGTGTTTTTCCTCTGCATACCATGCTTGCACTGCTGCAGAAACAGAATGATATCCAGCCGCCAGGTTTTCACCATAATGAGCACCAGAATGTTTAAATTCACATTGCAGTGCATAGTGTTCTGCATAACGCGCTAACTCATCATCCCATATCAATTTAGGTGCATGATGAGTCGCACGAATTTTATTGTGTGCAGATAAAACAGCTTGCTGGTCGTTGGCAGATTCTGCTGTTGTTAATTGTCCTGCGCTAGAATCACTGACTATAACCAGTAACAAGACGGTGAGCTTGAGCCTATTTTTTGTGTGGATTAATTGCATATTTTAAAATGTTAAAGAATTAAAATTAATGAAAGTAAAGTATATACCTATTCAGAGCAATTGCACTTAAAAATGCTATTTTTCTAATCAGGTACTGCTTAGCATTTCCCTCTCCCGCCATAAATGATGTTAGAAAAGCGGATTTCGAGTGCGGGAGAGGGTTAGGGAGAGGGAAAACAGATCACTACAACAGAAAAAGAGTAGCAAATAAATGCTTATACTAAAATGGGTAAAGCAGGTTATATCATTTACCCTCACCCTCTCCCGCACTCAAAAACAGTATTTTTGTCATGTTCTATGGACGGGAGAGGGAAATGCTAAGCAGTACCTGACTAGAAAAATAGCATTTTAGACTATTTTAAGTGCGATTGCTTTGCAACAAATTCTTCACGGAGTTTACCCTGGCAGGGTTCAGGATGACAACTTCGCATTTTGAAGTGTAATGGGTAAAGGTATTTATATTGTAACGACGCATGCCTGCTTAATACTTCCCTAGTATTTATAATAATCAGCAAGTTACATTTCCCCCCCCCGCCACCACTTTTCCCAAAGAGAGTCTATACTTAATAAATATACAGACTAACACGCTAAAAGAGGTAAATATATGCCAACAGACTCTCTTGCTAACATTCAGGTATATACAGATAAAATTTTCGCCGCATTAAATCAGGATGATCCTCAGCAATTATTAGCAGTGCTATTAGACTTTGGGGAATTTCTAGGAAAACATTTTCCTGATAAAAAAAATGAAGAAATTTATAAAATGTTATCGCAATCTGGTATGGATCTTCCTTCGTACTCTCTAGAGGATAATGCGATTATTAACCTAGGAGCAATGGCAGGCATAGCAACGCGTTATTATAGTGATAATGAAGATAAAAGTAACAGGTTACTATCCACCGGGGATGATAGTTTATATCGTACTTATCAAGCTTGGAAAAACGCGGCAGTTATTTTTTCGCATTTTGCTAAGAAAGGGCAGCAAGCTGATTTATTTGTAGGCTTGCAAGAGTTAACAGAAAAACAAATAGATCGGTGGTCGTCTACTGTGCTTGGTAAGGTAAATGAAATTGCTACAGAGCGATCTGAAAATAAGCTTGTACAGCAGCCTGTTCAAATGCTTGTGCAAGAGGATAAAGGACATGAACATGCACATGCACAACAATTAGCAAGGTTACAGTCCGTTTGTCAAAAATATAGAGAGTTACTTATCATTGAACTAAAGAAAGTTGTTTTAGCGCTACCTAGCGAGGAACGAGCTAAATTAAAAGATTCTAAAGGAGATATATCGATAGGGAAGATATTAGAAATGCCGGATGAAGAACAGATAAAATATCCAGATCTTGCAAATTTTATTAAGAAATATGGCATTATTATGGAATTACAGGGTACTCTAAGAAATGATGACTACTCAGCTATGCAAAAATTAAGTAGCGTCCATGCAATAATAAATAACCCTGAAGTGAGAGAGAGTCTCACTTCTAATCCAGCTGAAAAAAAATTATGGGATACTATTGTTGATATTTTCAGAACATTTAAAATAGCAGGAACAGCCGGTTTCTTCCATGCCAAGAACAAAAAACAGACAGAGCAAGAACTAACAGATGTATTAGAAATAAAAAAGCCGTCTATATAATATAATAAATATTACTCATGTAAAAATAACAGCGATACTCACCCGTCGCGTAGCGACTGCATATCAATCACAAACCGATATTTTACGTCATTTTTTAATAATCGCTCATATGCTGCATTAATTTTTTGTATAGGGATAAGTTCAATATCGCATGTAATATTGTGTTGCCCACAATAATCCAGCATTTCTTGCGTTTCCGCAATCCCACCAATTAATGAGCCACTCAAACTCTTACGTCCCCCTATCAATACCCCGGAAGGAATTTGATGTGGGTCGGGAGAAGCACCTACCATACAGAGTGTTGCGTCGTGTTTTAATAAATTCATATAACTCGCTACATTGTGAGGTGCAGAGACCGTATCCAGTATGAAATCAAAGCTATTGGCATGCGGTTGCATTTCAGCGGCATTTTTAGAAATAACCACTTCATGTGCACCTAACCTTAATGCGTCCTCTTTTTTATGGGGTGACGTAGTAAAAACCACTACGTGTGCACCAAAAGAGCGTGCAAGTTTGACACCCATATGCCCAAGGCCACCTAAACCTACAATACCCACCTTATGGCCTTTTGTTATTTTCCAATGCTTGAGCGGGGAGTAGGTGGTAATCCCGGCACATAATAAGGGTGCTACATTAGCGAGTGGTAAATGGGAGGGAATAGTCAAAACAAATTTTTCATTGACGACAATGTTGTCAGAGTATCCTCCTTTGGTTGTATTGCCATCTATGTCAATACTGTTATAAGTACCTGTAAAGCCGTTAAAACAAAATTGCTCCAAATGATCTTTGCAACATGCGCAATTGCCGCATGAATTCACCATGCAACCTACACCGACAGTATCGCCTACTTTAAATTTTTTTACTTTTGAACCTGTGCTTTTGACAGTGCCTATAATTTCGTGACCAGGCACAAGAGGGTATTTTGCACCACCCCATTCATTGCGAACAGTATGTAGGTCAGAGTGACATACACCACAATAAATAATTTCAATATGTACATCGTTATCACTCACATTACGACGGTCGAATGTGTAAGGTTTTAAAGGTGAAGTGGCGTCAAAACCCGCGTAACCAATGGATTTAATCATAGTGGAATGCTCCTGCATAAGATTTTATATTATATCAAATGTTATTAGGGTCTGTTGACAATTCCACCTCGGCCTAGCGAATTGTCAACAGACCCTCCATGCTGCGGGTTAAAATTTACTGAACAGTAGCCCTAATTTGTTTGTTCCTCTTTGCTATAATATTTAACCCCAATTTCAATCCGCGGCCTGTCATTTTGCAAGCGCCATCGATTGGTGTCGCGTAAAGAATAAACACAGCCACAATATTCTTGCTGGTAAAAATGTTCTTGTTTAGAAATTTCAATCATGCGTTGCGAGCCACCTTCCTTACGCCAATTAAAAGTCCAGTAAGTCATATTAGCATAGTGAGATGCTGCACGTGTACCCGAATCATTAATCTGCTCCATATTTTTCCAGCGTGAAATGCCTAATGAACTGGTAAAGACAGTAAAACCATGTTCGTGTCCGTATAACGCAGTGCGCTCAAAGCGCATATCAAAACACATCGTACAACGGATGCCACGCTCGGGTTCAAATTCCATTCCTTTAGCGCGCTTGAACCATTCATCCTTATCGTAATCACCGTCGACAAAGGGTACATTATTTTTTTCAGCAAAGCGGATATTTTCATTTTTGCGGATTTCATATTCTTTTAAGGGATGAATATTTGGATTATAAAAATAAATCGTGTAGGCGATGCCAGCATCGAGCAGACGCTGCATGACTTCGCCGGAACAAGGGGCGCAGCAAGAGTGCAAGAGGAGTTTATCTGCGTTATTGGGGAGTTTTAGCTGGGTTGTAGCGGTCATGTTAATTTTCCTGCAGTTCTGACTGATTGGCATTATAGCGCAAACGCATAAAAAATAGCTAGTTTATCCAAAAAAATCTGCTAAAATCGAGGTAATAAATTTTACGAGATTTTAAGCAACATGAAGCATACAGTAAAAGTAGCGTTATATTGCTTGCTACTTATTTTTATCCCTGTTGTGGCAGTCGCTGGTCACAAACATCAAGCTTATATGAGTTTAGATAACCTACCTGTAGGTCGACAAGTTCCTAATGATATTAATGTCGTGATTGAAATACCAGCCCATAGCGATCCTATTAAATATGAATTAGATAAAAACAGCGGCATGTTACTGGTGGATCGGTTTATAGAGACTGCCATGCATTATCCTGTTAATTATGGGTTTATTCCGCATACTTTAAGCCAGGATGGTGATCCTCTGGATGTGTTAGTGGTAACGCCTTTTCCTTTAGCAGTGGGTGTTGTTATTCGTTGCAGACCGATTGGGTTGTTGCAGATGACTGATGAGGAAGGGATAGATACAAAAATTCTAGCTGTGCCTGTTGATCAAGTGACTAAGCGTTATCATCGAATACAAAAACCCGAAGATTTAGGCATGGAGCAACTTAACACTATTGAACATTTTTTTCAGCATTATAAAGATTTAGAAGAAGGGAAATGGGCAAAAACCAAGGGTTGGCTGGGCCCGGCTGCAGCGAAAAAAGAAATTTTAGCGAGTGAAGCGAGAGATAATAGCTAACAGGATATTTTTCTAACTGCACATTACTAATTTGCCGGTGTTTTAATACACTAAAATACGCTTTCAGAAAATAGGTTATGCCCGCAGGGCAGTCGCACTTAAAAATGCTATTTTTCTAAAATCAGGTACTGCTTAGAATTTCCCTCTCCCGCCTATAAATGATACTAGAAAAACGGATTTCGAGTGCGGGAGAGGGTTAGGGAGAGGGAAAACAGATCACTGCAACAGAGAAAGAGTAGCAAATAAATGCTTATGCTAAAATGGGTAAAGCAGGTTATATCATTTACCCTCTCCCGCACTCAAAAACAGTATTTTTGTCATGTTCTATGGGCGGGAGAGGGAAATGCTAAGCAGTACCTGATTTTAGGAAAATAGCATTTTTAAGTGCAACTGCCCTGGTTATGTTCGTAGCAAAATTGTCACCAAGTATGATAAAATGCCCGCTAATTATAAGTTAGTTAGATCACTTTTGATATATGACAAGCTCAAGCTACAATCTAATTTATACAAACCGCGATCAACCACGTGCGACTACTCGCCCTAGGTCAGGATCATTTGTTGAGTTTTTTACAGAAGTACCGAAAGACTCTGAGTCAAAAATAAGCTCAAATGTTTATATCTTTAAAGCGCTTGAAGGAACAACTGAAAAAAACGGCAGTTATGGTTGTGTACGCAAATTTAAACTACATCCCACTGAAGAAGAGGGTAGAGAAAGTTTAAATACTAACCCGATTGGTAAAATCAAGGCAATAGCAGTAAAAAAATACCGAGTATACCAGAGAGAAAAATTCATTCGCTACAGTACAAACATTCATAGAAAGATAAGAGGCTTCGGTGAGTTTATACATGCACCTAACGCTCAGTTTCAGTTCTATGAGTATATTGAAGGAAATACTTTAGAGGAACACAAATTTAAGAACGAGACAGAGGTCTTAGAGGCTCTTGCTAGCTTAGTTGAAGATTTAGCAAACCTCCATGCAGCAGGGTATGTTCATTGCGATCTTCATCCAAGAAATATAATAGTAACTGAAGAAAAATGCTCTGAAGAGAAGAAAAGTAAAACATCTGTAAAAATTATTGATTTTGATTTGGTGGAAAAACTTTCTCTATTTGATTGTGCTATTAATTGGGATTTTCAATGCCTTACAGATGTATTCCAATTAATATTAACAAATCCTAAGCGATTCCATTTATCATCAAGTTCACGTGATTTCATTAGACAAATTTATGCTTTATTCGGAGAAAAGAGGCGCCCTTCATTAAAAATAATAAAAAAAGATATAGATAATCATCTGCTATTATTAGAGGCAGGCATTAATGAGTTTCAGTACTCAAAAAATTTATTAGTCTCTTTTTTAGAGCATCAGATCTATTTTTTAAATGAAGAAGAGAAAAATAACTCCAAAGGAGCTAGAGAAAAAAAAGCACGTTTTAAGAGCATTAGAGATAAGTTAGACAAAATCACACAATCAAAAGACCTCGAAGTTTTAATAATGGAAACAGCTATCGTAGCTCATCATCGTAGAAAACGTAGTCGTGATCAATTAGGCTATATTTTTACAGGATTCTTCACATTGGGCTTAGGGTTTTGCTGTGATCTGTGGGGTACAGAAGCATACAGTTGGCAATGTTGGCAACGCCTTAAATTTTCAGCCAATAGCTCTTATGCCGTGGCCTATAACTCAAGCTTAGAAAGCGCCACACGTACAGTGACTGTAAGCAGTGCTGTTTGTAATAATTATGAAGATTTGCGCACTCATGCACCCTTCGCTCGTCTTTGAAATTAAGGGATAGGACCTCTAGGCAGAACTAATGCGGCATCGGTGCTGGCAGATGATCAATTAAGTAGGATTTAGACACAGTTAGCTCAGGTGTTTTAATGAGTTTTTGATCATAAGATTTTATGATTTCTTTATTGTGCAGTAAGGTATTTTGCAATTTCACTTCTTCTGCCATGCGCTTTTGATAATCTAATACACAACGATCAAGGCTACGTTCTTGCATCTCTTCAAAATAGAGTAATAAATTCCCCATCACCGCTTTTTCTCCTGCAATCACGACATATTTTACAATGCCAAAATAATTGCCCCACTGAAAAAGAATGAGTGGTGGCGTGCCGCTGGGATAAAAAGGAGCGCCTGTCAAGAATTGGTTGCCATGCCAAAAAATCAAGTCGTGTATGGTGTATTCTTTAAATGTTAAGAGTTGTTCCTGTGTCAAGCTAATCATGACGCGATGCTCAGGGTTTTCTTGCAACATGACGGCTAACCGTTTTTTTAATAATGCAATGGATTCACGATTCATTTTTTCATGCGGCAACAGAAATGAAGTATGTAAATTATTTTGATAGTCACCACGTGATTTTAAGTAATACTTTAAAATAGGGTCAAACTGGGGATCACTCAGTTGCATTTGGTGCCAATCCAAGAAATTCACTTGGTCAGGTGTTAAGGGTTTGCTGAGTGTGAAGCATTTTACAATATCTGCAGTGGTATGGTGCAAAGGTTGTAAAATGAGAGTAGGGTGTGTTTGTCTCATGGTAGTATACCGGATGACTTATTTGATGGCTTATTATACGCCTAAACGTCTCAAAGGGATAATACTGTTGGTAAACAGCCTTGCGTCGCAGTGGTAAAAAGGCATTAAGTATTGATTTTTTTTAAAAATTGTAAAGTTTTATCAAATAGTTTCACCTGAGCGCCTTCTTCATAAAAACAATGATCTGCTTTTTAATGAGGCTAACATATTGATCCTTATATTTTTTATTTATACCCACAAGGTGCCAAATGGAACCGCCCAAAGGTTTTTTCCCATGGAACCTGAAAGGGTGCCTGTATAGAGGACTACCCCAATAAAAGGCCTTTTTTTAGCAATATTATCTCTAAACCATTTTAAGTGTTTAAAATCATTCATGCTAATGGCTGAGCCAGCCTTTACTTCAATACCAAGTAAAGCGTGATCTTCACGTTCTATAATAAAATCAATTTCGCGCTGTTCGCGATCGCGGTAATGATACAGTGTGTATTCACCACCACTTGCATCAATATTGGCGGCAAGTTCAGTAAATACGAAGGTTTCAAGCAACTTACCTGATCGATCAGAATCAAGTTCTACCTGTTCTCTATGCCAATGTAGAATAGAAGCCATCAGGCCACAGTCAGCTATAAATAATTTATGTTGTTTGCCTATACGCGCATAATCGGTCTGTGTCCAGGGTGGGAGCCGCTCGATAATATAGAGTGTTTCCAGCGCATTTATATACGTTTCAAGCGTGGCACGACGCACAGACAATCCCGTGCCAATGGCTGATATATCCATGAATTTACCTGACCATGCAGCAAGTACTTTTACTAGGTCACGCATGACGCTTTGTCGTGTGATATTAGCAATATCTTTTAGATCACAGTCTAATAGAGCATCGATATAATCTCGGTGCCATTTGCTGCGTTCTTTTTCTTTCAATGCAATTGCTTCCGGGAAGCCGCCGCGAAAAGCTATTTTTAGCAATGCTTCGCGGTCATAAAATTCTTTGCCTATTTCAATGAAAGATTGTTTGAAAGCCTTTTGTAAAAAGGCAGGCTTGGATCCTGCTAATTCACCCTGTGACAAAGGACGTAAGCGTATTTTGCTGATACGGCCGGCCAATGATTCCTGTGTGCCGGGAAGCGATTGAATGTTAGCTGAACCGGTTAGCAGATATTGACCTGGTCTGGTCTCTTCATCAACAACCATTTTGATAGCAGAAAGCAAGGCAGGTACACGCTGTATTTCATCAATGATTAATGTTTTCCCGCGATGTTTTACAAAGCCAGAGGGATCATTTTCAGCAAGCTTGCGTAGTGCAATATCATCCAGGGTTCTATAGCTAGTATGGGAATTTACCAACTGTTTTGTCAGGGTTGTTTTTCCGCATTGCCTTGGGCCATTTAAAAGCAATACGCGTCGTGCTTCGAGCGCTTTGATGAGGCATTCTGTTTGCCAGCGGTGATATAATTTCTTCATACGTTTCTTTCCGCGATTTTATCTATTGTTTATCCGCTATATTATAAATTGTTTTCCAGCGATTTTCAATATTTGAGTTCCGCGATTTTGCAGTAATAAGGATAAATAAATCACATCTATTCATCCTTGCTTAGAACAACCTCTCCTACCCCGGTCTTTAACAGGGAAACTGAATGTCATTGTGGGAGAGGTTGTTCTAAGCAAGTATTCTTATTGCTACTGAAAATGTGGTTTATGTTTTAAGCAGAATGAGTAGAATTCATTGCAATACGATTGCCATGCATGGTACCCCTATTTTTGTTCAATTAATTTAATAACCATTTTTAGCGTAGAGTTGGGATGATAGCGGTAATGGTTCTGTTCATCCAAGCGTTAAAAAACTGTTTTTTACTTATTGCAGTGATCATCGACTCTATTGTTGATACGCAAGGGCATTGAGTGCATTATATATAAAATAAAATTGTCCCATTAAGGGAGGTAGTTATATGCTATGGGTCATCAATACTAATACGAATGCATGCCATATTTATCATTATCAAAAGAGTCCAGCGCAACTCACTTTGCTGAAAGAAATTAAGCACCCTGAAAATAGACTTAAGAAGTCGGATTTTTTAACATCCGATAAACCAGGACATTATCAATCGGATATGTCTGGCACAGGCGGTGCTTTTGTCCCGCATACCGATCCAAAAGAAGTCGAGATTGATAATTTCTCTCGTGAAATCGCACGTGAGTTAAATCATGGTAGAACAACAAATGCTTATGAAAAACTTATTATTATTACGCCACCGCATATGAATGGATTATTATTTCAGCATCTTGATAAGCATGTAAAAGAGTTAGTGGTTAATAACATTCAAAAAGATTTACAGCATTTAACACATAAAGAATTACTTACTTTTTTGCAAGCAGACGCAAAATACCCTGATAAATAATGGTTGATGTCTATACCTGGACGCTTACGGGGATAGACTGGCCACAGTTCAAGATGACAAGTGCGCACTTTGAGATGAGATTGGTATATATGACCCTAAATGTAAAGGACTCATGATGAATCTCTCAGCTCCTTTCATCAAACGTCCCATTGGCACAACCTTGTTGGCTTTAGGTCTGGCTCTTGCTGGGGCGATTGCTTTCAATTTATTACCCGTTGCTCCTTTACCGCAGGTTGATTTTCCCACTATTAAAGTACAAGCCGCACTACCGGGTGCAAGTCCTGAAATCATGGGTACATCTGTTGCGACGCCACTGGAACGGCAACTCGGTCGCATTGCTGGCATTACTGAAATGACTTCAGGTAGCACATTGGGCCAAACAAATATCACGCTACAATTTGATTTAGCGCGAGATATTGATGGTGCTGCACGTGATGTGCAAGCAGCGATTAATGCGGCATTGAGTCAATTGCCAACTAACTTGCCTATGAACCCTTCTTATCGCAAAGTGAATCCAGCGGATACACCAATCCTGATTCTGGCACTGACATCCGATGTCTACACCACAGGCCAGATATACGATGTGGCTGCCTCTATCTTGCAGCAAAAGTTATCGCAGCAAGACGGTGTAGGCCAAGTCATTGTGGGCGGTAGCTCTTTACCGGCTGTGCGGGTTGAACTTAATCCTACTACGCTAAATAGCTATGGCATTGGTTTAATCGATGTAAAAAATGCATTGGCTGCTGCGAATATTAATAAGCCTAAAGGCCAGCTTAATCAAGGTGAGTCTATTTCCGATATCATGACAAGTGATCAGCTTTTTAAAGCATACCAATATGCACCCTTGATTATTACTTATCGCAATGGTAACCCTGTGAGAATATCCGATGTAGCGGTGGTGCGGGATGCAGTAGAAGATTTACGTAATACCGGGTTATCCAATGGCAGGCCAGCAGTATTGTTGGTGATTTTTAAGCAACCTGGGGCGAATGTGATTCAAACAGTTGATCAAGTCAAAGCAATCTTACCACAACTGAAGGCGGCTATTCCAAGAGCGATGACTATGGAAGTGATGATTGATCGCACAACGACCATCAGAACATCCTTACATGATATTGAAATAACGCTAGTGATTGCGATGTTACTGGTGATTTTCGTGACTTATTTATTTTTAGGTAGTCTGCGTGCGATGCTCATTCCCGGTGTAGCAGTTCCTTTATCTTTGTTAGGCACTTTTGGCATTATGTCTCTTTGTCATTACAGTTTGAATAATTTATCACTCATGGCATTGACTATCTCCACTGGTTTTGTAGTAGATGATGCTGTTGTGGTTCTAGAAAATATCACACGTCATGTTGAGAAAGGTGTCGCCCCTTTGCGTGCCGCATTTGAGGGTGCCAAGGAAGTCGGTTTTACCGTATTATCTATGAGCTTATCGCTCATCGCTGTTTTTATTCCTATTCTGTTGATGAGTGGCTTGGTTGGTCGATTGTTTCGTGAATTTGCAGTGACTTTATCCGCGGCCATCTTGGTGTCCATGGTAGTATCATTGACAGTGACACCGATGATGTGCGCTCAGTTTCTCAAGAGTGGTGCGCATAAAAAACAGAATCGGTGTGCGCAAATGGTCGAGCAGCTGCGACAATATTACGAACGTGGTTTAATCTGGGCATTACAACATCAAAAACTCATGTTGTTTGCAACCATAGTGACATTATTATTTAATATATTTTTATTTTTCGTTATTCCAAAAGGATTTTTTCCGCAACAAGACACAGGGCGGATTACAGGCAGTATCCAGGCGGATCAAACTATTTCTTTCCAAGATATGAAACAAAAACTGCTGGATTTTGCTACCATCATAAAACATAATCCGGCGGTTGAAAATGTGGTGGGTTTTGCGGGTAGTAATGCAGGTGCAGGCGGTATCAATACCAGCAATTCAGCTTCCTTGTTTATGTCCCTGAAACCGCTGGCAGTGCGGAAAATGTCAGCAGATAAAGTGATTGCCCAATTACGTAAAGAGCTGGCGGTAGTACCCGGTGCCACCGTTTATCTACAGGCTGCACAAGATTTAATGATTGGTGGCCGTCAAGGGAATGCACAATTTCAGTATACTTTATCAGCGGATCATCTGGCCGACCTGAATAAGTGGGCGCCACGCTTACGTGAACAATTAGCGAAATTACCAGGTATCGCTGATGTGAATAGTGATCAACTTAATCATGGATTACAACTCTTTGTGAATGTGGATCATGATACGGCTTATCGTTTTGGCATTACACCACAGGCGATTGATACTGCTCTTTATTCTGCGTTTGGGCAAAGCCAAGTCTCAACTATTTATACAGCGATGAATCAATATCATGTCGTCATGGAGGTGGCACCGGAATATTGGCAACAACCTATTACATTACATGATATTTACGTACCTTCTGCTACACAAAAAATGGTGCCATTAGCTGTATTTGCTAATTTTGATCCTGCCACAACGTTGCTATCAGTCAATCATCAGGGTCAAGCCCCAGCGGCGACACTTTCATTTAATTTATTACCGGGTGTGGCATTAGGTGATGCAGTGAATAAAGTGAGCGAGACCATTGCTAAAATGAATTTACCTGCCGGATTGCACGGTGCTTTTCAAGGGACAGCGCAGGCATTCCAGGCTTCTCTGGCGAATGAACCCTACTTGATCTTGATGGCATTGTTTGCAGTTTATATTGTTCTTGGCATGTTGTATGAAAGCTTAATTCACCCCATTACTATTCTTTCTACGTTGCCTTCTGCAGGCGTGGGTGCTTTGCTTGCTTTACTGTTGACGCGCACGGATTTTAGTATTATTGCATTGATTGGCATTATTTTGTTAATTGGGATTGTGAAGAAAAACGCAATTATGATGATTGATTTTGCATTGCATGCGGAGCGTACAGAAAACAAAGCACCACAAGAGGCAATTTATGCAGCGGCTTTGTTACGCTTTCGCCCCATTATGATGACCACAGCTGCTGCCATGTTGGGTGCATTGCCACTCATTTTTGGGATGGGATTAGGTTCGGAATTACGTCGTCCGTTGGGTATCGCGATTGTGGGCGGCTTGTTTGTCAGTCAACTGTTAACATTATATACGACGCCGGTAATTTATCTTTATATGGAGCGGTTAAGTCGATGGTGGCGTGGGTATTGGGGAGAGTTGCTACCAGTAGCCAGCGATTCTGATTAATTTTTTAGGGGTTTTCGTAAAAAAGCGATTAAAAAATTTTGTCAATGACATGCTATTTTGTTAGCATGAGTGGGTAAAATTTTTCTGGAATAATAAGAAATTAAAAAATGAATACATACTAGGAGGCTAATAATATGAAGTTAACAGAGGTCATCCATTTTTTCACTTCTTCAATGTATCACGTATTTGATACCGTATCGAAGGCTGTATTCTCTGAAGATGAAAATAATGAAACATTGAGTGCAACCCCAGTGGATTTTGACATATTGATGGGGGGGAAACCGGCACGTGTTAGCAGTCCACTTTCAATTAAACATACACCGCAGGAAAAAGATTTAGATTTTCTAACAGAACAGGATCTTGAGGAAAAAAAACAACCCGACTCGACTGGTTATTCTGCACAATCCCAAGAAAGAGATGATCAAATGCAAGAAGAAAAATCCGAGCCTTCTATTGTTATAGATATGAGCGCTCTTAGTTTATCCCGTGAGCAGCCATTAAAAGATACTAAAGAATTATCACGGTCCTTCTCTGTTGTTGCTCAGTCTACTACAGGGGCAATACAGAAAGAGCTATATTATCAGCAAGGCTATCAGCTAGAAGAACGATTACTCTCCTCTGTCAAGGTTCATCCACCTGCTATAGCATGCGATGGCCAAGGGAATATTACAGAAATCTATAGGGAAACCATCACTACACAAAGGCCGCCCTCTACATCTACAACGGTGTTCGGCATGATTGTTACAACATTAGCTTCATTTTTTCCATCGCCACCACCTCCTCCCTCTCTAAGAGGGTATGAGGCGATACCTGACAGTGAAAAACCACTTTCTTTGCAACGTCCTCAGAAGTCATTAAGCTCAGGTTCTTCTTTGGTCTAAAATGCTGCTTAGCATTTCTCTATAAAAGCGGTGTTTTTATGCAAATGCTGCTTAGCATTTCCCTATAAAAAGCGGTATTTTTTATGCAAACGTTGCTTAGCATTTCTCTATAAAAGCGGTGTTTTTTATGCAAACGTTGCTTAGCATTTCCCTCTCCCGCCCCTATACGATAATAAGAACACTGTTTTTGAGTGCGGGAGAGGGTTAGGGTGAGGGTGAGGGTGAGGGGAAACAAATGCCTGTGTTAGGAACATTGCAAAAACCAGTATGCTGCTTGAGAAGAATAAAGGTTAAAGTTGAAAATGATAAGCAAGTCACGTGATTTTCCCTCACTAACCCTCTCCCGCACTTAAAAACAGTGTTCTTATTACCGTATAGGGGCGGGAGAGGGAAATGCTAAGCAGCATTTGCATAAATAGGGAAATGTTAAGCGGCGTTTGGTTATACAAAAGCAGTGTCACTTTAAATAGGCAATATAAGCATTTTTACATGACCTACTATATAAAAGCGGTATTTTTATGCAAATGCTGCTTAGTATTTCCCTATAAAAAGCGGTATTTTTTATGCAAACGTTGCTTAGCATTTCTCTATAAAAGCGGTGTTTTTTATGCAAACGTTGCTTAGCATTTCCCTCTCCCGCCCCTATACGATAATAAGAACACTGTTTTTGAGTGCGGGAGAGGGTTAGGGTGAGGGTGAGGGTGAGGGGAAACAAATGCCTGTGTTAGGAACATTGCAAAAACCAGTATGCTGCTTGAGAAGAATAAAGGTTAAAGTTGAAAATGATAAGCAAGTCACGTGATTTTCCCTCACTAACCCTCTCCCGCACTTAAAAACAGTGTTCTTATTACCGTATAGGGGCGGGAGAGGGAAATGCTAAGCAGCATTTGCATAAATAGGGAAATGTTAAGCGGCGTTTGGTTATACAAAAGCAGTGTCACTTTAAATAGGCAATATAAGCATTTTTACATG
>Ga0206921_10160_pt1 | contig 20173 bp, 17 predicted proteins | sample Alteio_BWOrgHeat_66_FD_152930 | JGI IMG/M metagenome (GOLD analysis project Ga0206921, IMG submission 152930) | Enriched cells from forest soil in Barre Woods Harvard Forest LTER site, Petersham, Massachusetts, United States -... | ecosystem: Environmental > Terrestrial > Soil > Temperate forest >...
CTTTTCGCGATCGCCGATCCCGCTGGTTCGGGATGGCGGCGGGTTCGCCTTTTTCAAGCACATCGGCCTGTACGTATACCGGCGTGATTTCCTCCTGCGCTACCGTTACCTGCCGGTGGGTCCCCTCGAGCAGGCGGAAAAACTGGAGCAGTTGCGGGCACTGGAAAACGGTTTCACGATAAAAGTTACCGAGACCAGTTACGATTCGATCGGCGTGGACACGCCAGCCGATCTGGAAAAAATTACGGCGCGTTTGCCGTACGGCCCACAGGCAGACGCGAAGACTGTTGCGAGGACTACGAATTAAGACGATGGCGAAACACATTTTCGTGACCGGCGGTGTGGTTTCATCCCTGGGCAAGGGTATTGCAGCGGCATCGATCGGGTGTCTCCTCGAGAGCCGCGGAATCAGTGTCTCGCTCCAGAAATTCGACCCCTACCTGAACGTCGACCCGGGCACCATGAGCCCATTTCAGCATGGTGAGGTCTTCGTCACGGACGATGGCGCGGAAACCGACCTTGACCTTGGGCACTACGAACGCTTCACCCACGTCCATCTGACTCGCAACCATAACCTCACCAGCGGGCGGATCTACGAACGCATTCTCCAAAAGGAACGGCGGGGCGATTACCTCGGCAAAACCGTTCAGGTAATTCCTCACGTCACCAACGAAATTAAGGACGCGATTCACAAGCTCGAGGGCGACGCCGACGTTCTGATCCACGAAATCGGCGGCACCGTCGGCGACATCGAGTCGTTGCCGTTTCTCGAAGCGATACGGCAGGTCCGCCATGAAGTCGGACGCGAAAACTGCATTTTCGTGCATGTGACCCTGGTGCCCTGGATCGCGGCAGCTCACGAGATGAAGACCAAGCCCACGCAGCACAGCGTTAAGGAACTGCGGGCGATCGGTATTCAGCCGGATATCCTGCTGTGCCGCGCGGAGCGCACGTTGCCGGAAGACATGAAGGGCAAGATCGCGCTGTTTTGCGACGTGGATGAGCGGGCGGTGATTGCGGCAACCGACGTGAAGTCGGTCTACGAAGTGCCGCTGGTGTTTGCGGAACAGGGCGTGGATGAAATTATCCTGAAGCACCTGCAGCTGGACACCAGCGTCCCGCGCGATTTGGCCCGCTGGAGCAACATGCTGGATCGGATGGCCAACCCCGCCGATGAGGTCGATATCGCGGTGATCGGAAAGTACGTGGAGTATGAGGATTCCTATAAAAGTCTGAAGGAAGCCCTGCTGCATGGCGGTATCGGACACAACGTCAAGGTCAACATCAACTGGATTGAAGCCGAATCCTGCGAGGGCTCCGATCTGGATCGTGAACTTGACAAATACGACGCGATCCTGGTGCCGGGCGGCTTCGGTAAGCGCGGCATTGAAGGAATGATCAGGGCTATCCGGTACGCGCGAGAAAAGAAAGTGCCCTACTTCGGCATTTGCCTCGGCATGCAAACCATGGTGATTGAATTCGCGCGTAATGTCTGTGGCCTGATCCATGCCAATTCCACGGAATTTGAGCCGGCTGCGGAGCAGCGCGTGATTTACAAATTGCGCGAACTGAAAGGTATCGATGAGTTAGGCGGCACGATGCGCCTGGGCGCGTGGCCCTGCATCCTGAAGCCGGGCAGCTTTGCCGAGCGGGCTTATGGTGCGACGGAGGTCAGCGAGCGGCACCGGCACCGCTTCGAGTTCAATCGGGAGTTCGAAGATGTGCTTACAACAGGTGGCCTGAAGCTGACCGGTGAAACTCCCAATGGCACTTATGTGGAGATCTGCGAAATTGAAGATCACCCGTACTATTTGGGTTGCCAGTTCCACCCGGAGTTCAAGTCCAAACCGCTGGAACCGCACCCCTTGTTCCTGTCATTCATAGGCGCCGCCTGTAAGTACCGGGTACACCGTATGGCGGTGATGGAAGCGCCGCTGTTGCCGGAACCGGAGTATACGGCGTAGCTGCGTTCTTGTTATCCTGGAGGCGGATGGGCGAAAACCAAATCCTCACGATCGCGCTGGCCGGCGCGCCAACGATGATTACGGTGCTGATCGGCATTCTGGTCAATAATTCACGTCTGGGCGACATGAATTTACGTCTTAACGACTTGCGGGTACACATGGATACGCGTTTCACCCATGTCGATGCCCGGCTGGACGAAATGCGCGACATGTGGCGCTCGGAACTCCGCCGCGTCGAAGAGATACTTGATGCCCGCCTGAAGCACTTGGAAGACCATTTCTGAGTGCCTTTTGATTTCCAGACGTTCCTCGATCCCGATCAGCTGGTCCTCATCGCCGGCCCCTGTGTCATTGAGAGCGAAGAACATGTGCACCGCATGGCCGATGCGATTTCAGCCATTGCTCTCGCCGAAGACTTCCCCTATGTCTTCAAAGCGTCCTTTGACAAAGCCAACCGCACCAGCCTGAAAGGCTTTCGCGGCCCCGGCCTGGAAGACGGACTGAAGATTCTGGCGGGTCTCAGAGATCGCGATTACTCGATTGTCACGGACATCCACGAACCCGCCCAGGCGGCCGCCGCCGCAGAAGTCGCTGACATTCTGCAAATCCCCGCATTTCTTTGCCGGCAGACGGACTTACTCATGGAAGCGGGACGCACCGGCCGTATCGTCAATATCAAAAAGGGCCAGTTCGTCGCTCCCCATGACATCCGGCATGCGGCCGATAAAGTTGCCTCCACGGGCAACAGCCAGGTGGTCCTGACCGAGCGCGGTTCTTCCTTCGGTTACAACAATCTCGTGGTTGATATGAGAGGTTTGCGCATCATGGCCGACGCGGGATGGCCAGTGGTCTTCGACGCGACGCACAGCGTTCAACTGCCTTCCGGCGGCGGCACGTCATCCGGCGGCCAGCCGCAGTTCATCGAACCCCTGGCCTCCGCCGCGGTTGCCGTTGGGGTTTCCGGCATCTTCGTCGAGGTTCACGATAACCCCGAACAGGCGCTGTCGGATGGCCCGAACGCACTCCGGCTCGACCTGCTTGCGGCCTTCCTGCGCAAACTCCGTCGCATCGATGAAGCCCGCCGCGGAGACTGATTTTTCGCCTGCACGCCTGCGCACCGGGCCGCGTCATAGACTTGTAGAGGACGTGTGATGATTTCGGATCGCAACCGCCGCCGGAGAGCCGGCTTTTCACTCATCGAACTGCTGATCGTCATCGCGATCATCATGATCATCGCGACTTTCGCTGTTCCCAAGCTGCTCACGGCCCTCAAAGGCGCCAAGGAAACGTCCGCTGTCGTCGCTATCCAGACGATCCAAAAAGGCCAGCTGATGTACAACTCCAGCTACAACCGCTTTGCCGCAACCCTGCTGGAACTCGGGCCCCCCGCTCAGGGCGGTGCCCCCGGACCCTCGGCCGCAGAAGTCATCGACCGCGATCTTGCCAATGGTGAAAAGGGCGGTTACAAATTCACATTGGCGGCCACACCTGCCGCTTACACCGTCCTCGCCATACCGAGTTCGCCCTCCAATGGAAACAAGACCTTTTTCCTCGACGACAAGATGAACCTCCACGTTCATAACGGCCAGGAACCGGCCACGGAAAACGATCCCCTGATCGGGGACACAACACCTCAAACGCAGACCAAATGATTCCGGCGGCCGCAAGGCGCCTCAATCCGCAGCTCGTTTTTCTCGCTCTTGCGGTGAGCATCAATCTCCTCGTCATGTTCGTCGCGCGGCAAACCGACCCCTCGCGGTTACGCGCCGTAACAGTTGGTGCCGTTCTGGACGTGACCGTCACGGTGCCGACGCTGTATTACTTTATCGTCGTCCGCAGGGGCAGGGGTACCCTGGCGAGCCTCGCAATCATCACTCTTCTTTCCCTTTGGCGCGCATCTTTCGCTTTTCCTGGCGTAGTTCCAGGCCGCGCGTGGATCGGCGCCGCATTAGAGTGCTTCGCGATCGCCGCTATTGTCACCGGCATCCGGCGGGCGCGGCGGGCGGCGGACTCCGATCCTGCTTCGCGTATTCAGACGGCCGCTCGTGGAATTCTGCCATTCAGCTTCGCCAGCCAGGTGCTCGCAGGCGAATTCACGGTTCTTTACTACGGTCTGGCCTGGCGGGCAAAGCCCCACGTTGCGGATGGATGCCGCGCGTTTACGCTGCATCGGCGCTCCGGTATTCAGGACATCTTTCTGTTTGTCGGGCTCGCCTCGTTGCTGGAGATTCTGCCCGTCCACCTGGTAGTGGCGCACTGGTCAACAACGGCTGCATGGATTGCGACCGGTTTGAGTCTTTATGGAGCCTTCTGGCTTGCCGCACTCTCGCGATCGTTTGAGTTACGCCCCACTCTGGTATCCCGCGATGAGATTCTCCTGCGGCTGGGTCTGGCGTCGCAGTTGCGCATCCCCATATCGGCCATTCGCGCGATATCGAAAACCATCCCCAACGATGCTGTGGCACTGCCCCGCGGTACGGCGCCGGAATTGTATATCGAATTCGACCGCCCACTACAGATGGAAAAACTTCTGGGAATACGCCGCAGTGTTCGCGGAATAGCCGTCAGCGCTGATGACAGCGCCGGGTTCGAGGAAGCCGTCTTCAGTAGCGTATATCGATAACCTGCCGCGAACGGAAGAAGGAAACGTCCATCGAGAACCGCCCTTTAGTTCCGGCGAGCGCTCCCGTAACCAGTTCCGAAAACTCCGCCGGGGTGAAGGCGCGCCGGATGGACTGTCTTCCATCGGCCCCGGCCTCGTGGCCGATCAATGGGCACACAAACAGGCTGAACAACGTGAGGGGTAGCGGGTGCCGGACCAGGTCCAGAATCAGAAACCTTCGGCAGGAGCGCCCGACGTTGCGGATAAGCGCCACATTTTCCCCCGGCGTCAGATGATGGGACATCATCGTGGAAACCGCCACGTCGGCAGAGGGCAGCGCATCGAGACAGGCGTCGGCAGTGACGAAAGGAAAATCGAGGCCGGGCGGCGGGATGCGATCGACGCCAGTGATCTGCACATCCATACTTCCCCGCAGGTACTTCAATAACGAGCCGCCGCCGCAACCGATGTCGAGCACACGCGAGACGGGTTTCGTATCGTGCTGTAGAAAGCGCTTTACTGTTGCGAACGTGCCGAGCACAGAATGCACGCGCTTCAGGTCGCGATGAAATTGTTCAAGTGTTGCGTGGGGAATGTCCGGAGAATCCATCAACTCCGGCTGAAGCGAACGCTTCACATCAGTGCAATTCCGCCGAGCTACTTCGTATCGGTCTTGCCGTCGAGAATGTAAATCTTCTCGTTGGCCGGAGCGAGTTTGTAGCGCTGCCGGATTTCTTTTTCCTGTTCCGCCGGGTCCTGTTCAAGACGCTGAATGCGCTGCTGCCGCAGCGCCATCTGCCGGCGCAGTTCTGTGTTCTCCTGTTCGTAGCGGGCGATTTCCTTTCGCCGCTCGATCAGCGCGGGGATTCCGTTCGGACCCTGCAGCGAGACGAACGCATACGCAACGCCACACAGTACAACAATGGAATAGACGGCTCTACGCAGTGAAAAACGCATCGTTCAAATTCATCCTAACATTTTGCGGAAAAAAAGCCAGGTGAAAAAATAAGAAAAATGACCGGCAAAATTGTGGTTATATCGACCTGCGGCTCGGAAGAAGAAGCCGCGCGAATCGCCGAACGTTTAGTAACTGAAAAACTGGCGGCATGCGTCTCTGTGCTGCCCCAGGTGCGCAGTTTTTACCGATGGGAGGGCAAGTTGGAGAACGCCGCCGAAGTGTTCTTACTCATCAAGAGTTCGCGTGAACACTTCGACCGGCTGCGTCACGTTCTGGAGTCCTGTCACTCGTATCAAATCCCCGAAGTTCTCGCCCTGCCAGTGGTCGATGGGTCTCCTTCATACCTGAACTGGCTCGATCAGGAACTCGCCGGTGAATAAAATCGAGGCTCTGCTGTTCGACATGGATGGCGTTGTGCTGAATTCCAACCCGCTCCATCGCGAGGCGTGGACCGAATACAATCGCCGCCATGGCATCGCGACAACACCCGAGATGCGCCTCCGCATTTCCGGCAAACGGAACGACGAGGTGGTCCGCGATTTCTTCGGCGCCAGCCTGAGCGATGAGGAAGTCATGTCTCATGGCCGCGCCAAGGAAGCTCTTTACCGCAGCCTGATGGGGGATCGTCTTCCCGCCGCCATTGTGCCCGGAATCGAAGCTTTCCTGGCCCGTCATGGCAACTTCAAAACAGCATTAGTCACGAACGCAGAGCCCGCCAACGTGAACTTTGTTCTGGACGGTTCCGGGCTCAGGCGGTATTTTGACGCCGTGGTCACCGGTGACGACGTTCAACTCCCCAAGCCGCATCCCGCCATTTATCTGCGCGCGGCGGAGTTGCTGCGGGTTATGCCTGGGGAGTGTGTCGTGTTCGAGGATTCGCCCATCGGTGCGGCAGCCGCGCTGGCCGCCGGAATGAGACTCGTGGGGATCGCGACCAGTGAGAGGGATCTGGCCGGCGCATCGCTAATGATTGCCGACTTTACAGAGCCTTCGCTCGAAACATGGCTCGAATCCGGGCGGTGCTAACCCGGCGTTGCTGAGCGGTTGCGAAACATCGGCAATCGCTGTTCAATAGAGGCATGAGCATCCGCCTTCTCGCCGCCGCATTGGTGGCCGCCGGCCTGGCGCTTGCCCAGGCAAAATACACCGGTTCTCTCCCCCCAAAAAAGGATCTTCCATACCTGGTCCACGGCGATAACCTGGTTCCCGCCGACGCCGCCGAGGCGAAGCAGGAAGATCGAAAGGATGAAATCGCCTATATCGTCGCCGGCGAAGCGTCCACCGCGAAAACGCCGCTCGCCAGCCCGATGTTCGTTATCGATACCGCGAAAATCGACGCTGCGAAGCTTCAGCTCTTCCGGCTCGACGTAAAAAACGGCCACCGCGAGATCGTTTTCCGCAAAAAAGGCAAATCCGGCTCGCTGCCTGTCCCGATGTCAGTCTCAATCGTCTCGGGTTCGATTTTTCGCCTGGAAGTGGTCCGCAGCCTCGAAAATGGAGAATATTCGCTGAGTCCGGACGGCTCGAACCAGGTCTTTTGTTTCACCGTGTATTAACAAAAGAGTCGATGTGCTACACTGGCGTTGATACCTAAGAGAGATTAGAGAAGACAAGGAGCAGTAACCCCCGGATGGCATTGGCGGCAGCAGCAAAACGGCAAATTATCACCGGCAATCAGAACCACAAGACCGATGTCGGTTCGCCGGAAGTGCAGATCGCACTGCTGAGTACACGTATTTCTCAGCTTACCGAACACTTCAAAACCCATAAGCACGACCACTCCTCGCGGCGGGGCCTGTTGAGCCTCGTGGCGCGGCGCCGCCGTTTATTGACTTACCTCAAGAACAATACGCCGGAGCGCTATAAGGCAGTTCTGGTGAAACTGGGAATCCGTCATTAATCAGTGGGACAGGCACTTCCGCCTGTCCGCTTTCCTTCCACTCAAAACTCTCTCGGTTCAACAAAGCCTTTATGGCGGATAAGGAACATCCGGGGAATGTAACCCGGAACAGAGAGAATGAACATACACACAGTTGAAGTCGATCTCGGCGGCGGCCGCGTCATCACGATCGAAACCGGCAAGATTGCCAAACAGGCCGCTGGCTCCGTCGTAGTGCGCCAGGGCGATTCGGTGGTGCTTGTGACCGCCTGCACCGCGCCCAAACCCAAACCCAATCAGAGCTTTTTTCCGCTGACTTGCGACTACCGCGAGTACACCTATGCGGCCGGCAAGATCCCCGGCGGCTACATTAAGCGTGAAGGCCGGCAATCGGAGAAGGAAACTCTGACCAGCCGCATGATCGATCGTCCGATGCGGCCGCTGTTTCCTGAGGGCTACCTCAATGAAACCCAGATCATCGCCATGGTGATGTCCGCCGACCCGGAAGTCGACCCGGGGGTTCTGGGCATCGTCGGCGCGGGCGCCGCGCTCGCAATTTCAGACATCCCGTTCCATCACATCGTCAGCGCAGTGCGCATCAGTCTGGTCAATGGCAAGTATCTCGCCAACTGCACCTATACCGAAGGCCGCGAAGCGAAGCTGAACATCATCATTGCGGGAACGCCGGACGGTATCGTGATGGTGGAAGCCGGTGCCCAGCAGGCAACCGAAGCCGAGGTGCTGGGCGCGCTCGAATTCGGGCACGAGTGCTGCAAAAAACTGGGCGAGGCCGTTACCAAACTGCAGTCGCTTGCCGGCCTGAAGAAGAAACAGTTCGTCGCTCCCGCGGTCAACGAAAAATTGTACGCCGAGATCGAAAAGAAAGTCCGCACCGAACTCACCGACGCCCTCGATACCAAAAAATATGGCAAGCTGGACAGCTACGCTGCCATCGACAAGCTGCACGATCGGGTCATCACCGAGGCCAACGACGAGGAGAAGGCCGAAGCCGGAGACCTGTTCGACCGCCTGAAAGAACGCATCTTCCGCGACGAAATGCTGGACAAGCGCAAGCGCCCCGATGGCCGCAAGTTCGACGAAATCCGCAACATCTGGGGCGAGGCAGGCGTTCTGCCGCGCACCCACGGTTCGGCCCTGTTCACCCGTGGCGAAACCCAGGCGCTGGTTACCTGCACGCTCGGCACCAAGGACGATGAGCAACGCGTCGAAATGCTGGAGCCGGGCGAAACCTTTAAGCGCTTCATGCTGCACTACAATTTCCCACCGTTTTCAGTCGGCGAAGTCGGCTTCATGCGCGGCCCCGGCCGCCGTGAAATCGGCCACGGCGCTCTGGCGGAACGTGCCATCACCGCGGTGCTGCCCACCGAAGAGAAGTTTCCTTACACCATGCGCGTGGTCAGCGACATTCTGGAATCGAACGGTTCCAGTTCGATGGCCAGTGTTTGCGGCGGAACTCTCGCGCTGATGGATGCCGGTGTGCCGCTCACGGCTCCCGTCGGCGGCGTTGCCATGGGCCTCGTGAAGGAAGGTGACAAATATGCCATCCTGACCGACATCGCAGGCGCTGAAGATCACTACGGCGATATGGACTTCAAGGTCGCCGGTACGAAGGACGGCATCACCGCCCTGCAGATGGACATCAAGGTCCCCAATGTTACGACGGACCTGATGAAAGAAGCGCTGGAACAGGCTCGCCAGGGACGTTTGTTCATCCTCGGCAAAATGGCCGAAGTGCTGAACGAAACACGCAGCGAGATGTCGCCCTATGCGCCCCGCATCTACACCACCAAGATTCCGGTGGATAAGATTCGCGACGTCATCGGACCGGGCGGCAAGGTCATCCGCGGCATTGTGGAACAGACCGGCGTCAAGATCGATGTGGAAGATGACGGAACCATTCATGTTGCCTCCGCCGATCCAGTGGCAGCCAACAAGGCCCTCCAAATCATCGCCGACCTCACCGCCACCGCCGAAGTGGGCAAGACTTATCTCGGCAAGGTTGTCCGGATCGTCGATTTCGGCGCCTTCGTCGAAATCTTCCCTGGCACTGACGGTCTGCTGCACATCAGCGAAATCGCCGAAAACCGTATTAAGGAAGTTCGCGATGAGCTGAAGGAAGGCGATCAGATTCTGGTGAAGGTGATCGGTCTCGAAGGCAACAAGATCAAGCTCAGCCGCAAAGCGATCCTCAAGGAACAACGCGAAAAACTGAAAGGCGCGGCGGCAACCGCTTCCAAAGAAGAATAGCCGCTAAGCTTTACTCTCTGACCCAAAAGGCCCGGCCGCAAGGCCGGGCCTTTTTTTGCAAGAAGCGAATTTTTCGATTTGGCTTGACACCGACCCGAACGTCGGGCAATATGTCGAGAATACTTCGATCCCGTTAAGGGAATCTTAACTGAGGGTTTCCAGCATGTTACTGAAGTCTCGACTGACGTTGGGCGCGGTACTTTCAGTTGTCCTGACGGGGATCGCGGCGCTGAACGCTCAACAGGCGAAAAACGCCACGGGCCGCTGGAACACTTACGGTTCGGACAAAGCCTTTACACGCTATTCTCCGCTCGATCAAATCAACGCCTCCAACGTAAAAGATCTCCAGGTAATCTGGACCCGTCCCGCCATCGACCCGCTTATTAAAGACAAGTTCCCCGATCTCAGCCCCTCCAACTATTTTCGCGGCACTCCCATCTTTCTTAACGGCAAACTCTACGCGCCCGATGGCGTCGGACTGTTGGAAGCCTTTGATGGAGCGACGGGCAAGACAACCTGGGTACAGCAGCCGGTCGAGCCCACTATGAAGGAAGCCGCCGGTCAGAGTACCCGAGGCGCTTCGTACTGGACCGACGGGAAGATCGAGCGCGTGTTCGTGGTCCGCGGCGAATATCTGTATTCGTTGGATCTCCGCACGGGCGAGCGCGATCGTTCCTTCGGCGATGCCGGACGCATCACGCTGAACCGCCACACCAAAGACGAGGCCAGTTATTTCGGCTGGCCAGGTCCGTTTGTCGTGAACGATGTGGTGGTGATCGGCGGCAACGGTGGTGGCAAAGCGTCGGGCGGCTATGGCGACGGAGGGTTCAATGGCAATGCCGAACCGGAAGACATTCGCGGCTTCGATGTCCATACCGGCAAACTCCTTTGGACGTTCCATATTCTGCCGCACAAAGGCGAGCCTGGCTACGATACGTGGGGTAAGGGGTCGGCCGAATACGTGGGCAACATGGCGGCATGGGCGTCACTCACCGCCGACGAGCAGTTGGGCTACGTTTACGTGCCGCTCAGCGCTCCCACCGCTTCGCACTATGGTGGTCACCGGCCCGGCAAGAACCTCTATTCCGATTCCATTCTCTGCCTGAACGTAAAAAACGGCAAACTGGTTTGGTTTTTCCAAACTATTCACCACGATTTATGGGAGTACGATTCGGCGACCCCGTCAGTGGTGGGCGACATAACCGTCGACGGTAAGCGAATCAAGGCCGTCATCGCCGCGAACAAGAACGGTTTTCTCTATGTCTTCGACCGCACCAACGGTAAGCCAGTATGGCCGATTGAAGAGCGGCCCGTCCCGAAATCCACCATTCCCGGTGAAGAGCCGTATCCGACTCAACCGTTCCCGACCAAACCGCCGGCCTTCGACCGCCAGGGATTCAGCGAAGACGATCTCATCGACTTCACTCCCGAGCTTCACAAAAGAGCGCTGGAGATAACCAGTCGCTACATCATGGGCCCGCTCTATACACCGCCCTCGATACGCGATCAGGGCCCGGACGGCAAGCAGGGCACGCTGGTAATCCCCGGCGGCTGGGGCGCGGGCAACTGGAATACCGGAGCCTTCGATCCCGAAACTGGCTGGTACTACGCAGTCTCCATGACCCAGGCGGGATCCTACGGGCTGCTGCCCAACCCCGATCCAAACGGGCCCGTAAAATATGGGCTCCCCGATGGACCTCCGGGTGGCCGTGGCGCCGCCGCGCAGGAACTCCCGCCCGGTGTCCCTTTTGTGGTTCGGGGTGCACTCAATATCGATGGTCTTCCCATCATTAAGCCGCCTTACGGTCGTGTCACCGCGTACGACATGAACAAGGGGGACAAGATGTGGATCGCGGCCAACGGCGACGGCCCGCGCAATCACCCGCTGATTAAAGATCTGCATCTGCCTCCGATGGGCAACAGCGGACGCCCCGCGCCAATGCTGACGAAGACCTTGCTTTTCCTTGCCGATTCAAGCGATGCGGTAATGGGCCAGGCGGGCATAACCGGCAGCGGCAAACTGCGTGCTTTCGACAAGAAGACGGGCCAGGTGGTCGCGGAAATCGACCTGCCTGTAGGCGCAACCGGTGCACCGATGACTTACATGGCTGATGGCAGGCAATTCATTGTTGTCCCCGTCGGTGGCCGTGGATACGGCGCTGGATGGATCGGTTTTGCTTTGCCAAACCGGAGTGGTGCCCCTGCGGTGACCGCAACCCCTTCCCGCTCACCTGATGTCGCGGGCAGCTCGCAGGCTGTATTTTCCGAGGCTCAGGTTATGCACGGCGAAGCGGTTTACAAGCAGAGGTGCGCTGTCTGCCACGGCTCTGCCCTGGATGGCGGACAGGAATCGCCGCCGTTAAAGGGTAGCGCGTTCTGGGCCTCCTGGGATGGGCAAACCGCGCGCGCTCTGTATGCCAGAGTTCTCAGCTCAATGCCTCCGGACAGCCCCGGGAGCCTCGCTGAACGCGACGCGATCGATCTTGTCGCACACATTGTCCACTCCAGTTCCATGTCGTCCGGCGGCCGCTCCGTTGAAGCGGCCGCCGAATTGAACGCCATCATACTTCAGCGTCCGAAGTAAGCTTCTTCCGCCGGTGGGGACCGGCCGCGCAGCTTCAGTTCGAAAGGGGATTCGCTCATGTCACTTCGCCATGCGTTTTTCGTTACGGCGGTGTTGTCTCTGACTTCGGTGGCGGCAGTCGCCCAGACTGCCTCGGGAACAGTATCCGGGCGCGTTTCAGATACCGGCGCCGCCATGATTGTCGGCGCCGAGGTTGAACTCCGCAGTCTGGAACGCGGAACCACGCTCTCTGCCACCACAAACGAGGCGGGCATTTTTGTGTTTGCCGCGGTGCAACCCGGCCATTACGCGATGGCGGCGCGCCGCGAAGGCTTTAAGCAGGCCGAAGTGCCCGATCTCCAGATTGAAGTCGGAAGCCACCTCGAGCAGAACTTCCAGCTCGATATCGGATCGGTGCGCGAGTCGGTCACCGTGGAAGCAGCGGAGCCGTTGGTGAACACGGTGTCTGCCACGGTCAGTTCCGTGGTGCAGGGCGCCGTGGTGCAGGACCTTCCCCTGAACGGCCGCGATACCCTCCAGCTCGCGCTGACGCAGCCCGGTGTCACCCCGATGACCATCAAAGCGACTGGCTTCGCGGGCAACGGCTTCTCCATTGCCGGCAGCCGATCCAATTCCGCAACTTACATTCTGGACGGCGGCGTGAATAACTCCGTTTCCAACAGCACGGCTGTGGTCAATCCCAATCCAGATACAATTGCCGAATTCCGCATTCTCACTAACAACTACAGCGCCGAATACGGCCGGTCAAACGGTGGCGTGGTAAACGTAATCACCAGGTCTGGAACGAACCAGATACACGGCAGCGCCTACGACTACCTGCGCAACAAGGCGTTGAACGCGAATAACTTTTTCAACCAGGCTACACCTGGGGCATATTCACCGGTGCCGACCCTGATTCGCAATCAGTTCGGCGCGACCGCGGGCGGCCCGATCACTCTGCCCCATATCGTCAATGGCAAAGACCGGTTCTTTTGGTTCATGGGCTACCAGGGTCAACGCGAGCTTTCCACGAAAGTCGGAACCCAGGTCCGAGTATTCACGCCCGCTGAAATCCGCGGCGATTTCTCGAAATCCAACCGCGGCGGTCCCGACCCCGGCGTCGCGGCTTTCCTGCAATCCCATCCTTACTATCAGTCCAACGCGCAGCTCGCCGCTCAGGCTATCATCGATCCGGCGCAAATCAACCCTGTCGCGCAGGCCTATATCAAGACCGAGCCAATACCCACCAGCGTTTCGGGCTTTCTGACGCCGCAGGGCTCGGCCAAAGATAATCGCGATGAGTTCCTGGGCAAGACCGATTTCAACTTCACCAGCAACCAGCGGTCCTCAATCACTCTCGTCCGCAATCACAACCCCGTTGTCGATCCGCTGCCTTCCAACATTCCAGGATATTCGCTGCAGACCATCGGCGATCAGTATTTCGTCGGTCTTCAGCACACTTCGATCATCACCCCCGCCCTGCTCAACGAAGCGCACTTTACGTTGCAACGTCTGGTCAGCGCGTCTGGTACGCCCGTGCAGAACCTGCCGACATCGCTCAGCCTTGGGATAAAGACCACACCCGATCTTGCGACCGGACCGCCCATTATCAGCTTCGGCGTCTCGGGTATGTCGCTCGGCTACCCCGGCAGTGTCCCCGGCTACTATGCCGATACGTCCTATTACTGGACGGACAATTTGAGCTGGACGCGCGGTCGGCACACCATGAAATTCGGCGGCAGCTTCTCAATACTCCAAAACAACGGCGCCTTCGCTTACGAGACCAATGGGTTCTATACTTTCAGCGGGCCTACCGGTTCCGGCGGTGTTGGATCGAGCAACGACCTCGCCGATTTCCTCTTTGGGCTCCCCAACAACTACTCCCAATACCCCAACGCTTTCAGCTCTGCCCATGGCCATCAGTACGGTGTGTTTGCGCAGGATGAGTGGAAAATGCGCTCCAATCTCACTCTTACCTTCGGACTGCGCTACGAATATCAAACGCCCAAGTGGGATCCACAGGGCCGCAACTACATGATGATTCCCGGCCAGCAATCGAAGCAGTTCCCAGGCGCGCCGCTTGGCCTGATGTTCCCGTGCGACCCAGGCGCGCCGTGCCCAGGCGTCTACTATCCCGATAAGAATAACTTTGCACCCCGCGTCGGCTTCGCGTGGGATCCTCACGGCCGCGGGCGCACAAGTGTGCGCGGCGGCGCCGGAGTCTTCTTCGACGTGCTGAATGGGCAGGACATCCAGTGGCAGAACGGCACGCCGCCTTTCTATGCGGCATCCACTCTCTTCTTCAACTCAAGCATGGTTCCTGCCAACGCCGCATCGAACATCTTCGCCGACCCCTACGGTGTGACGGGTTCGGTGAATCCGTTCCCCTCGCAGCGGCTGAGTCCGTCCACCGACTTCAGTAAGGCAGGTTTCATTCCGTTCGGCCCCGGCTCGGTGCTGATCGACCCCAACCAGCGGAACCCGTACACCTACGGCTGGAACCTGACGCTGCAACAAGCGCTGAGCGGGGGCCTTGGCCTGCAGGTGGCATATGTGGGTAGTTCATCGCACAAGCAGGTCGTCAATATGGATCCGAACTCATTCTTCCCCGGTACCCTGATCCGGCCCTATAACCTGCAGCCCGGACTCAAGATCCCGAACTCGTTCGGGCAGATGGGAGTGGATAAGACGATTGGCTCCGCTAATTATGAGGGATTGCTAACCAGCGTCACGAAGCGCATGGGCAATTCGCCGGTGGGCCCGACATTCTTCACGGTGGCGTGGACTTACTCGAAAATCCTCAGCGATCAGGACGCTTATCTGCAGAATACTTCCAACTGGAATTCGCACCAGTTCTATGGACCTGCCGCATATGACGCCCGCTCGCGCGTCGTTATCAGCGGTGGCTGGGAACTGCCCTTCAACAAACTCTGGAGCAAAGGGCCGAAGGCCATTACTCAGGGATGGAGCCTCTACCCTATCTTCAGTACACAAACGGCCGCGCCGATCGATTTCAATTCCGGCATTTCGCGCACAGCGACAAATCCCGGACCCGCCGGCGATGGCGCGCCAGGCCTTGTTCGGCCAAACTGGCTTGGCGGTTCCGAGCAGATGCTCGACCCCCGCAACGTTTCTACTTACACTTTTAACGGCCGCACCGTAACCGGGCGTTTCTTCTTCGACCCCACACCCCTGTTCACCCCGGCTTGTTACACGAGCACAGCGGCGCCAGGCGCGCCTGGCGGATGCCCAACACCCACTTACGGCAACTTACAGCGCGATACGCTGCGGGGCCTGCCGCTCACCAACTTCGATCTGTCTCTGGAAAAGAAGACTGCCTTGATCAAAGAAAGAGCGCAACTGCTGTTTCGCGCCGAATTCTTTAACGTTCTCAACCACACTGAATTTCTGACGCCAACGCTTCAGGTTTCAGTTCGCTCCGCTCTCGCAGGCCAGTCGACATCGACCAACCCAGCGCGTATCGGTCAGTTGGCACTGAAGCTCACTTTTTAATTTTCGTTCTCAGACGCGCGGCTTCGCCTCGGTCAGCGGCCAGAGTTTACTTTTTAATTACGCCGGTGCCATCAGATTGTCCGAAAGATACAGCGGAGCACCGCATTGAATCTTTTGATATGGTGATTCGCCTGGAAATCGGTGCCACAATGGGGCCATCGAAATGCCTGAGTTGGATCGAATCTGGGACGAAAAAAACCGCACTCGGGTTCTGGGATCGAGCGCCGGGATCCTGCTGGCAATCGCGGTATTGGATTGGCTGACCCGCCCCTTCATATCGCTTGGATTTCTTTATTTATTCCCCATCATGCTGGCCGCCGGATTTCTGCCGAGATCGGCGGTTGCGGCCCTTGGCGCAGCCTGTGCGGTCCTCGCGGAAGCCTTTAGTTCGCTCGAGCCTTCTTTCGTTCGGCTGCTGTTCGAAACACTTGCGCTGGCGGGCTGCGGTTTATTTGTCGCGGAACTGATCCGCGTTCGCCGCATAGTATTGGCAGTGCAGGCTGCCGCTACGAAGGCCGAAGAGCGCCTGCGCGCGCTGGTAGAGACCAGCCCTGCCGCGATTGTGACCGTTGACGACCGCGGACTGATTGAAATGGCCAACCGCGCCGCGGTTGACTTGTTGGCTCCGCGCGCGGGGAATCTGCTGGGCGATCCGGTAGCCGCTTTCCTGCCGGAGTTGCATCACGCGCTTCGCTGGGAGGAGGCGCCCCAGTTCCGCACCACGATGCAATGTCGCGGACACAAGGGCAATGGTGAGAACTTCCTGGCCGATGTCTGGTTCTCAACTTACAAGGAAGGGTCGGCGCCAAAACTGGCTGCAATCATCGCTGAGATCGCCGACGAAGTTCCAATCGGCAGCCACGATGCCGTCAGAGAGAATGGGAGCCTATCATTGCAGACCAGAGAAGCGGAGGTTCTCCGGCTGCTGGTTCAGGGTCTGGCCAACAAGGAGATTGCGGCCCGCCTCGCGGTGTCCGAAAGCACGGTAAAGAATGCATTGCAGCAGCTGTTCACAAAAACCGGGGTGCGGACCAGAAGCCAACTGGTGCGAGTGGCGCTGGAAGAATACCGAAACATTCTGTAGCCGGTTGGCCGAAAGATTATCCTCGCGAGTGCCCCGCCGCCTTTTGCGTTAGCCCATTGGGTAATGTTGCCGCAAGCTGAAACACGGGCTGGCTGGTATGCTCTGCGATCGACTGCAGCGATCCCTCCAGCGCAACCCTCACCAACTGGCTTCTGGTTCGAACCCCGGCCCTCAGGAAGAGACGCTGCAGTATCGACTTCACCGAACTCTCCGAAATGCCCATCCCCGCACCGATTTTTTTGCTGGATAACCCGCCGATAACCCCCAGCAGCACCGTTTGATCCCGCCCCGCCATGATGGGCGGTGCGATTCCGATAAGACCGGGAGGCTGAGCCGCCAAACGATCGGCCATAAGCTGCAGGACTCGCGAATCCATCCAGACCTCGCCCTCGCTTACGCGGCGGATCGCCTGCAGCAGCTTTTCCGGCGGATCCGACTTCATGAATATGCCGGAAGCCCCCATATGCAACGCGACCGCCGATCCGCAAACGTCTTCAGCGCCCGCGACAATCAGGAAACGCCCGGTATACCCCTGCTCTTTAGCTGCCGCGATGAAGTCGTTGCCATGGTTGGCCCCCAGGTCGAGGTTGAGCACAGTGATGTCGACCACCGCGCGGCGCAAAATGTCAAGAGCGTCCGATGTAGTGCCGCACTCGCCTTCGACATGCAAACCAGGTTGCGAATCGAGAAAATGGCGGAGGCTGGCGCGAAACAGGCCCTCGTGGGCAAGCAGCAAAAGGCGAACCGGTTTTTGATTCAGTTTCCCGTCCATAAGATCTCGCCGCCCTGCACTGCGGCTCCCGAGGCTACATTACGCTGAAAAACCACCGATACCAAGACCCCTGGCCGAAAGATCGGCGAATGCGAAGAGCGCTGTGTGCGGGCTGCCCGCGCGATTCAGCGCCTGGCCGGAAAGCCGGCCGATTATCCGAAAGATCGCTTTGCCGCAGGCCGTCGCGGGGGCTAAGTTCGTAATTGGGAGAAGACCGCGGAGCGCAAGCGGATCACGCTCATCCCGGCCCCATGCTCTCCCACTCTCATATAAGGACACATGATCGCAAAGTGGACTGAAGGCCGAATCGCGTGGTTACCCGTGGTGGCCGCTGTACGGCTGTACGCACAGATGACTCAGGCCGTCGGGCGGGGGGTAATTTGATCGGCCGTGTGAGGAACGGTCTGACAGTCGGCGCGCTGTGCGCGACGATGCTACTCAGTCTTAGCGCATGCAGCCACGGAGTTCTGGCGGACGGAAAGCTTCCTGGTGGCACCGGGCCGGTCCCGGGCCGAGTGGTGCCGGATCTGGATCTGGCGAACTTCCAGGTCGGGCATCCCGAACGCTTTCCCCTGGTCGCAGTGAGCGAACATCGGGTGGCGCCGGAGTTGAGCGTCACTGGAGTTGTTAGCCCTGATGTTTCCCGCCAGGTCCCGGTTCCATCGCTCGCGTCGGGCCGCGTCACCGAAATTGCCGCCCGCCTCGGCGACCGCGTGGAAAAGGGCCAGTTGCTGTTCCGGGTTCGCAGTTCCGATATTTCCGGCGCTTTTTCCGATTACCGCAAAGCTGTGCGCAATGAAGAGCTGACAAAAACTCAGCTGGATCGATCTGAGGCATTGTTCGATCACGGCGCTGCGCCCAGGAGCCAACTCGAAACCGCACAGGCGGCAGAAGACAACGCAAAAGTCGATATCGAAACCACCCGCGAGCGTCTGGTGGCCCTGGGGTCGAACCCGGATCATCCCGAGGGCGTCGTGGACGTAAACGCGCCCGTCGCGGGTATTGTCACAGACCAGCAGATTTCGATTTCTTCCGGAGTGCAGGCTCTCACCGCGCCCAACCCCTTCACCATTTCGGATACATCGCATGTATGGATTTTGTGCGATGTGTACGAGAACGACATGGCGCAGGTGCGCGCGGGCGACGCCACGGAAATCCGGTTTATGGCGTATCCGGACCGGGTGTTACGGGCGCGCGTGGCAAACATTCTGCCAACGCTGGATCCTGCAATACGCACGACCAAAGTACGGCTCGAACTCGACAATCCCGGATACCTCCGCTTCGGTATGTTCGTCACCGCAACATTCCATGGCCAGCAAACCGAAACCCGGGCTCTGGTTCCTGCCGCCGCGATCCTGCATTTGCACGACCGCGACTGGGTTTTCGTGCCACTCGGTGAAGGCCGTTTCCGGCGGGTGGAAGTCGTTTCCGGCAACACCATCCAGGGCGGAATGCAGGAAGTGGTTTCAGGTCTGAAGGCCGGCGACCAGGTGGTCGCTGGCGCGCTCACTTTGCAGAGCACAGTGGAACCCTAAGGCATGCTGCGCGGGTTGATCGATTTCGCGCTGGGTAACCGCGTTCTGATTCTGGCGTTCGCCGTGCTCCTGTTCATCTGGGGCGCGGTCTCCTTTCATAACCTCCCGGTGGAAGCCTACCCCGACGTGGCGAACAATTACGTGGAGATCATCACCCAGTGGCCGGGGATCTCTGCCGAGCAGATTGAACAGCAGGTCACCATTCCACTCGAAACCGGCATGAATGGAATCCCGCACCTGGCAGCCTTGCGTTCGTTTTCGTTGTTCGGCCTTTCCGATGTAAAGCTCACCTTCGATGACGAATCGGAAAACGACTGGAATCGTGAGAAGGCTCTGGAGCGGCTCTCCCAGGTCACTCTTCCCCCCGGTGTGCAGCCACAACTTGGCACAGACTGGAGCCCTGTCGGCCAGATTTATTTCTTCACGTTACACAGCACCAACCCCGCTTTCGACGTTATGGAGTTGAAGTCGCTCGAAGACTGGGTGATAGAGAAACAGTTCAAGACAGTGCCCGATGTGGTGGATGTTGCCAGCTTCGGCGGGCCCACCCGCGAATACCAGGTGCGCGTCGACCCCAACAAACTGATCGCATACGGCCTCACTCTCGCCCAGGTGGAGCAGCAGTTGACCGCTAATAATGCCAACGCGGGCGGAAGCTTCATCGAGGAAGGCATGCAGCAGGTCAATGTGCGCGAAGTCGGTCTGGTGCGGTCCGTGAAAGACATCGAAGACACCGTAATCATGGCCAGGAACGGCACAGCTCTGCATGTCCGCGATATCGGCGCCGTTGCTCAGGGTCCGAAGATTCGCTTAGGCCAGTTTGCGCGGGCGCATCACATGGGCAATGGCGACATCGTGGATAACAACGATGTTGTCTCGGGCATCGTGCTGCTGCGTAAGGGCGCCGACGCCGAGGAAGCGCTGCGCGGTATCCACGCCAAAGTTGAGGAACTCAACTCGCGCATCCTGCCGTCGGGTGTGAAAGTCGTTCCGTTCCTCGACCGCAGCAATCTTGTCGAATTCACAACCCACACC
>Ga0206921_10161_pt1 | contig 20157 bp, 16 predicted proteins | sample Alteio_BWOrgHeat_66_FD_152930 | JGI IMG/M metagenome (GOLD analysis project Ga0206921, IMG submission 152930) | Enriched cells from forest soil in Barre Woods Harvard Forest LTER site, Petersham, Massachusetts, United States -... | ecosystem: Environmental > Terrestrial > Soil > Temperate forest >...
CATCGAGGACCTGGTATACCAGGTGTTTGTCCTGCATCTCGTAGGTGGCCGATTGCGGGATAAGGAGGGCGGTATCGATGGTGCGGGGGATCCGGACGGTGGCGCTGGCGCCGCTGCGGATGAGATCGGTGGGGTTGACGAACTGGGCCTTGAGGCTCACGGTGCCTGTACCCGTGTTGATGAGACCGCTGGCCGTCTCGAGCCTGCCTTTTTGCGGGTATGCGCTGCCGTCAGCGAGGACGAGGAGGGCTTGCGGCAGGTGGTTCAGCTTGTCCTGCAGGGTGGCGCCGGGCACCCGGTTGGAGAGGTTGAGCAATTGTTTTTCGCTGAGCGCGAAATAGGCGTAGACCTGGTCGATACGCGAGAGGACGGCGAGCGGGCTGGAAGTCGTGCTGCTGACGAGATCGCCGATCTTGTAGGGAATGGAGCCCATGACGCCGGTGATGGGGCTGCGTATCGTAGTATATCCGACGTTCGTCTCCGCGTTGCGCAGTGACGCGTTGGCCTGGTCGAGTGAGGCCTGCTGTGATTCGAGCGTATACTGTGCCGCGTCGAGCTCGTATTTGCTGACGATGTCTTTTTCTACGAGGGGGCGCACCTTTTCCACATTCATTTTCGCGGCGTCGACATTGGCCTGTGCGCTGCGGATCGCGGCCTTGGCGGTGACGACGGCCTCGTCATAGACAGGGTTCTTGATCTGGAAGAGGAGCTGGCCCTTGGTGACGTTGGAGCCCTCGGCGACGAAGATCTTTTCGAGGTAGCCGTCCACGAAAGGCCGCAGCTGTACGATCTCGATGCCTTCGATGGAGGCGGGGAAGTCGTTGTAGAGGGTCGTTGACCGGGGGGTGAGCGTGAGTTCGGAATACGTTTGGGGCTGCGTCTTGCGGGTCTGTTTGTCACCCCCGCAGGAGGACAGAAGCGACGCGGCGATGGCGATGGGGAGTGCGGTTCTTAGCATGGGAGGGACATTGATCAAATATATTTTATTTTTCGAGAAGGGGGTGTAGAACTTCCCAGACATTTTGCGCGACGATTCGGTGGCCCGCCGCCGTGGGATGAATGCCGTCGGGTTGGTTCAGCCTGGGAATACCGCCTACATTTTGGAGAAGGAAGGGGATGAGGGCGGTGTGGTTGTCGGCGGCCAGCCGGGGGAAGATATTCTTAAAGGCGGTGGCGTAGGTAGCGCCCATGGTGGGCGGGATCTGCATACCGGCGATGACGATGGCGGCATTCGGGTAATGGGTTTTGACCGAGTCGATGATGGCTTGCAGGTTGGCGGTAGTACCGGATTTCCCGGTGAGGGGTATGCCGCGGAGGCCGTCATTACCGCCCAGTTCGAGGATGAAGATGTCGAGCGGTTGTTTTAATACCCAGGCGATGCGGGTGCGGCCATCCGCGGATGTCTCGCCGCTGACGCCGGCATTGACGACGGAATAGGGCAGATGGAGGGAATCGATGTCGTGTGCGATGAGGGCGGGGAAGGCCTGATCGGGGCTGACGCCATATCCGGCCGTGAGACTGTTGCCGAAGAAGACGATGTTTTTGGTGTGGGAGTCGGGGGCGGGTGCGGCGGGTGCGGGCGGCATAGCTGTTGTGGTATTGGGATTGTTGTGGCAGGAGAGGGCCAAAAACAGGATGAAGGGTGCGATCAGTTGGCGGAATTTCGGCATATGATAGTTGGAGTGGTTGGTGCCCTGTAATATACCCAATTCGTCGTAAATTATACTATGTTAAAGATCGATCGGGTCAGCAAGACCTATACAATAGCGGGGCGTGTACTGCATGTGCTGGAGGACATCAGTCTTGAGGTAGGTGCGGGCGAGACGGTGGCGATTGTGGGTCCATCCGGCAGCGGCAAGACCACGCTGCTGGGTCTCAGCGCGGGATTGGACAGGAGCAGCAGCGGCACCGTGGAGCTGAATGGGATCGCGCTGGACGGATTGGATGAGGACGACCGGGCCGTCTTGCGCAACCGTTATGTGGGGTTCATCTTTCAGAACTTTCAGTTGCTGCCTACGCTGACGGCATTGGAGAATGTGATGGTGCCGATGGAGCTTAGGGGGGAGAAGGGTGCGAGGCCCGGCGCCATAGCCTTGATGGAGCGGGTGGGATTGGCGGACAGGCTGCATCATTATCCGTCGCAGCTGTCGGGTGGCGAGCAGCAGCGGGTCTCGCTGGCAAGGGCGTTTGCCAACCGGCCAAGGATCCTGTTTGCAGACGAACCCACCGGCAACCTGGATGCGGAAACGAGCGAGATGGTGGCGGGGTTATTATTCGAATTGAACCGGCAGGCAGGGACGACACTGGTGCTGGTGACGCACAATATGGAGCTGGCGGCTGGGACCGGGAGGATCATCCGGCTGGCGAAGGGGCATATCATTGTTGACGAAAAAAGATGAAATGGATCGACTGTTGCCGCCGAAGAAGAATTTTCTGCCGCTGCGCTGGTACCTGTTGATGGCGTGGAGGGATAGCCGCCGCAATCGCGGTCGGTTAATGTTGTTCATTTCATCGATTGTGCTGGGGATTGCCGCGTTGGTGTCGACGTTGTCGTTTGGCCGCAATCTGCGGGAAGACGTCGATGACCAGGCCCGCGAATTATTGGGGGCCGATATGGTGATCAACAGCGGGCGGGCGTTGAAGGGAGAGCTGGAGTGGGGTATTTTGAATCGCCGGTCTGATGAGTGTACGTTTGCCTCGATGGTGAGTTTTACGCGCAGCGGTCAGAGCCGTCTCGTGCAGGTGCGGGCGTTGGTGGGGGACTATCCTTATTATGGTCGATTGGAGACGACGCCGGCATCGGCGGGGAAGATTTTCGTAAACTCGAGGGCGTCTGGCGCCTTAGTGGATAAGACGCTGATGCTGCAGTATGGGGCGCATGCCGGGGACAGTATCCGGATCGGCAAAATGAGTTTTGCGATTGCGGGGAGCCTGGATGGGGCGCCGGGGCGAAATGAGGTATCGCTGACGGTGGCGCCGCCGGTGTATATACCTTACGGGGACCTGGAGGGGTTGCATTTATTGCAGCCGGGGAGCCGGGCGACGTACCATTATTATTTTCATGAGGCGGGGGTGGATAGTGCGGAATTGAGGGAGATGGTGGAGGCGGCTGCCCGAAGGGCGGCCGCCGTGGGTTTGGATGTCGAGACGGTAGAGAGCCGGAAGAGAAGGATGAGCCGGGCATTCGACGATCTGACGGAGTTCATGGTCCTCATCAGCTTCATCGCGCTGCTGCTTGGCTGTATCGGCGTGGCGAGCAGCGTGCATGTCTATATGCGGGAGAAAGTGGATGATGTCGCCGTCCTGCGATGTCTCGGACTGAAGGCGAAGCAGGCATTTTTTATTTACCTCGTGCAGACGGCCGGAATCGGGTTGATCGGATCGCTGGCGGGGTCGGCGGTGGGAGTGGTGCTGCAAAGCGTGTTGCCGCTGGCCTTCAAAGATATCCTGCCGCTGGACGCGCGTTTTCGGATCTCGTGGGCGGCCATCGGAGAGGGGGTGCTGGTGGGGATGATCGTCTCTTTATTATTTGCGTTGTTGCCCTTGCTGGCTATCCGAAAAGTGTCGCCATTGAGAACCCTTCGGTTGTCGGTGGAAGGCGTATCAGGGGTTCGCGACCCGTTGCGCTGGCTGGTCTATGCGGGGGTACTGGTGTTCATAGCTGTATTTACCGAGACCAGCATGGGCAGCTGGCGGAAGTCCCTGGTATTCACCGGCAGTCTGCTGGGCACCTTTTTCGTGCTGGCGGGCGTCGCGCAGCTACTCATCTTCGTTGTCCGGCGGTGGTTGCCTACGAGGTGGAACTATCTATGGCGCCAGGGGTTTGCAAATCTGTTCCGGCCGAACAATCAAACATTGGTACTGGTGGTGACCATCGGACTCGGGACCACCTTCATCGGGACCCTGTATTGCGTGGAGCAATTTTTGATCGACCGGGTATCGCAGGCTGCTGGCGGAGTCGAGGGGAATATGATCCTGTTCGATGTACAGCCCGACCAGGTGAAGGATGTGACGGAAATGACGAGACAATATCATCAGCCTGTCGAGGCGATACCCGTCGTGACGATGCGGGTGTCGGAGTTGCGGGGGAAGGATTTGAAGGCGGTGGACCGATATGATTCGGCCATGCAGGCGGGGAGGGATGCGGCTCGGGAGGCAGGGAGCGACGGAGCGCGTGAAGCGGGTAGCGGGCGCGAAGGCGGGCGCCGGGCGCGTGGGGGACGCGGGGCAGCCGTCACGGATACGGGTTGGATCTCGAGACGCCTGTTCGAACAGGAAATGCGCGTATCCTATCGGGATACCTTGCTATCGGCGGAAAAACTGGTCGCCGGGCGGTTGGGCGATTCCGTGCGGCTGCGCGACGGAACCATATCGGTGTCGGTGGATGATGATTATGCCCGGCAGATGGGGATCAGGATGGGGGATGTGATCGTATTCAACGTGCAGGGATTGAAGATATCCGCGGTCGTCGGCAGTCTCCGAAAGATTGAGTGGCGGCGGCTGCAGCCCAGTTTCTTTTTTATTTTCCCGAAGGGTGTGTTGGAACAGGCCCCGCAGATGTTCGTGGTGATCACCAAAGTGTCTTCGCCGGAGGCGTCGGCGAGGTTCCAGCAGGCGGTGGTGAGCCGGTGGCCGACGGTGTCGGTGATCGACCTGCGGCTGGTGTTGAGCGTGTTAGATGATGTGCTGGGGAAGATAGGGTTCGTCATCAGATTTATGGCAGGGTTCTCGATGCTCACGGGGGTGGTGGTGTTGATCGCTTCCGTGCTGATCAGCAAATTCCAGCGCATCCGGGAGAGCGTATTGTTGCGCACCCTGGGGGCGACGCGGCGCCAGGTGCGGATGATCCTGTTGCTGGAGTATTTTTTTCTCGGGGCGCTGGCGGCCGCCACGGGGCTGTTGTTATCGCTGGGGTTCGGGCAGGCGCTGGCGGAATGGACCTTCGAAACCACCCTCACCGTGCATTGGTGGGGAATGTCGGAGATCTTCGGTTTTGTCTGCGGGCTGACGATGCTCGTCGGCCTGTACAATAGTCGCGGGGTATTGAATAAGCCGCCGCTGGAGGTGTTGAGGAGGGAGGAATAGGGCGTCCGGGGGAGGGGTCCTATGTGATTTTAAAAAAGTTTTTAGGTACAAGAATTAGTTAGCTCTAAATCAATGCTTTAATCTTTGTACCTAAAAACTCTGCGAAAGCAATGGCAGGCGGGGCAAAAAGAAGGTGGCAGGGAGGGCGACAAAAAGCATGGAGGGGATTGGCGACAAAAAAGCATGGAGAGGTGGCAAAAAGAGCAAGGAGGCCGGGGGGAGTGGCAAACAGATGCGCCGGGGCGGTGTGAACCAAGGTTGGGGAAAGTTGTTTGGGGGAGAAGGATGGGCAGAATATATACTATCTTATTATTATCAGGGGTTTGGTTTGGAGGAAATGGGCAGGACGATTGGGCATTGAAGAACGACAAAGATGGCATCAAGGTCTATACCCGCACCTTTCCGGATTCGAAATTCAAGGCGATCAGGGTCGAATTGGAACTGGAGACCACCCTATCGCGGATGGTTGCCGTGTTGCTCGACGTGAATTCGGGAGCGGACTGGATTTATGGCACCAAGTCTTCGGTATTGCTCAAAAAGGTATCTCCCACCGAACTGTATTATTATTCGGAGGTCAATATTCCCTGGCCGTTCGACAACCGTGATTTTATTGCAAGGCTGCGGGTGACGCAGGATTCGGTGACAAAGGTCGTGACCATCGATGGACCGACCGTAGCGGATTATTTACCTCCGAAGAAAGACATCGTCAGGGTGACGCAATCCGAGGGCAAATGGGTAATCACGCCGGTAGGCAAGGATCATGTCCGCGTAGAATATACCTTGCGAACGGACCCGGGGGGCGATATTCCCGCCTGGTTATTCAACCTCTTTGTTACAAAGGGACCCACGGAGTCGTTCGGGAATTTGAAGGAACAGTTAAAGAAACCGACCTATGCGCAGGTGCATTTGCCGTTTATCGTGGAATAGTTAGTTGAATTCGATGCGCTGTCTTTTGTAGGCGGTTACTACATGGCCATTTTGGGTTGGAAGGCTACGATGAACTGTACTTCGACGACCGCGGGTCCTTTTCTTTTTATGAGCCGCTGGTTTTGGGTTTCTGAACAGACTTTTTGAAGGTATGCGTCCCAGGCTTGCGGTCCACCGGGGAAAGAGGGGGGTACTTCTACTCTGGTAAAAGTCGCGTCGAGCATGAAAATAGCGTGGTCGATGCTCGGGGGTGTGGAGTTAAGAGTGATATTTTTCCATTGGTCCCTCTGATAGGTGTAAGATTCTCCGGTCTTGAGTCTTACGGTAATGCTCTTTGTTTTGTAGTAGGCGAATACGGTGTCGATGTCTTCCTGATGAAAGGATAACAAGGAAGGGATGGAATCGGAGCAAGGGTGTGCGTGGATGAATAGGGTCAGGAGGAGGGTTTTGAGGGGGCATGGAATTTTTTTTACAAGGTAAGAAGAAATCAAAATTTCGCAAATATGAAGTACAGATTATTAGGCAACACTGGTCTGAGGGTCTCCGAGCTATGCCTGGGGACCATGACGTTTGGCGGCAAAGGCTGGGCCAAGGCGATAGGCACCCTGGATCAACAGGCGGTAGACACCATCGTCAAGCGGTCGGTGGACGCCGGGATCAATTTTATCGATACGGCCAATGTTTACTCAGAAGGGTGGTCCGAGGAGCTGACGGGTCAGTCGATCAAGAACCTGGGTCTGAACCGGGATTCATTGGTCATCGCGACGAAGGTGCGGGGGCAGATGGGTCCGGGACCGAACGACTCGGGTCTCACGCGCAAGCATATCCTATCGCAGGTGGAAGCCAGCCTGAGGAGATTGGGGACGGACTATATCGATCTTTACCAGATCCATTCATTCGATCCCCTGACGCCATGGCAGGAGACCTTGTGGGCGTTGGATGATCTCGTCAAATCCGGGAAAGTGCGGTACATCGGCGCGAGCAACCTTGCGGCCTGGCAATTGACGAAGGCACTGGATTTCGCGACTTATACACGGGTCGCGTCTTTTGTATCGCTTCAGGCCTATTATACCATCGCAGGCAGGGATCTCGAGCGGGAGATCGTGCCTTTATTGCTGGATCAGAAGGTAGGTCTGCTGGTGTGGAGCCCGCTGGCGGGTGGATTTTTGAGCGGGAAATTCAGGAGGGACAGCAAGCCATCGGATGGGACGCGGCGGACGGCCTTCGATTTTCCGCCGGTGAATAAGGAAAGGGGTTATGACATCGTCGACGCGCTGGAACCGATGGCGAAGGCGAAGGGCGCCTCGATCCCGCAGCTGGCGTTGGCCTGGTTGCTGCATCAGCCGGTAGTGACCTCAGTGATCATCGGCGCCAATAAAATGGAGCAGCTGGAGGACAACCTGAAATCGGTGGGAGTGCAATTCACGGCTGACGAGCTCCGGAAGCTGGACGAAGTGAGCAAGCTGCCGGCAGAGTATCCGGGATGGATGTTGGAATTCACACAGTACGATAGGCAAATGCAATGGCCGATGGAACGGCAGATGCCGGAGTAAGTTAACGTCCGAGGCGATAGATCAGGAGGGCTGCGCGCTGGATCAGCAGGGGATATTCTTTCAGATTGATAGTCTCTCCCGGCCGGTGCGCGCCCTTGCCCGACGCGCCGAGGCCGTCAATGCAATCGAGGTAATGGGCGACATCGGAGATATCTCCCGCCCCTCTCAGACGCGGGTCTTCCGCCTCGGTGCCTCCCAGACCCATGTCCTTTGTAACGTGATCTACCACCTGTACCAGGCCGAGATTGCCCGGGGTCGGCTCCATGGAGGGTAAGCCATCGGAGAATGTGATCGTGGACGTTGTGCCGGGCAGACCGGCAGCTGCGATATTGCGCATCTTATCACGCGCGGAGTCTTTTTGCGGCTCGCGCAGGAAGCGGAGATCACCCGAGACGGTTGTTTTTGGAGAAATGATATTGCTTTTACCCATCGCCGAGCCATGTGAATCCTGTTGATCCATCGTGATGTCTACCCCGCCGACGATGATGCCTGGATTGAAGGTGAGATAGGTCTCTCCGGAGAGCTGTTCGCGGAAAGCATTGAGCACACGGGCCGCCTCATAGATGGCGCCGTCGCCGTATTCGGGGGTAAAGATCGCGGCGGAGTGTCCTGTTCTTGCCGTCACCTCGAGTTTCCAGCCGCTGGCCCCGCGACGGGCGGCTACCACCTTGTTGAGACCCGCGGCGGACTCGAAACCCAGTGCGATATCGCATGTCTTTGCCCTTTCGATGAAATCCTTACGGGCCACGGCGTGGGGAAAACCGGCTTTTTCCTCATCGCCGGTGAAATAGGCGATAATGTTCAGGTCTTTTAGCTGGCCTGTGGCCTGCAGGGCCTGCAGGGCAGTGATGATGACTACGTCGCCGCCTTTCATATCGTTGACGCCCTGACCGGTGGCGGTAGAGTCGTCGATCTTCGTATAAGGGCCGGCGGGCATATCGGGTTCGAAAACCGTATCGAGATGGCCGATGAGGAAAAGGCGTTTGCCTTTTTTGCCGGAGGGGTTGGATGCCGGAGGAGCGGTGTGCGTGGGGGACGCGGTGTGAGTAGCGACGAGGTGGCCGGCGCGGTGGAGGGAATCGGGTTCGTTAACCCAAACGATAGTGAAGCCGAGTCTTTCGAGTTGGGAGGCGAAGAGCGAGCCAACTTTTTTTACGCCTTCGGTATTGAGGGTACCGCTGTTGATGTTGACCGAAGCGGTGAGCAGATGGATAGCCGAATCCATATGATGGTCGATCCAGGTGAGGATCATTTTTTCGGCAGGGGATAGCTGAGCCCTGGTGTAGAAGGGTATTGCCAGGCAACAGCAAAGCAGTAGTTTCTTCATGCTCAATAAAGATAAGGTGTTTTTACCCTTGTCACACCGGTGGAATTGGCTTACCTTAAAGTATTCCCAACATTTCGGCCATGAAAGATAGACTGAAAACGCTGCTCGCGTGGGTATCGCAGTTACTGCATACCCTCTGGACGTTCTTCCCTTCCCTGCTATTCATATTCTTAGCCCTTGACGCCTTCTGGACGCAGAGCGCCGGGAAGGACATCATCGTCGCCTTTGCCGAGAAGCGGCACCTGGGCGGAGTGTCGCGTATCGTGTTCTTCATGGCGATTGCGTTTTGGGTATATGTCACCTGGTATTCTTCCCGGATGATCGTCTATATCAAAGAGCGGTGGCCGCAGGACGCGGCGGGCCTTGCTATCCTGGATGCCTATCCGCGCGCGGCGGGGAATGCCTGTTTCCTGGTGCTGGAGCTGGCGGTGTTGCAATCGCCCCTCTTCGAGAAGCCGATCAGCGGCGGGACGGCGACGATCGTCTTTTTTTTGGGTTTGGTGCTGTTGTTTTTTATCGATCGCCGTATCAGGAACAGGTGGGCGCAGACGAGTGCGTTCCCGAGGGTATTCTGGGCCGTATTGATCATTTTCCTGGTGTTGCTGGCGGTGGCTGCGCTGTTCTTCCAGGACCCAGACCAATACAAATTCCTCCTGCTGGGGATCCTCTTCGTGTTGCACCTGTTGTTCCTGTTGTACAGCAATCTTCACCGGGCCGATGTACAACAAAAAATGATCTCGCATATGCAGGGGGATGCCGGGCCGAAGAGTATCTGGTCGGGCGTGCTGGATTATTTCTGCATCCCCCGCGCGGAAGGCAGTTATTTCAGCTGGTTCAATGTCGTGGGAGGGATGGGCATCGTATTCTACTTCCTGTCGATCGTGAGTTTCGGATTTGCTCAGGGGACCGGGCCTTTTCCTTTCCTTTTCCTCGCATTCGGCGTGTTGCTGGGGCTGGCCAACCTGATCACAGGATTTTCGGTGAGGTACCGGGTCAATTTCCATTTCCTTTTGTTCCTGGCGGCCTTCTTTTGTGGATTGGGGGAGACGCACAACGTGCGGATGATTCAATTGAAGGATGGGGTTGTAAATGGTTATAAGACCCGGCCGACGCTGGATGCTTATCTTAGGACATGGCTGAATGCGCGGGTGCCGCTGTCGGATTCGTCGCAGACGCCTTATGATGTTTATTTTGTATTGTCGAATGGAGGCGCGTCGCGTTCGGGGTATTGGACGGCCTCTATTTTGGGAAGATTGGAGGATTCGACGATCGCGTGGCGGGGACCTTACGGAAGGTTTTCGGATCATGTCTTTTGTTTGTCCGGAACTTCCGGGGGTGGGGTTGGGGTGGCGACTTTTTTTTCGATGTTGCAGGATCGGCGGCGCCTGGATGCTGGATCGTATACCCGGGGGGCGAGGGAGTTTTTACAGCAAGACTATTTTACTTACACCGTAGCCAGGATGCTGGGCCCGGACTATCTCAACTACCTTACGCATTTCAGCAGCACCGGTGACAGGGGCAGAGCATTGGAGGAAGGATTGGAGTGGTCATCGAAGGAAATGGACTCGACGAATTTTGCAGTGCCTTTTTATGCGCCCTTCTCCGGCTTCAGGGCGCTGGACGATAGCCGGCGGGTCGCATTGCCCTTGCTCTTCGTCAATACCACGCGAATGCAGGACGGCAATCCGGGAGTCGTCACCAATCTCAATCTCGACTCGGCGAATTTCAACCGGCGGGTGGATGTGCTCTCACTGGTAGACTCCGATAAAGACATCAGTCTTGCGTCCGGCGCCATACTCGGGGCACGGTTCCCCTATCTGAGCCCGGCCGGCAACATCGCCGACAATTATTTCGTCGACGGCGGTTATTTCGACAATTCGGGAGCGGGAGTCGTACAGGAATTGATGCAGGGGATCCTGGATGACGTGAGAAGGGATAGCCTGAATGGCGGCACGATGCACAGACAGCTGCGGCGGTTGCATTTCCGCGTGCTGCACATCGTGAATAGTCCAGTGGGTCCTGCGCCCAAACAGTTCCCTCCCGTGCGGCCCATCAAAAACGACTTGTTCTCGCCGCTGATCACCATCATCGGTGCGTACGATATGCAGACGACCGTCAATGACATGCGGCTGTACCATTTTGTCAAGGACCTGAGCGCGCAGGGGATCGTTTCGGATTATCACCAGGTGTCGCTGTACCAGGAAGTCTCCGAATGGCCGATAGATAAGGCCAGGAACCTGCGCGTCGACACCGAAGCGGTCTACCCCATGAACTGGTTCATGTCGGAGAAGACGAGGACGCGGATGGATATGCGGTTGGAGACCGAGCGGAGTTTGAAGAGCCTGCTGAAGGAGATCAGACCGAAATGAGGGGGGTAGGGCCGGAGGATCAGGCCGAAATGAGTGGGGTTAGGGCCAGAGATCAGGCCGAAATGAGGGGGTAGGGCCGGAGGATCAGGCCGAAATGAGGGGGAGAGGTCCGAGAAAATCAGTAATCGCGCTGCTGGAACACGACGGGTTGGGTGAACACAGCGGAAACCCGGCGGTTATGGTCGATGGCGGGTTCCCATGATGGCGAACGACGGATGGCCGCCAGCGCCATTTTCTCGAATGGGGGATAAAAGGGAGTGCTCACATAGGCATCCGTTACTTTTCCATCTTCATCGACAGTCATCGTAATAACTACGGCGGCCTCGTCACTATTGGCGATGCGGTAATCGGCTGGAAAATCGAGATGCTTATCCAGGAATTTCAGCCACGCTGATGTGCCGCCTTTGAATTCGGCCTGTCTGTCCCTGTTAGTTGTGTCTAGCACAGGCTTTCCGGATTCATCGAAATATTGTCTTTGCTGCAGCAGGCCATGGTCGTACAATTCGATGGCGCTGACCATGCCATTTTTGTGAAAGAATTTCCATTTGCCGTTTTTTTTGGAGCCGCTGGCCAATATGCCGGCAGAAGAGGGGTTGCCATTGTCGAACCAATGTACCTGCACGCCGCTGCCATCGGTATTGTATACGGAAGAGTCGGATGGGTAGCCATTGGCATACCACCCGAGCCTGGTGCCGACAGGGTTGCCATTGTCGTAAACAGCCGAATCCGCCATCATGCCGTTCGGATGCCACGTTAGCCAGAGGCCCTGTTTTTTATGGTGCAGGTAACGGCCTTTAGTTTCCAGGTTACCATTTGGATAGACATAGACAAAATCACCCGAGGGGAATTTGCAACTGCTGTCCTCATACAATCCTGCCATTTGCAGCGTGGGTCCATGCAGGAAATAGTCCAGGCGACGCCAGCCGGAATCCGTGTGTTCCAACACCGAGTAGAACCGCGCATGGGCGACATCGGTTTCCTTCCACTGGTAGTCATAGAATTGCTGGGTCTTCTGGGCGGTGACGGCGAAGGAGGGCAGCAGCGCCAGCAGGAGATAAAGGGGTTTCATGTGGGCAAAATACGAAAATTGCGTACATTCATCCTCTTCAAAATAATACTATGAAATTGACTATGCTTGGGTTTTTGATGGTGCTCTTTGGCGCCGGGGTGAGCGCTCAGGAGGAAAACTTTGCGCCGCCGGTGCTCGGAAGATGGGATATCGTTATGCATACGCCGGATCGGGAAGTGCCGTCGTGGCTGGAGATCATCAAATCGGGAAGTCGCAGACTGGTCGGGCGATTTGTGGGGGGCGGGGGAAGTGCGCGACCGGTCTCGAAGATCAATTGGGCAGAGGGGAAAATGAGCTTTTCGATACCACCGCAATGGGAGAATGAGGATCGCGATCTCACCGTCGAAGGCAGCCTGCAGGGCGACAGCCTGGTGGGGACGCTCATTCAGCCTAACGGCAAACAATATGCGTGGGTAGGCAGGCGAGCCCCCGCGCTCGCTCGCAGCGGGGAACCGGTGTGGGGTAAACCCATCGTGCTTTTCGACGGAAGGGGTCTTGCAGGTTGGCATCCGCTTGGGAACGACAACCAATGGGTGGCGGTTTCGGGCGTGTTGCGTAACGTGAAAGGCGGGAGTAATCTCGTGACGGACGCGGTGTACAATGACTTCAAATTGCATATCGAGTTCCGCTGTCCGAAGGATGGGAACAGCGGCGTTTACCTTAGGGGCCGTTATGAATTGCAGATCGAGGGTCTGGAAGGCGGGCAGGAGCCGCCGAACGATGTCGTGGGGGCGATCTACGGGTTCCTGGGTCCTGTCGAGCAGGCGGGGAAGGCTTCGGGTGAATGGCAGACTTATGATGTGACGCTGGTGGGGAGGTTGGTGACGATCGTATTCAACGGGAAGACGGTGATGTGTCGCGGGGAGATACCGGGGATCACGGGCGGGGCGTTGGATAGCAGGGAAGGGGAGCCGGGGCCGATTTATCTGCAGGGGGATCATGGTCCTATAGAGTTCAGGAATATCGTGATCACGCCGGGGAAATGATGGCAATAAGGATGATTATGGGCACGTTATTTGTTCGATTAGTGAACATTAATCCCCCATACTGTATGAAGAGCCTGTTTTTCAGTGCATTATTTCTCGCGTCCGCCGGTATCGGTTATTCCTGGACGGTCGTGCGGCCGCCCGACGCGGTAGAGATACGATCGGGGCAGTGGCCAATCAGTCTCGAGCGTACGACGGACAGACCGGGCGTCAGTTTTTCACTAATTTTTAGGGATCAGCAGGTGGCCTATGCCACTGTGCTGGATACGCTGGATTTCGCCGATGTCCAGCAGTTGCGGTATTTCGATCAGGGGCTGGCTGCGCTGAAGAAGGGCACTAATGGCGATATTGCGCGATTCAAGGAGTATTCGATCGCGCGTGCGGATAAGAAATATGAAGGCATTTGGTATATTTTGCGCGATCCTTATGCGTCGACTACGTTTCAGCAGCCCGAGGCCGACAGGTTGAGTAGGGCCATCCGGCAGTGGTAGTGCGTACCATGCGTACTAAATGAAAAAATTATTCGTTATTCTTTGGCAAAACACTGTATCCACTATGAAGAAGCTAATCTTTTTGTCCTTATTCATCCCCGCCCTTGCGAAGGCGCAATTCGTCATCGTCAACACTTCCACGGTCAGTCTCATGGAGCCCCGAACAGGCAAGTGGCCAATGGACCTGCAGCGGGTGATCAGGGAATCCGACACTTGTTATGTGTTGAACTTCAGGGATCAGCAGGAGTCGGCGGAAGTGACCATGTCGACCCTCAAATTCGGTGATCTTACACAGTTGCGATTCTTCCAGAAAGGGCTGTCTGCGTTGAAAACGGGCAACACCGGCGATATCGCGAAATTCAAAGAATATACCATCAAGCGGATGGACGTCAAAAAAATAGGCGAGAAGGGCACCATCTGGTTCACCCTTACCTGCAATGATGGGTCAGTGACCAATTTTCAGCAGGCCGAGGCCGATAGAATGATCACGGCGATCAAGGGTCTATAGCTAGAGACTCTTGATATAAGGAGCGCTATCCTTGAATTTATCAAATTCCATTTCGACGAAGAAATTCTTCACGCCGCCTGTTTTGGCAGCATTGAAGTATTCCTTCCAGTCAATGACGCCCTGTCCGATAGGCATTTCCTTTTTATCGGCCGTCCAGTCCGAGAGGTGCGAGGAGATGAATCGACCGGGGTATTTTGTGAAATACGTGGAAGCCTTGTAGCCCAGGTTGATCACTTCCGTCTGGAATTGCATCCTGACCATTGACGCGTCGAGGCGGGCCATCAGCACATCATAGATGAGCTGGCCATCCAGCGTCGCGAATTCTCCTTCATGATTGTGGTAGCCTGTCTGCATGCCGGCCGAGTGGATCTTTTCGGCCGCCTTGTTGAGTTTGTCGCAAGCTGCCTGCCAATCGCCGATGGTGGCAGTCTTCTGCACGCCGAATGAACTGCAGACCATTTGCGACATGCCCATTTCTTTGGCGAATTGGATGCTATCGTCGGTATGATCTTTCAGCTCGGAGAATCCGAAATGGCAGCTGGGACAGTGGAGACCGGCGTCTTCGATGGTCTTGCGGATATCGGCGGTCTTCATCGTCGTCAGGAACCCGAAGCCGGCGTCTTTATAGCCGGCGGGGGAACACAGCTCCACTAACTGATAGCCCATGTCCGACATGGTTTTCAGCGTGCCGGGGAAGTCTTTGCCGAGCCGGTCCTTGACGGACCAGCTCTGGAAGCCCAGCGGAACGTTCAGGAAGGCGGCGGATTCCTTCATGGCGGCAAGGGAAGTGCGGGAAGCGAAGGCGGCTAAGGATGACTGTGAGAAAGCCAGTGCTGCGGTAGCGCCGAGGCCGGTATGGAGGAAATTTCTTCTGTTCATGTTGTTTGATTTAGATCGAATTGATATCCCATCCTGCTCTGTATTCCCGGGACAAATATTTGTTGGCATCGGGGACGTTGGTGATCGTGCGGTTATCGGCGTCGTATTTGAGCATCTTCCACGACCGGAGCGACACTGCATAGAGGTTGATCGCCTCCGTGATGTGTTCGGCCTCGCGGAAGCTGCCGGGGAATTGCTGGCCGCTGTGTACGGCGTCGGCAAAGAGCTGCAGTGCGGCGGCGCCCCTTTCCACCTGGTTCCTTCCGACGGTGGATGCCGGAGCAGACTGGTTTTCGCCGGAGAGGAGAATGGGGTTTTCGACATTGAAACCGGCCAGGATCTTGCCTTTATCGCCGACGAACATCATTCCTTCGGCGGGCAATTCCTTGTTCTGATCGAGCAATTCCATGGGGATGGCAGGCCGTATGCCGCCATCGTACCAGCAGAGATCGACCGCGGGTCGGTTGCCTTTCGCCGGGTATTTAAACCGGACCGAGCTGGCCATGGGGAAGGAGAAATCGTTGCGGATCTGGAAGGGAGTCGGTTCGTGGTCGTGCATGCCGCAGATATGGCTGAGATTGGGTTCGACGAGGGTGGGTTTTTCCAGCTGGAGCGCATTGAAAACGGTCCACAGGCTATAGTGACCCATGTCAGCCATCGATCCACCACCAAAGTCGTACCAGCCGCGGAATACCATATTGGTGTAATTCGGATGATAGGGCCGTTGCGCCTCGGGTCCCAGCCAGAGGTCCCAGTCGAAACCGGGGGGTGGGGCGGGCGTCTCGGCGGGAATGATGGGATATTGCGGCCAGACGGGGCGGTTGGTCCAGTTGTGTACTTCTTTGAGCGTGCCGATATTGCCGGCATTGATCATGGCCATGACGGGCTGCATGTCTCCATTCGAATCCCAGGGGATGAGGTGCGTGATGACCTTGCTATCGCGGGCCGCCTGGATGACCTGCTTCCCTTCGAGCAGCCGGTTGGACAGGGGTTTATGGACGAGGACGTGTTTGCCTCTTTTGATCGCGGCCATGCAGAAAAGTCCGTGGAGGTGGTCGGGCGTCATGATCTTGACGGCGTCCACATTCTTTTCTTTGGCGAGCAGCTCGCGGAAGTCCGCGTAGGCCTTGCAGCCGCTGTATTTCAATTCGGGGTGGACGTTGGCGTAGAAGGTGTCTACGATGGACTTGCCGACCTCTCTGCCGCCGGGGATCGAATTGTCGCCGCCGGGTTCCCAATCGGCCTTTTTAATGGCCGTCCTGATCTCGTTTTTCAGCCCGGTGGGCGACCAGTCCTTGTAGCCGATGGAGTCTTTGTTGGGATCGCATACGGCCACGACCTGGAACTGGGGCGAAGCGAGCAACGGCAACAGCTCGCGTATGCCCTGGGTGCCGATGCCGATATAGGCCAGATTGATCTTGTCGCTGGGTGCGACATAGTTCTTTCCGCCGAGGACGTGGCGCGGAAGAATGGTAATGCCAGCTGCTACCGTCGCGCTGGTTCCAAGGAATTGCCGGCGGTTAATGTTTGAATGGTCGTTCATATCAGGCAGATTTCGTTAGTAGATGTACTAAATGTACGGAAGTTTGTCAAGAATATGTTTGGCTGAGAACAGGTCCTCTGCCGCGATCCCCAGGGACTTGAAAAGTGTGAGGTCGTCCGGATGGCAGCGGCCTGTCACGGTGCCGGCGAGGAGTTCGCCGATCTCTCCCTTCACGTCGGATTCGGCGATGAGGCCCTCCGACCTGGGGATGAGGAATTCACCGGCCTCGCGGAACAGGGACTCGTAGCGATCGGTGTAGAGGCGGCACCGCAGAACGGCCGCGGTGTCGAGTTCCCTTGTCGACGGCGTACAGGAGCCGACGGCATTGATATGGACGCCGGCGGGTAACCAATCTCCCAGCAGGACAGGCGACGGGGAGGCCGTGACGGTACAGACGATGTCTGCGTGTTTAACTGCATCCCGGGCTGTTGGGGCGACATCGAAGGGGATGGGGTAAAGGGTTTCGAGACGGCGGGCGAGGGTGGCAGCGTGGGATTCGCTGCGACCCCAGATGGTGACGCGGGTGAGCGACCGGACGAGTGAAATGGATTCGATGTGTCGTTCGGCCTGTTCGCCCGTGCCCAGGATCGTAAGGCGGGAGGCATCGGGTCTGGCGAGCAGGCGGGTGGCTACCGCGCTGGCGGCGGCGGTGCGGATGGCAGTTATTTCCGCGGCGTCGAGCAGGAGGAGGGGCGTGCCGTTGGTGGCGTCGAACAGCATCACGACGCCCTGGTGTGAAGGCAGCCCCAGTGCGCCGTTGCCGTGAAAAATGGTGATCACCTTGATCCCGAGGACGCCGGCTGAACGGGTGGAATCCGGGGTGTTTGGATCGCCGGGGCCATTGGCATAGCCGGGCATCATCCCCAGCAAACCGGACCTGTCCGGCAGCCAGATCAGCGAGCGCAGGGGTTGAAGGCAGTCGCCGCTTGCGAGGGACAGGAACATGCGTTCCATAACGGAAATGCACTCCTGCATGGGGAGGAGGGAGGCGATGCGGCGTCTGTCGAGTAGTTCCATGATCCTGACGAAAATATGTTGCAAATAACTGATTTTTAGCATATATTTAATCGGTAAAACCCAATATTTGACCCAACCGAAAAACCCTATTGTCGCGGAGGCTGTTCCTAAGCCCGATTCCCAATTCTGGAAACACAATACCTTCATTGTGTTGGCCATGGGCTGCAACCTGATCAATTGCCTCTATTACCTGGCTGACGGGATGAAAAAGAGCGCCGCTATCGAAGGCACGGGCATCCTCATCCTGCTCGGGTTCATGTTGTTGAACCTGCGGGGTCTTTTGGAGCTGCCGAAAGTGCTCAGTATCCTATTCGTCAATCTTCATTCGTTGTCGCTGTGTTATGTGGAAGGCACCCGGCAGGGGGCGTATCTCTATCTGTTTCCGTTTGTGATGGCCATGATCTTTTTTTTGCGGGTGCGGAAGAACAACGCGATGGTCACCGCATTTGTCGTCGGAACGACGCTGAATCTATTGTCGATCGTCCTGTTTTTTCCGTACCAGGCCGCGTACGAGCCGGTGGCGGATGTCCTGGCGAATAACCACCTGCTGCTGAATATCATCATCAACTTCGTACTCGTCATCGTATTTTTCTTTGTCGTGTTGCGACTGCTCGACGCCAAAGAGCGGAAGAACAAGAGCGAACAGAAATTCACGGATACGATCCTGAATACCTCGCTGGATGCGGTGTTTGTCGTGGACCCTGTGAAGGCGCGGATCCACCAGTACAATGACAAGGCTGCGGAACTGTTTGCATTGGAGACCTTCGACAAAAAAAGACCGTCCTATACCGTAGCGGAAGTATTGGGGGAGAAGATGTATCACCAGATAGGCGCTATCGGCGACGGCGGCGGGGACTGGCAGGGTGACATCAGCTTTTACCGCAGGAGCAAGCCGTCCTTCCATGGATTTGTCAGCATCGTCTCCTTCGAATATTCCGACCAGCAATTCGTCAAAGCCAGCATACTGGATATTACCTCGCTAAAGCTCGCCGAATTCGAAACCTTGCAGGCCAAGGAAAAGGCGGAGAAGGCGGCAGCGACCAAAGCGCGGTTCATGAGCAACATGAGCCATGAGCTTCGCACCCCATTGAATGCCATCATCGGCACCGCGCATTTGTTGATACAGGACCATGAGACCCTGCAGGGCAGCGAGCATTTCCAGGTGTTGAAAGACTCCTCGGAACACATGCTGCAATTGGTGAATGCCGTGCTCGACTTCAGCAAACTGGATGAAGGCAAGCTCGAATTCATACATGAATCCTTTGAGCTCGACCGGACCCTGCAGCAGGCCGTGGATTCCTTCGCCACCGTCGTTCAACAGAAAAATATCCGGCTGGTGCTGGAGGCGGACCGGCTGCCCGGAGGGCGGAAAGTCGTCGGGGACGAAATGAGGTTGAAGCAGGTGTTGCTCAACCTGCTGTCCAATGCCATTAAATTCACCGAGGAGGGCACCGTGACCCTGAAGACGCGGATCGGCGACATGAGCGAATCGGGCGCGGAGATCTATTTTGCCGTCATCGACACGGGTATCGGCATCCCGGAGGAGAAACAACATATGATCTTCGACAGCTTCACCCAGGCGGATGCGGAGACGACGCGAAAATATGGCGGATCGGGACTGGGTCTCAGCATTTGCAGGGAGCTGGTCCGAAGGATGGGGGGCGATCTAAGGGTGGGGTCGGCGCCGGAGACGGGGAGCGTGTTTTATTTCACCGCATTGTCTTCCATTCGAGCAGCAGGTGATCATTGCGAGCAAGGAGAAGCTCCGTGGGTTGCAGCAGCTGGATGGAGTGAAGATCCTGCTGGTTGAAGACAATGCGGTGAATATGAAGATCGCCATGCGATTCCTGAATGGCTGGGGCGCCAAGATCGAAACCGCGGAGAATGGGCAGATCGCATGGGACCTGATCCGGCGTCGTTCGTACGACCTGCTGTTGGTGGATCTCGAAATGCCGTTGATGGATGGGAAGGAACTGTTACAGCAGGTGAGGAATATCGACAGGGAGATACCGGCGATAGCGTTTACCGCCGCCGTCTATGATAACATGTATGAAGATCTCGTTAAGCACGGGTTCAACGGATGGCTGCATAAGCCGTTCCGGCCCGACGAGATGCACAGGAAAATATTGAAACACCTGGTCAGGAAATAAAATCCGGCTTATGAAAAAAATAGTCGTTGGGTTGTTTGTGTTGACCGCGGCGGGATGTCAGTTGATGTCGCGGGAGAAAAAGGGTTTCGATTATTGTTACACCGGCAGTCATGGTCTTTTCGTCGCGAAATATGGCAATGGGGAGCCGCAGCATGTCTATATCAATGGGATCGATCCTATGCTATCGCCTGATGGGACTTGCATTGCCTATACCGATTATGGTGCGCCGGACCATCAGCGGAGGATTGCCGTA
>Ga0206921_10162_pt1 | contig 20149 bp, 14 predicted proteins | sample Alteio_BWOrgHeat_66_FD_152930 | JGI IMG/M metagenome (GOLD analysis project Ga0206921, IMG submission 152930) | Enriched cells from forest soil in Barre Woods Harvard Forest LTER site, Petersham, Massachusetts, United States -... | ecosystem: Environmental > Terrestrial > Soil > Temperate forest >...
GCTACAGGGATAGGAGAATTGAATGCTATGGAAATCGGAAATATCATCCCGCATATCGAAGCATTGATCTTCGCCAGCGACAAGCCGCTCACCTCGATGGAGATCACCGAGCTGCTGAACAATGCCTTCGGGTTCATGGAGGAAAAGCTGACACTCGAACAGATACAGACTTCAATCGACGGCATCGTAGAAAAATATGCCTCCGAATTCTATCCGTTCGAAGTCAGGGAGAGCGGGGGAGGATGGCAGTTCCTCACCAAAAAAGATTATCACAAGACCGTCGCCCAGCTCAACGGCGAGAAGTTCCTCAAACGCCTGTCCTCCGCCGCCCTCGAAACTCTGTCCATCATCGCCTATAGACAGCCGATCACCAAGGGTGAGATAGAAGCCATCCGCGGCGTCAGCAGCGACTATTCCATCCAGAAACTGCTCGAAAAAGAGCTGGTCGTCATTTCGGGCCGCAACGAGAATATGCCCGGCAAACCGCTGGTTTATACGACGTCCAAAACATTCATGGACTATTTCGGGATCAACTCCTCCGAAGACCTTCCTAAACTCAAAGAGGTGTTCTCCGAAACCCTCGCCGAACCCACCATCGTCCCGGGCCCTTATGCCGACGACGACCTCGCCCCCGAGACGCCCACCGATCCCGAACCCCCGACCCATCATCCCGGCTCGCCGGACGAGTCCGCCCAACCCTAAACGACAACCCATGTCCGAACACCTCGACCCCCAATACCTCATCGCCCTCGGCCGGCAATTCGGCACTCCCCTCTATGTCTATCATGCCGAAAAGATCAAGGAACAATACCACAAGCTCACGACTGCCTTCAGCGGCAGCGACACCATCTTTTTCTATGCCTGCAAGGCCCTTACCAATGTCAACGTCCTAAAATACATCCACAGCCTCGGCGCGAATGTCGACTGCAGCTCGATCAATGAGGTGCGCCTCGCCCTCCATGCCGGGTTCACCCCCAACCGCGTCCTGTATACCTCCAACGGCATCGGGTTCGACGAGATCGAAGAAGCGCAATCTCTCGGCGTCATCATCAATATCGACAGCCTTTCCAATCTGGAAAAATTCGGCCGGAAATTCGGCCATAGCTATCCTGTCGGCGTTCGCCTCCGCCCCAATATTATGGCGGGAGGCAATCTGAAGATCTCCACGGGTCATGACAAAAGCAAATTCGGCATCCCCGTCGACCAGGCCGACCTGGTCTTACAACTGGTAGAAAAATACGATCTCCACATCGCCGATCTCCATATCCACACCGGCAGCGAGATCAAGGATGTCGACGTCTTCGTCAAAGGCATCGAGATCCTCTTCGAACTCATCCCGCGGTTCAAAGAGCTGCGTTTCATCGATCTCGGCGGCGGCTTCAAGGTGCCGTACAAAGAAGGTGATGGGGAAACGAATATCCGGGAGCTGGCCCAAAAAGTGCGACAAGCTTTCGCCAACCACCCGAACCCCGGTAACCGCCCATTGCAGGTCTGGTTCGAGCCGGGCAAGTTCCTCGTCAGCGAATGCGGCTATTTCATCACGAAGGTGAATGTCATCAAAGATACCGAAGCGGCTACCTTCGTCAGCGTGGACAGCGGGTTCAACCATCTCATCCGCCCGATGTTCTATGATGCCTATCACCGCATCGTCAATGTCAGCAACCCTCACGGCGAGGCGAAACGCTATTCCGTCGTCGGCAACATCTGCGAAACGGATACCTTCGCCTGGGACCGCACCATCAACGAGGTGCGGGAGGATGACTACCTGGTCTTCTGCAATGCAGGAGCCTATGGATTCGAGATGTCGTCCAACTTCAATTCCCGGTACAAGCCAGCGGAAGTGCTGGTAAAGGACGGTCAGGCGCATCTCATCCGCCGGCGCGATCGGTTCGAAGATCTGCTGCGGAACCAGATCGAAGGGTAGTACCCCTGCGTCCGCCCTACTTACCGCCCCAATTGCACTCCCTCCGCCACCGGATGCTCCGCCGTAAAATGCAGCCCCAGCAGCATGGCGATCGTCTGCGCATACTGACGCTGATAGATCTGTCCTGCACTCTTTATCTCCCCCGTGGTCGCGACTCCCGCACCCATCGCCAGTAAATATGTCTGTCCGCTCGGTCCTACGTCCTCCCCATGATCCGTCCATCGGTCCCCCTCGCCGCGGCCATGATCGGGGAAGACCAACAGCGCCGTCTTATCCTTATAAAAGGGGTCCTGCTGGATTGTCGTCCAGATATCCCTGAACATGGCATCGGCATCATGCGCGGCGTCCAGGTAGTCGCCATATTCACCCGCATGCGCAAAATCATCGGGATCGCCCAGGTCGATATACAACACCCGGGGATGGTTCGCCAGCAGATAAGCCTTGGCCATCGCATAGGTCGCCGCATCGAGCCGCTCGCCTTTGCCAAAAATATCCGGCAGCAGGTGTTGCCAGGTATTTGCCTCTTTCTGCAGCGGCGTCAACGTGCCGGTCACATCTTCGCCATAGATATTCACCAGCATGCCGTTCCGATGCCGGTTGAAGATCCGCGCATCCGCATCCCAACTGCTGAAAACGGCCACCTTTCCATGAAATGGCGGCTGTTGATCGACAAATTCCAACACATTGGTGTTCGGATTATCCGGGTACTCGTTGGAGTTGACGGCCGAGTCATAATAGCCGCAGAAGGCTTCGCTCCGGCCCGGATAGGAGAACTGGTACTTGTTCTTTACATTCACCAGGTTGCCCAGATCCCTGTTGCCATGCAGCTGACCCTTGGCAGCGATCGTCTCCCAGACAAAGGGCATCAGCATATGCCGTCTCGTCCCGGCATCGGCAGCCCAATATTTCTTCACCGTCCATGCACTGTCGGTGTGGTTCCACCTGTTGTTGAAGAGAATGGCTGAGTCGGCCCCCCGGTATAGCTCCTGCCAGCGGTACCCGTCCATCAGGAAGATAACGAGGTTGCCGGCGGGCGCAGGCTGCTGTGCTTTGGCAAATGAAGCAATGCAAACGGACAGCGCCAGGGCAAAAAGGGAGTGTAGTGTTTGTTTCATAGGCTAAATATAGCCGCAAAAATCCCTACATTTATATTAACTAAATGTATCCTCATGCCCATCCGAATGGTCGACGACCCCCACGACTCGCAGGAGGACAGTGGCGATAGCGGCGGAGGCGGAGGCGGTTTCGACTCCGGCGGCGGGGGAGGCGGGATCATCGGTCTCCTGCTCCTGTTGCTCGGACTCTTTCGCGGACGCGGTCTCATCCTGCTCCTCATCATCCTGCTCGGCGGTTATTTCTTTTTCGGACGCGGCGGGTGCAATCCCGCAGGCGGCGGCAACACGCTCCAAAATGCGGCCCAACAGCTCTTCACCGGCGGGTTCCTCAGCCCACAGCAGTTCGAAAAGGCCAATATCTATGAGTCCCTGTCCGACGATACGACCAGGAACCCACTGCCCGAAGCGGCCAATCTGCAAAAATATGCGCCCCCGGTAGGCGACCAGGGTCACCAGGGCAGCTGCGTCGCCTGGAGCAGCGCCTATGCCGCCCGTACCATCGAAGAGGCGGCCCGGACCGGCGCCGACCCCAACAGCGTTCGATTCAGCCCCTCGTTTCTCTATAACCAGATCGGACTGGACAACTGCGATGGCTCGTATATCGAACGCGCCATGGAGTTCATGACGAAGAGCGGCAGCATTCCCTATGACCAATTCCCCTATACCGATCAGGACTGTTCGAAACAGCCCGATCAACGGCTGCTCCAAGAGGCGCATAACTACAAGATGCGCGGTTTCAACCGCCTTACCCCCGGAGACCGCAACAACGCCATCGATCTCCATGCTATAAAAGAGAACATTTCCCAGGGCGCCCCCGTGGTCATCGGCATGATGGTAGGTGGCAGCTATATGCAGCCCATGATGGGACAGGATCTCTGGACGCCTACCGCGGAGGACCGCAGCATGCACGGTTTTGGCGGTCATGCCCAATGTGTGGTGGGTTATGACGACAAGAAATATGGTGGCGCCTTCCTGATCATGAACAGCTGGGGCTCAGGATGGGGTCACAACGGTTTTGCCTGGGTGCGTTATCCCGATTTCAGGTTTTTCGTCCGCGAAGCCTATGGCATCGAGCCAATGACCCCGACAGGCGCCGCCGCGGCCGAACCCTTCGCCTGCGAGATCGGGCTGGTAAATATCCATTATGAGGGCGACAAAACGGTCCCGGGAGACTATATCCCGCTGCAGCTGAAAAATGCCAATGTCTTCGAAACCGTCTCCCCGGTAAAGATGGGCGCCCGCTTTAAAATGGAGGTGCGCAACCAGTCCGAATGCTATGTCTATGTTTTCGGTAAGGAGACGGACGGCACCAGCTACACCCTTTTCCCTTACCCGCGTTCCGACAATCCGGAGAAAACGAAATATTCCCCCTTCTGCGGCATCACCGGCTACCGGCTCTTCCCAAAAGATAAAAGCATGACGCCCGACAGCATCGGTACCCGCGATGTGATGGCCGTCGTCGTGAGCAAACAACCGCTGGACTGGTATGGGCTAAACAATAGCGTCAGCGCCAACCCCTCGCAGGACTTCGCAACCCGGGTCAACACGGCGCTCGGCGCCAACCTCCTGCGTCACGTCGTCTTTAAAAGCTCCGCGAAAGGCAATATGCAATTCCAGGTGTCCGGGGACAACCCCAACAGCATCGTCGCCACCATCGTCGAGATCAGTAAAAAATAAGAAATGAACCAATCCGCCTTCTTTAGCGCCATCCGACACCCCCTGAAATCCCGTCTTTTCCTGCTCGCCAACCTACCCAGCGCGCTTTTCTCCGGTCTCCGCATCACCGAGGCCGATGCCGACCATTGCGCGGTCACCATTCCTTACAAATGGTTCACCCGCAACCCTTTTCGCTCCACCTATTTCGCCTGTCTCAGCATGGCGGCCGAGATGAGCACGGGCGCGCTCGCAATGGCCCATCTCTACAAAAGCCAACCTCCGGTATCCATGCTGGTTATCCGCACCGAGGCCGAATACTACAAAAAAGCCACAGGCCTCACCCGCTTCCTATGTACCGACGGCCCCGCGATCCGTGAAGCGATCCGGCTGGCCCGGACAACCGGCGAGGCGCAAACGATCAGGGCCCGTTCCACCGGTGCTAACAACGCCGGCGAAACAGTCGCGGAATTTTTCATAACTTGGTCCTTCAAGGTAAAAACACGAACATGAAGATTGCTTTCCACGGTGCCGCCCGTACCGTCACCGGCTCCAAACACCTCCTGACTTTAAACAATGGCAATAAATACCTGTTGGATTGCGGCATGTTCCAGGGCATGGGCATCCAGACGGATGTGCTCAACCGAAACTGGGGTTTCACCCCAGCCCAGGTCAATTTCCTCATCCTTTCCCATGCGCATATTGATCACTGTGGCCTCATTCCTAAACTCGTCAAGGACGGTTTTGAAGGCAAGGTCTTTTGCACCCCCGCCACGCGCGAGCTTGCAAACGTATTGCTCGAAGACTCTGCCGGCATCCAGGAAGACGATATCAAATTCACCAACAAACGGCGCAAGGCGGAAGGCCTGCCCTACCTGCAACCCCTCTATACCGAAGAGGATGCCAAACGCTGCATGGAGCATTTCGTCACGGTGGATTATGACACCTGGTATGCCGTCGACGAGCATGTCCAGGTGCTTTACACCGATGCAGGACACATCATCGGCAGCGCAGCCGTTCATTTGAAGATAAAGGAAGAAGGAAAGGAAACCCACCTCAGCTTCAGCGGCGATGTGGGCAGGTATAAAGATGTGATCCTCCGGTCTCCCGCGGTATTCCCCCAGGCCGATTATATCCTCATCGAGTCCACCTACGGGAACAGCCTCCACGATCCGGTCGAGACTACGCCCGACATGCTGTTGAAGTGGATAGACCATACCTGCGGCGAGAAAAAAGGCAAGCTCATCATTCCTGCTTTTAGTGTCGGCCGCACGCAGGAGTTGCTCTTCGCGCTCAATCAGCTCGAAGAAGAACAACGCCTGCCCGATCTCGACTACTATGTAGACAGCCCCCTGAGCGTGGCCGCCACCGACATCGTCAAAAGCTTTCCGCAATATTTTAACAAGACCGTGCAGAAATTGCTGGACACCGATAAAGACCCCTTTGCATTCAAAGGGTTGAAATACATCAAGTCGGTGGATGAGTCCAAACTGCTCAACTATCATGACAAGCCCTGTGTCATTATCTCCGCCAGCGGCATGGCCGATGCAGGACGTGTCAAACACCATATCAGCAATAACATAGAGAACAGCCGCAATACTATCCTGCTGGTCGGCTATTGTGAACCCAATTCGCTGGGCGGTCGCCTCCAGGCCGGCGCTAAAGAAGTGCATATCTTCGGCGTCCTCCACGAAGTGCATGCCGAGGTGGGCAGCATTCGAAGCATGAGCGCGCATGGAGACTACGAAGACCTCACCCAATTTCTTGCCTGCCAGGACCCGCGCCAGGTCAAAACACTTTTTATCGTCCATGGCGAATATGACGTGCAACAGGCCTTCAGGGAACGCCTCCTCAAAAAAGGGTTCACTGATGTGGAGATTCCCGCTTTACACTTCGAACGCGGCCTGCCCTGACAGGCCGGCGCACTTCCACTTCGCTCCCCAGCAGCTTGCCCCACGGCTTCATTTCCGGAATGCGGTCGAAGATGATCTTCAGTACACCGATAAACGGGATCGACAGGAACATACCCGACAACCCCCATACTGCGGCACCCAGCAGGACGACGATGATCGAGACCAGTGCGTTGATCTTTACCTTCGAACTCACGATATAGGGGATGAGAAAATGGTTGTCGATAAACTGGATGACCATATAGCTGATGGCTATCGCCACCTGCGTATGGATGCCGTCCTTCGTGATCGTCACCACCACGATGGGCAACAATGCCGCGAGTATTCCTCCAAAAAAAGGCAACACATTCAAAATAGCCCCCAGTATGCCCAACAGGATCGCATACTGCACCCCCAGCAACAAGAGCGCGATCGTGTTCAGCGTCGCGACGATCAGCCCTTCGATCAGCAGTCCATACATATAACTTTGAATGGAACCCCGTACTTGCCGGAGCACGGTTTGCACCTCTTTCTCGTTCTCCTCGGCAAACAGGTCGTAAAGAAAATTCAAGATCAGCGTCTTGTAGTACAACAACAGAAAGGTGTACACCGGCAGGAGGGATGCGGTGATCAGCGTTCCCACTACCGAACCCAGTACTTTCGCGACCAGCGGTTCTACGCCTGCCTTCACCTGTGCGAGATAATGATTTTGCTTTTCCAATGGTATCTTTCCTGACAGATCTTGTTGCAGCCGTGACACCAGCTCCTGCGTCTTTTGTTGCAGCGCCGGCAGTTGAGCGGTAAAATGCGACATCTGCATCGCCAGGAAATACCAAATGCCGCCGATGACCAGGATCGCGATCAGCAACGCCAGTGCGATCGCAGGCACTCGCGGCAGCCCCCATTTCTCGAGACGGTCGACGAGGGGGTTTAATAGGATCGCGAGGAAGAGCGAAAAGGAGAAGGGTATCAGTATATCCCGCAGGTTCGCCAGGGCGAAGGAAAAGAGGATGAGCCCGAACAGGATGACGGTGACCCTTACATAGAACGGGTATTTTTGTGAAGCATTCATATTCTTATTATTATACCGTCAATCGTGCCGGTTTTTTTTGCTACCTTCCCCGTCTTGCCGCCAGCCACCAATCTGCGGCCGATTACCCAATATGAGTAGAATATTCCTCATTTCTCTCCTGTTCCTGTTCCCGCCCACCGGGAAGGACATCGTGAAAAAAATGTACGACCGCTATGCGGGCAAATGGTGCCATAGCTTCACCTTCAACCAAACGACGGAGGTCTATCGCAACGATTCCCTTCGCAGCACGCAAACCTGGTATGAATTCATCCGCTTCCCCAATCGTTTTCGGATGGATTTCGGGCTTGCCGACAGCGGTAATGCCGCCATCTTCCGCGGAGATTCCTGTTACCGTTTCCGTAGCGGTAAGTTGCGCTCCATCACCATCAACAACAACGAAGGCCTCATTTTCCTCATCGGCGGAATGTTCTTTCACCCGTTGGACGAGACCCTGGATTCTATCCGGTCGCTTGGCTACGATCTGGACAAAATGCATGAGGACAGCTGGCAGGGACGCCCGGTCTATGTTATCGGTGCGGACAAAGACGACCTTGCTTCCAACCAGATCTGGTTCGATGCCGAACAGCTCTATCTCGTCCGGATGCTGCGATCCGACGGTCCGCAAAAAATGGAGGCGCGATTCGACAATTATCAGCGATTCGACGGCGGGTTCATGGCGACGAAATGCACCTTCTATATCAACGGCAGGCTTGCACAGGTGGAGACCTACCACGATTGCAAGGCTAATATCAGCCTCGAAGACGGGATATTCGACCCTTCCAACTTCGTACATTCGCACTGAACTAGTCATCATGCCCGCAACACGCATACCCGGTAAGCTCCGGCCCCTGCAACTCGCGGCCGTCATCTTTCTTACCGTATCGGGAGGACCCTACGGTCTCGAATCCCTTTTCTCCTACGTGGGCAATCATGGCGCCTTGCTGCTGCTTGTCTTAACGCCGTTGTTCTGGGACTTACCCACCATTCTTATGGTGCTCGAGCTCAACAGCCTGATGCCGATCACGGGCGGCTATTACCAGTGGGTTAAACATGCGCTCGGTCTCCGGTGGGCGTTTTTCGAGGGATGGTGGACCTGGCTCTACACTTTCTGCGATCTGGCGATCTACCCCGTCCTGTTCGTAGGCTATGTCTCGTTTTTCATTCCCGAGATTGCGGTCCACAAGCTGCCTATCTGTCTTTTCATCATCTGGTCATCCGCGTTGCTCAATATCATCGGCATCGTCCCCGTCGGCCGGGCTTCCATGGTCCTCAGCATCCTGGTGCTGGTACCCTTTCTCTTCATCTTCATCGGGAGCTTCCTGCATCCGGGTGCGCCGGTACCCGCGCCATCCGTCAAAGGGATAGGCTTTTCACCGTTTGCGCTCGGATTGTACACGGTAATGTGGAACTACATCGGATGGGATAACGCCACTACCTATGCGGGCGAAGTCAGCCGGCCCATCCGCTCGTATATCGTCTCTGTCACCATGGCCCTGTTCCTCGCCATCGGTATCTACGTACTTGCCGCCATAGCCGTTGCGAGAAGCGGTATCGACCCGGCCGCGCTCGACAGCGGAAAATTCCCTGCTCTTGGCGTCCTGGTGGGGGGCCGCTGGCTAGGCATCCTGGTGGCTGCGGGGGGAATGGCCAGCACCTTCGGACTCTATTCCGCGGTATTGCTTTCCGTGTCCCGTATTCCCCAGGTGATGGCCGACGACCAGCTGTTGCCTGCCTTACTTTGTACCCTTCATCGCCGATTTGGCACCCCCTATGTCTCGATCATCGCCTCTTCGCTGATCGTCAGCATCCTCGTCGTCTTCACGTTTTCCGATCTCGTCGTCATGGACATCATCCTGTATGGCGCCGGTCTCGCGCTGGAATTTTTGGCACTGATTGTCCTGCGTACAAAAGAACCCCTCCGGCCCCGGCCCTTCAAAATACCATTGGGAAAAAAAGGCCTGGTGATCCTATTGCTGGCGCCGGTTGCCATCTATCTCATCGCTCTTTCGGGCGCCATCTGGTCCTCCGAAAAAATGGCCCTCCCCGTCGCCCTCGCCATCGGCATGCTTCTCTCCGCAGCCCCGGCCTGGTGGCTCATCCGCTGGCGGAATCCCCATCTGAACACCCCTACCTACAAATAGGGAAAATCGTATATTCGTTGAAAGATTTCTACGCCATGCCAAGGACCAAATCCTTCGACCAGCAGGAGGTACTCAATAAAGCCGCGGACTTATTCTGGTTTCAGGGATACACCGCAACTCCTCCGCAAGATATCCTCGACGACACCGGCCTCAGCCGCTCAAGCCTCTACGATACATTTGGAGATAAACACAGCCTGTTCCTCAAAACGCTCAGGCACTACCGCGGACGCGAAACAGCCGGCCTCATTCGCTTTCTCGACGAGGCCGAAGACGCCACGGAAGCCATCCGCCGGATGTTTCACGGCGCCTATGAGGGGGTGCCCAGGGCCCGCAAACAAAAAGGCTGTCTCATGATCAACTCGATCCACGAGCTATTGCCGCATGACCCTGAAGTGGGAGAGATCATACAGGAGAATCGCCAGGCCATCGAAGACGCCTTCGTCCGCGCCATCCGTCGCGGCAAAAAACAAGGCGGCATCCGTAACACGCATGAGCCCCGCGCACTCGCCTGCTTCCTTGTCAACAACCTCTGGGGGCTGACCACCCAGCTCAAACTGGGCGTCGGCACAAAGACCGCCGCAGACATTGTCAAAATAACGCTGTCGGTCTTATAGACTGGGTCCCCTCATTCATCACATGGAAAACGTACAGCACCTTGTCACTCCAGAAGGCACCCGCGATGCCCGCACCTGGGAGTTCGACGGCATCCGGATGGGGCATGCGGTTTCCCGTTTCAACAGCCTCACCAGCCTTACCGCTCATAGTCAATCCACCGACGTCGTCCGCCTCCACATCGGGCTCAAAGGCAATTACAGCTTCCGCTATCGGCAGCTGAACCGGGACTTCCACCTCATCGGCGGACATCATAATATCTTATACTCTTCCGATTTCGACATGACGGTCGACAACCGTACCCTCGAACTCGAGACCTTCGGCATCCAATTCCCGCGCGACACCTTCCTGCGCTTCACACTCAATGCAAATGATACCCTCCGCCGATTTGCCGACGAGATCCTGGCAGGCAGAGCATCCATCCTGTCCGAGCACTGGGGTGCCGTGGACCCATCCATTCAACAGGTCGTTCGCCAAATCCTGGACAATCCCTATAAAGGTGATCTCCAGCAACTCTTCCTTTTGTCCAAAAGCATCGAGCTGCTGGTGCTTTGCGCCGAATCCTGCAGTCTGACCGTTGCACAGGACCATGTCGCCTTTCTCAAGACCCGGTCGGACAAGGAAAAGATCCTCGCCGTCCGCGACCTCATCAACCGGAGGCTGGATAGCCCGCCCAACCTTTCCGAGATCTCCAGGACCGTCGGCCTCAACGAATACAAGCTCAAACGCGGGTTCAAAGAAATATTCAGGACGACGGTCTTTGGCTACCTCACCGAACAACGGCTCCTCCTTGCCCGTCAAACGCTGCTGGATACCCGCAAGACGGCCGCCGAAATATCCTATGAACTCGGCTATTCCACCCCGCAGCACTTCAACAACGCCTTCAGGCGGCGTTTTGGCGACACCCCCGATTCCATCAGACCGGACGGAGTCCGGTCTTCCCGCGAGGCCAAACGGAGAAAAAATCCGTAATATGCAATCCATCCGGCCGCGATTGGCCTATTATTGCCTGGTAAATCAAAACCAAAAAGTATGAGCCAGCCGCTAATCGTTACCAATACGATCTCCATCCAAGCCCCTGCAACAAAGGTCTGGGACGCCCTTACCAATCCCGAACAGACAAAGAGATACATGTTCGGCTGTGCGGCCTCCACCGACTGGAAACCCGGTAGTCCCCTGCTTTGGAAAGGCGTTTTCAACGGCGTCGAAATGGTGGCCGTCAAGGGTATCGTCGTCCGCAGCGAACCCTGCAAATCCCTCGTCTATACGGTAATCGATCCCAATAACCCGGCGATACCCGATATCCCCGAGAACTACCTCACCGTCATATGCACCCTGACGGAAGAAAAAGACCAAACCCAGCTCACCGTTTCCCAGGGCGATTATAGCAAAGTAGCGGAAGGCCAAACCCGTTATGAGCATACCGTCAACGGGGGCGGCTGGGATCCGATCATGGTGCAGATAAAAGCGCTTTGCGAAGGCGGTGCATAACCTGATAATTCCGATCTTTATCGAAATATCGGACCCCATAGGATGCAGGATAAGGATCGTATATGGTTATTGATGTCACGAAAGCTAACCGGCGAAGCCACCTCCGAGGAAATGGCCGAATTGGAGCGTTTCCAACAGAAGAACCCCGGAATGACCTATTCGCTCCAGGTATTGGCAGATCTCTGGCGATCGAAACCGCCTGCAGATGATACAGAGGCCGATGAAGCCTTTAGCCGGCACCTCACCCGGATGGCCCTGCGGGATATCCGACAACCTACCGACCTTCAAATACAAACCCCTCCATCCGCTAAGGCCGGTCCTATCGCACGCACCCGCGACCTCATCGAAAATTATTACAAGATCGCCTGGCGAAGCCTGCTGCGCAATAAAGGATTCACGGCCATCAACATCTCCGGGCTGGCCATCGGTCTGGCCAGCGCCATCGTCCTCTTACTCTGGATCCGTAACGAATTGTCCTATGACCAATTTCACAAAAACCGTGATCGCATCTACCAGGTGCTCAGTCGCGCCCCCTTCGACGGCCGCATCGAAGTCAACAATAAGACCCCGATGGTCCTGGGACCGGTGCTTCAAACCGCTTACCACCGGGAGATCGACACCGTCGTTCGCATGAACTGGGTGGGGGCTTTTATCCTCTCCGCCGCCGACAAACACGTCGGGACCCAGGGATATCTCACAGACCCCGGCTTTTTTCAGATCTTTAGCTTCCCTTTGTTGAAAGGCGACCCCGCCACCGCACTCACAGGTCCACGTACGATCGTGCTGAGCGAAAGACTGGCCAAAAAACTCTTTGGCGACGACGACGCGATGGGCCGCAAGATCAGTGTCGATAGCACCCATGACTTCGTGGTCAGCGCCGTGATGAAGGACCAGCCTCCCAACACGGCCTTCGCATTCGATTACCTCATCCCCTGGTCGTATACGAAAGAAGTACATTGGGAAGAGAACGACTGGAAAAAAAGCACGATCGCCACATATGTGCTCCTCCGGCCCGGTGTCGCCGAAGAGGCGGCGACCCGGAATATAAGACTTGTCCTCCATTCGCATTTGCCCGAAGTGAACGCAACCCTCTTCCTCCATCCCATGCGCAAATGGCGGCTCTACTCCAATTTTGTGGACGGCAAAGCCACCGGCGGCGAGATCAATTTCGTCCGGATGCTCGCCATCATCGCAGCGTTCATCCTGCTCATCGCCTGCATCAATTATATGAACCTCAGCACTGCCCGTAGCATCCGTCGCGCCCGGGAGGTCGGAATCCGCAAGGTGGTAGGGGCGGGGAAGGGCTCGCTCATCAGCCGTTTCCTCGGCGAATCGGTCCTCATTGCAGTGCTTGCGGGCATCTTCGCACTCGGCATCGTTATCGTGACGCTTCCCTGGTTCAACCGTCTCATCGAAACGAGCCTGAATATTCCCTACGACGACCCGCTATTCTGGCTATCCGGGGCGGCATTCGTGATCCTGACCGGACTGCTTGCCGGCAGCTACCCGGCCTTTTACCTTTCCGCCTTCCGGCCCATCAATATCCTGAGGGGGCATTTCAGGACGATCCATGCCCTGGTTACACCCCGCCGCATCCTCGTGGTCTTTCAATTCACCTTTGCCATCACCTTCATCATCTGCACCATCGTCATGTACCGCGAGTTCTATTACGCCTCGCACCGAAATACCGGGTATGACAAGAAGGACCTCGCTTTTGTCTACATCAAAGGGGACATCCGAAAGAATTACCCGGCCATCCGGCGGGAATTGATCAGTAGCGGCGCCGTCACCGACCTCACTCGCAGCAACGCCCCCATCTCGGAGATTTGGAGCAGCAGCGACCAGTATCGATGGCAGGGTAAAGACCCGCAGCAACAAACCTGGTTCATCGAATACCGCACTGACAGGGCGTTCGCATCGACCATGGGACTGAAAGTACTCGCCGGCCGCGACATCGATGTCGAAAAATATCCGGGGGATTCCACCGCCCTCCTCCTGACCAGTGAAGCCGCCAAAACAATGGGCTTCGCCAATCCCATCGGTAAGACCGTGGTACAAAATGGATACACCTTTCACGTGGTAGGGGTGATCGGTGATTTTATCACGGGGACGCTGTTCAATCGGGTTCTTCCCATCGTCATCCAGGGACCGACATCCTGGTTCGGTGCATTGACCTTCCGGTTCAATCCACAGAACGATCGCGAAGAGAATGAAAAAAAGTTAGCCAGCATCATCAAAAAATACAATCCCAACTACCCCTTCGAATATTTCCGGGTGGATGACTACGTGGCGGCGAAAATGCAGGGCGATAAACATTTCGGCACCCTGGCGGCCCTCTTTGCCGGCATGGCCATCTTTATCTCCTGTCTGGGCCTATTCGGCCTTTCCGCCTATATGGCCGAATCCCGTCTCCGCGAGATCGGCGTCCGTAAAGTGCTCGGCGCCTCGATCATGCGCCTCACCGCCCTCTTATCGAAAGACTTCCTCGTCCTCGTGCTCATCGCTTTTGTCATTGCCTCCCCCGTGGCCTGGTGGTTCATGCGCCAATGGCTCGAAGCCATCCCTTATCATATCGACCTCAACTGGTGGATATTCGCCTTTACCGGTCTGCTATCGCTGTGTATCGCCGCCGGTACGGTCGGCTTCCAGGCCATCAAAGCAGCCTCCTCCAACCCCGCCATCGTCCTCCGGACGGACTAACCGGACACCTCCTGTATCACCCGCGAACACCCGGCGGCATCCTGTAAGGGCAAGCTCTTGACTTTCAGCCGCATGGCGATCTGGCATACCTTTTATGACGATACCGCATGCTTCGCAACTATTTCAAGATAGCCGTTCGCAACCTTCGCCGCAACAAGGCATTCGCCTTCATTAATATCACTGGTCTCGCTATCGGTATGGCCAGCGCCCTGCTCATCGGATTGTGGATCGAAAATGAGCTCGGCGTCGATCGCTTTTACACCAACAAGGACAGGATTTACCACATGTATAGCCGGGAAATCGACGACGGCAACGTCATCGCCTGGGGCCGCGCACCCTCCCCGCTTGCGCCCGAGCTGAAAACCACCTATCCCGAAGTCGAAGACGCTTCCCGTTTCCGGACCGTCTATTTCCTGATGATCAAAGATCAGGCGCGCTATAACCTCGAGGGAGCTTTCGCGGACTCGGGTTTTCTGTCCATCCTCGATTTCCCCCTGCTCGAGGGCAACGCCCGCACTGCCCTCAACAGCCCCCGCGACATCGTGCTAACTCAGCATGTAGCCAAAAACCTCTTCGGCAACGAAGACCCGATGGGTAAGACCGTCCTCATCGACAGCAACCGCCAATTCAGGGTGACGGCCGTTCTTAAAGACCTGCCGCCAAATACCGAATTTACTTTTCAATATCTTATTCCCTGGTCCTATGTCGATGAGTTGGGCTGGGATCCGCTCGCCACAGGATGGCGGATCACCAATGCCGGCGCCTATGTCTTGCTAAAACCCGGCACATCCCAGACAGCCTTCGATAACAAGGTCCGCCACATCATCCGGCATCATGTAACGGAAGGGCAGGGGTTCGATCGCGAAATTTTCTCACAACCCATTACCCGCGAACACCTCTATTCGAGAGTGGAGAATGGCCAGCTCGTAGCAGGCAGCCTTCGGACAGTCCGGCTCTTTATCCTCATCGCCGTCTTTATTCTGCTGATCGCCTGTATCAATTTCATGAACCTCAGTACGGCGCGCAGCGCAAAACGCGCCCGCGAGGTCGGCATCCGCAAGGTCGCCGGCGCCCTCCGGTCCTCGCTCATTGGCCAGTTCATCGGCGAAAGTATCTTTCTGGCGGCGATTGCCTTTATCCTGGCCCTCGGGATCGTTAAGCTCGCTCTCTCCGCCTTCGACCAGGTGATCGGTATTCCACTCACCCTCGACCTCACGGGCATCGGCTTCTGGCTATTCTCCATCGGCTTCGTCATTTTTACAGGCATCCTTGCAGGTAGTTACCCCGCTTTCTTCCTGTCGGCGGCGCGCCCCGTGAAGGTGCTGAAAGGGGCTGTCGACAAGGTCAATACCCTGGTAAGCGCACGCAAGATCCTTGTCGTTCTCCAATTCACCTTCGCAATCATCCTGATCACCTCTACCCTGATCGTGGAAAACCAGTTGCAGTATGCCCGGGGCAGGGACGCAGGTTACGACAGGAACCGGCTCGCTTTCGTATTCGCACAGGGGGATATCCTTCCGCATTACGATGCCATCAAACAAGACCTCCTGTCCACCGGGACCGCCATCGGTGTCACTAAGACTTTCTCTCCCATGACCCGCGTCTGGGGCGAAACGACGGGCTATTCGTGGCCGCACAGTACCACAGGGGATAAGAATTTGTATTTTACGCAGTTTGAGGCGGACGCCGACTTCGTAAAGACCACCGGCACCCACCTCGTAGAAGGCCGCGACATCGATATGCTCAACCATCCCACGGATAGCTTCGCGGTGCTGTTGAACGAGACCGCCGTTCGCATCATGCACCTCGACCACCCCGTCGGCGCCCTCATCAAGGATGTTTCAGGAGTTAACCTGCATGTGGTCGGCGTTATCCGGGATTTTATCATCGCCAATCCTTATGGTACCATCATCCCGATGATCATCCGGGGGCTCTCGACCGGCTATCCCGTTATCCATTTCCGTCTCAACCCGGATCGTCCCCTCGCCGCCGATCTCGCGTCCGCGGAAAAGATATTCAAACAATACAATCCGCAATACCCCTTCGAGATCAATTTCGTCGATGACATCTATAACGCCAAGTTCAGATCCGAACAACAGGAAGGCACGCTCGGCGCCCTTTTCGCCGCGCTGACCGTCATTATTTCCTGTCTCGGTCTCTTTGGCCTCGCAGCCTATATGGCCGAGAGCCGGATGCGCGAGATCGGCATCCGCAAGGTCCTTGGCGCCTCCGTCACCGGCATCACCGTCCTGATCTCCGGGGATTTCATCAAGCTCGTGCTGGTTGCTTTGGTGCTTGCCATCCCGGTGACCTGGTTCGCCATGAACAGCTGGCTGCACGGATTCACGTATCGCACCCGCATTACCGGGAGCGTATTCGCCCTGGCCGGTCTGTTGGCCATCGGAATTGCTTTGCTGACCGTTAGCTATCAGGCCATCCGCGCCGCTATCGCGAATCCGGCCATGTCTTTACGCAGCGAATAAGAAATTAGGTATATGTTCAAAAATTATTTTACCATCGCCATCCGCAATATCCTGCGGCATCGCGTCTTTTCCCTGATCAATATCCTGGGCCTGGCCATCGGCATGACGGCCTTTTTCCTCATCTTCCGGTATGTTGCTTTCGAAAAAAGTTACGATCGCTGGAACACCAAAGCCGATCGCATCTACCGCGTCGTGCCGGACGTTTCCACGCCCTCCGAAACCAACCGCACCGGGGGACGCTGCACCGCCCCCGTGGCGCCGGGTCTCAAAAAAGATTTCCCCGAGGTAGAAGACGCCGTTCGCATGAGTAGCGACGACTTCCTCGTCAAACGCGGCGACCGGCGCTTCCAGGAACACTATGTGCTCCTGGCGGACTCCGGCTTATTCAATATTTTCGATTTTACACTGGTAGAAGGCGACAAACGCACGGCCCTGACGCAACCTATGAGCGTCGTACTCTCCGAGACGACGGCCAAAAAATATTTCGGCAACAGCGATCCGCTCGGGCAACACCTGCAGCTGACGGGCGCCGCACTCGATGCGACCGTCACCGGGGTGATGAGGGACATCCCCGTCAATTCGCAGATCAAAACGGACCTCTTCGTGTCGCTATCCTCGAATCGGCCCATCTACGGACAAAATACCCCCGACACCACCTGGAACCAGGAATATGGCTATTTCACTTATATCCTCCTGAAGCCCCATACCGATGCCGCTGCGTTGCAGGCCAAACTGCCCGCCTGGCTGGACCGGCACACCGGCAGCCAACTCAGACAGATGCAGGTGCACGACTCGCTCCTGCTCGAACCGCTGACGCAAGTCTACCTGCACACCAAACGCGAGGTGGCAGATCGCGGCAGCAGCGAAAATGTCCGCATTTTTTCGGTTATCGGCATCTTTATCCTCATCCTGGCTTGTATCAATTTTATCAATCTTACGACAGCCCGTAGTGTCGAACGTGCCAAAGAAGTAGGGGTACGCAAGGTGATCGGGGCGCTGAAATCGCAATTGTCGCTTCAATTCATCGGTGAGTCGGTGATCCTTTGTCTCCTCGCCTTTGTCCTGACCCTCGCCCTTTGCAGCCTGCTGATCCCGTTATTCAACCAGCTGGCGGGTAAGACCGTCAGTACAGGCATCTTCTCGAACCCATCCGATGTGCTCCTCCTCCTTATGTTGTCCGTCATCGTCGGAGTTACGGCCGGTTTCTATCCCGCCCTCGTGCTCGCCTCCTTCCGGCCCGTCATGGTCCTGAAAGGTCGGTTCGCCACCGGCTCAAAAGGATCATTGCTGCGCAAGGGACTCGTAGTATTCCAGTTCACCATTGCCATCCTCCTGCTGATCGGGACGACAATAGTCTATAACCAGCTCGACTATATGCGAACCCGCGAACTGGGGTTCGATAAAGAGCAGACCATCATCGTACCCACCAATGGCGATAAGAAGATCCCTATTTTCAAACAAGCGCTTTCCACCATCCCTGGCGTGGAGGGCAGCACCTACTCATCCTCCGTTTTCGGCGAGGGCCAGTTCAACGCTTTTACCGAGTTGCAAAACAGCAAGGGAGAAATGCAAAAGAGCAATTTGGACCTGTATACCGTCGATTACGATTTCATTCCATTATACGGTCTGCGACTGGCGAACGGTCGTAATTTCTCGCGGGCTTTTCCCACGGACAGTACCCAGGCGATGATCATCAACGAATGCGCCGCCGGGATGCTGGGGTATCCTACTCCGGGCGCCGCAATCGGCCGCGACTTCGCCCAATGGGGCAGGAGAGGGAAGATCATCGGCATCCTGAAAGACTTTCATACCCATTCGCCAAAAGTGCCGATCCAACCCCTGGTCATGCGGATCGAACCTTTCGGCTATTACACGCTGTCGGTGAAACTTTCGCCAAACCATATTCCAGCGACCATGAAAGCCATCGCTGCGACATGGGATCAGACAGTCCCAAACCGCCCATTTGAATACCAGTTCCTCGACGATTTGTTCGACCGGCAATACCGCGCCGATACCCGTTTTGGCAACCTCTTCTTCAACTTCGCCATACTGGCCATCTTCATCTCCTGTCTCGGCCTGCTGGGGCTGGCTTCCTACAACACTATCCAACGCACCAAGGAAATTGGCGTCCGGAAGATCCTCGGCGCCACCGTCTCCGCTATCGTGCATCTCCTGTCCATCGATTTTATCCGGTTGGTCGGCATAGCTTTTCTCATCGCCGCCCCGCTGGCATGGTTCGCTATGCAGCGCTGGCTCTCCGGCTTCGCCTATCGGACCCGGATCTCGTGGTGGATCTTTGCCGCCGCGGGGACGGCCGCAGTGCTGATCGCCTTTGTAACCATCAGCTTCCAGTGCATACGGGCGGCCATCGCCAACCCGGTCAACGCTTTGCGCAGCGAATAACTCAGGCCCGTTCGCTGCCGGCATGCGCCTTTGCCGCCTCCCATCCGATCATCGCATGCTTGCGTGTGCCGCCCCAATGGTACTCGCCTGTTTGCCCGTCGCTGCGTATCACCCGATGACACGGTATCAGAAATGCCACGGGATTTTGCCCCACGGCCGATCCCACGGCCCGCACGGCCTGCGGATGCGCTATCTTTCCGGCCACCTGTGCATAAGTGGTCAGCTCACCCATCGGTACTTTCAGCAGGGTCTCCCACACCTTTATCTGGAACGGGGTGCCTTTCAGGTGCAGCCTGATCCGCCCCGGCTGACTCCAGTCGCCGGCAAAAATGGACAGCGCCTGCCGTTGTAATGCGTCGGCGCCGGCATGGAATCGCGCATGCGGGAAATGCTTCTTCAGATCGTGTAGTGCGACCTCTTCTCCTTCATCCGCAAATGCCAGGTAACAGATGCCCTTCTCCGTCGAGGCCACCAGCAGCGACCCGAAAGGGCTTTCGGCATAACTGTAGTTGATATCCAGCGCTTCCCCGCCGTTCTTATACTCACCCGGCGTCATTCCCTCGATCTTAATGAAGAGATCATGCAGTCTGCCCGTGCCCGACAACCCCGCCTCGAACGCCGCATCGTACACCGTCGCGCCCGTTGGATTTTTCAGCACGCTCTTGG
>Ga0206921_10155_pt1 | contig 19970 bp, 14 predicted proteins | sample Alteio_BWOrgHeat_66_FD_152930 | JGI IMG/M metagenome (GOLD analysis project Ga0206921, IMG submission 152930) | Enriched cells from forest soil in Barre Woods Harvard Forest LTER site, Petersham, Massachusetts, United States -... | ecosystem: Environmental > Terrestrial > Soil > Temperate forest >...
GGTTCGCGTCGGCGACCGCCGGGACCGTGATGGTGAGGATGATGTTCGACTGGTTGACAATATTGGCGGAGATGTTGGTATCCGCAATCAGCGATCCACCCACCACAACGCCAACTTTGGTTTTCTGCGTGGCATCGGTACTGGGAATGAAGCCGGTACCAGTCAACGTGACACTGAATGTCGCTCCGGCGTTGGCAGTGGGCAGTGAGGCGGGCGACAACCCGGAAAGCGTAGCGCCCGGAGACAACACCGTCACGTTAAAGGTTACGACGATGGTCGAGGCCGGGCTGCCCCAGGTCAGGGTCACGGTACCCGTCAGCAACGAGCCGGGCTGCGCAGCGGCAAACACCAGCGGATTAAAGGAGACGGTGATTGGTGTCCCAAAGCTGTACGCCAGACCGTTCTGCTGCGAGGCGCCAACGGAAGGAGCCAGCGTCCCACCGGTCGTGACGGTGTAAGGGATTGGGGTGTCAGTGGAAACCGCTGTAATCACCGGCGTGGGCAGCGCATCGCCGATGGTCCACGTGAGGGGGCGGCTGGTTCCTTCCGCCACCGAAAGCCGCGGCGCCTTGTTGGTGATCAGTAGAGTGATCGGTATGGAAAGGTCTCCGTAACCGGACACCTTGATTCGGACTGTGGTGTTGTACGTGCCTGGCGCAAGGGAGTCGGCGACGGTGGTATTGCTGAAGCGCAGACTCTTGGGCACAGTCCCGGTCGTGGAGTCGACGGTCAGCCAGATGGGCAGGCTCGACGTATCGACCGAGAAGAAGGGCGCGGGAGTGGTAGCAGAGGTGACATTGATGTCGGCTTTTCCGGCAGTACCCGAACCTTTGACATATGTCAGAGTGGCCGGGCTTGGAGTTGCTGTCAAAATCGACGGGGAAACGATTTGCAGTGTAACTGCGATGAGCTTATCCGCGTTGGGCGCGTTTAACAGATGGATGGTTGTGGTGTTGGTAGACGCCAGGGCAAAACCGCCGCAACCGGAGGCCGCGGCAACTGTAAATGTCACAGCGCTGGTAGTGGCAGTGCCCCCTGTCGTGGGCGTGATCACCAGCCAGGCCGCGGCCGGAGCCGTCGACGTGTCCACGGTGAATGGAGTTCCGCCGCTCGCCGCCGACGAGACCGCTATGGTCTGGGCTGTGCCGGGTGTGTAGCTGGAGCCGACCTTGGTGCAAGTGACGGTTACAGTGCTGGGAGAAAAGGTGAGGGGCGAGGGAGGCGGAGCAGTGATAACCAGGTTGACGGTGAGTACTTTATCCGACGCCGGTGCGTTTACAAGGTGAATCGAAGTGGAATTATTGCTGCCGACGGCGAAGCCGCCACAACCGGATGCGGCCGTAGCGGTAAAGGTAACCGCGGTGCCGTTGGCCGTACCGCCCGATGTGGAACTGAGGACAAGCCAGGAGGCATAGGGCGAGACCGTGGTGTCCACAGTGAATGGCGTGCCTCCGCTAGCTCCGGACGTTACTGAAATCGTCTGGCTCCCCGCAGGTGTATAGACGCTGCCGCTCTTATAGCAGGTGACGGTAACCGGGCTGGGGGCAACGTTGAGAGGAGAGGCGTTGGGCGCAGAGACCGTGAGGCTGACGGGAATGAGTTTGTCCGGGCCTGGGGCATTCAGCAGGTGAAGCGTGGTGTTGGTTGTGGTGCCTGAATTGAAACCACCGCAGCCAGACGCCGCAGTCAGAGTAAAGGTGATTGCCGACCCCGTAGCCGTTCCGCCGGTGGTGGGGTTAATGACTAGCCAGCTGGGTGCATTCGCGGATGATGTATCGACAGTGAAGGCCGTTCCCCCCGTCGCGGTTGACGTGACCGAGACGGTTTGGCTGATGTCCGGCGTATAGGTGCTGCCGTTCTTAAAGCAGTTCACAGTAACTGCGCTGGGCGAGACGCTGAGACCGGAGGTGGAATTCGTCAGCGTGGTGTTTACCGTGATATTGACGTCGCTGACGCCGCCGGCGAAGAAGTGGAACGTTGGGGCACCCGTGCTGACGCCTGCACAGCCGCTGGCGAGGCTCACTGTATAGGTGATGCCGGTGCCTGAGGCGCCGGAGTTGGTGGCATTCAGGGTTTGGTTTGACGGGGCGGTGACGACAACACCACCGGTGAGGGTACCGACGGAAACAACGATGGTGGTGGACCCGGTGAGCGCGGTGGTGGACTTGACGGCAATCGTTGCCGAGGACCCAGGGCCGGTGGCGGTATTACAGGTGAGAGATACCGTGCTGGGCGTAGCGGTCAGAGCGGCATTGAGCATGCCGGAACCTGCCGTTAACGCGATCAACACAGAGAGGATATGAGAAGTGGATCGACTTAATCTCGTTCTTAAAGATCGTATTCGCGAAGCGTCCATTTAGCTTGGACCATCCTTTTCTTGCAGATTGCTAACGACGGTGCGCCGGGCATTTGGCCACACCACTTTGTCGCTACGTGGCTTATCGGCTTTCAAGAAAGATCCTTTAGATTGCGGGCGTAACGGCTGGCCCACGTATATACTCCAGGCAGTGAACGGACCCTTCGCGCGGCGTGCGCAACGTGCAAGAGAACTGATGCCGCGCTTTCCGGAGGCGCGGCCGCTGCTGGATTTATATCTGGCGACGGCAGCGCTGCAACAGGAGATTTTCGATGCGCGTCTTGCGGCGAGTTTGGGACCGGCGCCGCTGCTGGACTTTTTCCCGCGGTTACTCGAAATCGTACGCCGCCGCGGGCCAAAGGCGTTATTTCACGCGGGAGATACGGCGCCGCCCACGGAACTTTCGCTGGTGGCGTTTTGGCAGGGAGAGCGCGACGTCCGCGAGGGCGCGCAGTTCTTTGCCCGGGCGTTGCTGCAGCCATGGGTGACACTGCTGAGGACGACGAGCGCGCCGCTCGAACACGACTGGGGAACCGGAGAAGATTGCCCGTTCTGTTCGGCCGCGCCGGCGGCCGCGGTAATGCGGAACGGCCGGCGCAGCTTGTGGTGCGGACTTTGCGGCGGCGAGTGCGGGTTTGCCGGGGCAGGCTGCACGTGCTGCGGAGAACCGGATGAATCGCGGCGGGCAGCGTATCGCACCGAAGATGCGGAGCACGTATATGCCGATGCGTGCGATACCTGCGGGACTTACATCAAGACCATCGATCTGAATGCGGATGAAGAGGCGGTTCCGGCGGTGGACGAGATGGTCACGCTTGGGCTGAATCTTTGGGCGGAGGAGAGCGGGTACCGGAAGCGGGAGCCGAATCTGCTGGGGATGTAAGGTGGTTCATTGACCGAGGCACAGGCATTTTCGGTAAAACGCGCCCAGGTGGAGTTTCATAATTTTGCGTCGCTGGGCGAGCCGCAGCGGGCGCGCGATGTATATGCGGCGGAGAATGTGCGGCGCGGGTCAATTCTGCGTCAGCATTTGGACTTCGTGAGCGTAATGACGCCGTTTCTGGAGATTGGGGCGAATGCCGGGCACTCCAGTTACATGATGTGTAACGAATTCGGCGCCGATGGGTTTGCGCTGGACATTTCGGCGGATTCGCTGCGGCATGGCGCATCGTTGCAGGAGGCGTGGGGGCTGGAGCGCGCGCCGGTGCGGATTGCCGGCGATGCGGTGAATCTGCCGTTTGCCGATGGGTCGATGAAGATGGTGCTGGCGTTCCAGATGCTGAGCCAATTTCTGGATATCGAGCGCGTGTTCATCGAAGTGAAGCGCGTGCTGGCGCCCGGCGGAGTGTTCTTTTTTTCCGAAGAGCCAATGCGGCGCGCGCTGAGTTTGCGGCTGTACCGGTGTCCTTACTACGACACGATGAAGCCCTGGGAGAGGGTGCTGCACGACTGGGGCCTGCTGGGATTTCTGGTGCGCGATGTAATTGGAGCGCACCAGGAGGAGAGCTTTGGGATCCGGCAGAATCATCGAAATTATTTCGACGACTGGGACCGGCTGATCCGGAAACATTTCGTGGCGCATCAATATGAGTTGTTCGTGCCGGACCGCGGGTGGGGCGAGCGCGTGGTGAAGCTGGCTGGGAAGTATTCGGATCCTGAGCGGTCGTGGAAAACGGCGGCGCGGTGGCTGGGTGGAACATTGTCCGCATTTTGCCGGAAAGAAGGTGCGGGAACGGCGCCGGGATGGGCCGGGCGGTTTGAAGAATTGCTGCGGTGCCCGGATTGTCATGCAGCACTTCGGCGGGATGCGGGGACGGATGCGCTGCATTGCGCGGCCTGTTCGTACAGCGCCGGGAATGAAGGCGGAGTCTACAATCTGCTGCCATCGGAGGAACGGCGGGAATTGTATCCCGGAGACCGGGCGGACATTATCGATTTCTCACTGGCGGAACATGCGGCGAAGCTGGGCGAGGGGTGGCACGGGGTCGAAGGAGTCTTTGGGAACAAATTTCGCTGGATGGGCGCGCGGGCGAAGGCGCGCCTGAGGCGCGTACATGAAGGCCCGGCGATGATCCGGGTGCGGGGGCATGCGCCCGGGCCGGAACTCACGGGCGGTAAGGTGCTGCGCGTCGGGATCCGGGCGAACGGGCAGAGCGTGGGCGAGTGGGCGCTGGAGCGGCAGGGGTTGTTTGTGCTGGAGGCGCCGGTTGCGGATGCGGGGGAGTATGAGGTGGAGATTGAAGTGTCGCCGGTGTGGCGCGTGCAACCGGATGTACGGGATTTGACTGTAAATATCAGCATGATCCGGCTGGTGCCGCGGGAGTGAGCCCGTTTCAACCCTAAATACGGCACTATGGCTCTCGTTTTTTCGGTCCTGGAAGAGAACGTCCGGTTCCGTCGGAACTATATACTGAAAGCGAAGAATGAGAATACGGTCGCTTATTGCCCTGGCTGCTCTGCAACTCTTTGCGCAGACAGGGGCGGTCACACACGGCATCACAGTCGCGAATATGGACCGGTCGGTTAAGCCTGGCGACGATTTTTTTCTATACGCTAATGGCGACTGGATCAAGCGCACCGAGATTCCGCCGGATCGGGGCAGCGTGAGCGTGGACACGGCGCTCTCCGATATCAGCGATAAACGGGTGGCCGAGATTATTGAGGGGTCGGGCGCGGGTAAGGTGGCTGACCTCTATCACGCGTTTATGGACGAGGGGGGGATCGAGGCGAAAGGCGTTGGGCCCCTCGCGCCGCATCTGAAGTCGATCGCGGCGATCCGCAATAAAACGGAACTGGCGCGCGCGCTGGGCGAAAGTATGCGGTCCGATGTAGATGCGCTGAACAACACCAATTTTCATACGCCCAATCTGTTCGGGCTTTGGGTGGCGCCAGGGTTCAGCGATTCCGATCACTACATCCCGTATCTGATGCAGGGCGGCCTGCAGATGCCGGATCGAGAATATTACCTGGCCGGCAGCGACCGGATGAAGGACATTCGGGCGAAGTACCAGACGCATGTTTCCGCGATGCTGAAGCTCGCAGGATTTGACGATACCGATGCACGCGCCAGGCGGATTTTCGATCTCGAGCACTCTATCGCGGAAAAGCATGCGACGCTGGCGGACGATGAGGATGTCCATAAGGCCAACAACATCTGGAAGAAGGCGGATTTTGCGGCGAAAGCTCCGGGGCTTGACTGGACGGAGTATTTTAACGGCGCGGGTCTAAGTAAAGCGGACAGCTTCGACGTTTGGCAACCTTCGGCATTCACCGGGGAAGCAGCGTTGGTGGCTTCCACCTCGCTGGAAACGTGGAAGGACTGGATGGCCTTCCACCTCATTGAAGCCTATGCGGGAATGCTGCCAAAGGCGTTTACCGATGAGCGTTTCGCTTTCACCGGTAAGGTTCTTTCCGGAACGCCGGAACAGCGTCCCCGGTGGCAGCGCGGAGTCGCGCTGGTGAACGGGTTGCTGGGCGATGCGGTGGGGGAGGTTTACGCGAAGCGCTACTTCCCGCCCGAAGCGAAAGCGGCGGCGCAGGCGATGGTCGCCAATATTATTGCGGCGTTCCAAAAACGCATCGATGCGCTGACCTGGATGGACCCGGCGACCAAGGCAGAGGCTAAGGCGAAGCTCGCGACGTTGTACGTCGGGATCGGATATCCCGAGACGTGGATGGATTACACCGCGTATGAAGTAAAGCCCGACGATGCGTTCGGCAATCTGTGGCGGAGCGGCCTTTTCTTCTATCATCGCGATATTGCGCGGCTGGGAAAAACCGTGGATCGCAAGGAATGGTCGATGACGCCGCAGACGGTGAACGCAGTGAACCTTCCGCTCCAGAACGCACTGAACTTCCCCGCGGCGATTCTGCAGCCGCCTTATTTCGACCCGCAAGCTCCGGCGGCTTCGAACTATGGGGCTATGGGCGCAACGATCGGCCATGAGATCAGTCATACTTTCGACTCGGAAGGCGCGACCTTCGATTCCAAAGGCCGGCTGCGCAACTGGTGGACGAAGGCGGATTTGGAGCACTTCGAGGCTTCAACCGGATCGCTGGCGGCGCAGTATGACACTTACAAACCGTTTCCGGATTTGTCGCTGAATGGCAAGCAGACGCTGGCGGAGAATATTGCCGATGTGGCTGGACTGGCCGCGGCGTGGGATGGTTATCAGGCTTCGCTCGCCGGAAAGGCGGCTCCGGTAGTGGATGGGTTTTCGGGGAACCGGCAATTCTTTATCGCGTTCGGGCAGAGCTGGGGCGGGAAAGTTCGCGAGGCGGCGCTCCGCCGGCAGATCATGACGGATTCGCATTCGCCTGCGGAGTACCGTGTGGCGACCGTGCGCAATATCGATGCATGGTATTCGGCTTTCGATATTCAGCCGGGAGCCAAACTGTACCTCGCCCCCGGTGCTCGCGTGAAGATCTGGTAGACGTGACGATGAAGGAACGAGTTCGGCAAGCGGCCGAACTGCTGGAAGCGATCGACCGGGAGCGCGAGAAACTGAAAGGTCTGCCGGCTGAAGAGCTGGAGCGGTTGCATCGCGCAGTGGCCCAGTTTTATTTGCCCGATCCGGTGGCCCGGCGCAAACGGCTCAAGGCCGCGGAGCGGGCGCGGAATGCGGCGGCGGCGGAACGGGATCGGTCGGTTCTCAGCGAGACCGGGATTCGGGTGCTGCGACGCCAGCCGGTTTTTACGACGCCGAACTTCTTTCCGCCGGAGAATTTCGAACAGGTTGAGCAGCCGGAGGCGCTGGAGCCGCAGCACTGCTACGTTTGCAAGCAGAAGTTCACTGAGATTCACCATTTTTACGACCAGATGTGCCCGGAGTGTGCGGCTTTCAATTTTTTGAAGCGCACCGGGCGTGCCGACCTCCGCGGGCGGGTTGCGCTGCTGACGGGTGGGCGGGTGAAGATCGGGTACCAGGCTGGGTTGAAGCTGTTGCGGTGTGGCGCACGCCTGATCGTGACCACGCGCTTTCCTGCAGATTCGGCGTCCCGGTACGCTCGTGAACCCGATTTCGATGAGTGGCGAGAGCGCCTGCAGATTTTTGGGCTGGATTTGCGGCATACCCCGAGCGTGGAAGCATTTTGCCGGCAAATCGCTGCGAGCGAGGAGCGGTTGGATTTTATTATCAATAACGCCTGCCAAACGGTACGGCGGCCGCCCGAATTTTATCAACACATGATGGAGGGCGAGAGAACTGCATTGCTGGGGGCGGCTGGAAATGTCCGCGCGCTGGTGGCAAGCGAAAACGCCTGCTGCACTTCTGCTGAGCTTTCGCAACTCGTTTTGCTTCCTGAAGACGCGCCCGGGCAGGTGCATCTTTTTCCAGCGGGGGCGCTGGATCAGGATCTGCAACAGATCGATTTGCGAGGGAGGAATTCGTGGCGGCTGCTGATGGCTGAGGTGTCGTCGGTGGAGCTTTTGGAAGTGCAACTGATCAACGCGATTGCGCCGTTCGTTATCAATGCGCGGCTGAAACCGCTGATGATGAGCACGCCGGAGCGCGATAAACACATTGTGAATGTTTCCGCGGTAGAGGGGCAGTTTTACCGGAAGTGGAAGACGTCGCGGCATCCCCACACCAATATGGCGAAGGCCGCGCTGAATATGATGACGCGCACTGCCGCGGCGGATTATTACGGCGATGGGATTCATATGAACTGCATCGATACCGGATGGGTCACAGATGAGGATCCGGCTGAGATCGCAGCGCGGAAGACGGCGGAACAGAGATTCTATCCGCCGCTGGATATTGTGGACGGGGCTGCCCGGATTCTGGACCCCATCATTACCGGCTTCAATACCGGCGAACACGTTTGGGGGCAGTTTTTAAAAGATTACAAACCGACGGATTGGTAATCGCCTACTGTAATCAGAGAACTGCGCGGATAAGCCGGGCGAGGTTGGCGCGGACGCGGAGGTCGTCAGTCCGGCCGGTGAAGTAGCGGGCGTTCAGTTGTTCGCGGCCCAGATCTTCGATTTCGCCGAAGCCCATTTGCCGCAGACGCACCTCCAGTTTCCCGGGCTCCCAAAACAGACGAAATGGCTCACCGATCGAGCCGACGAGGGCGGACAGCGCATCCAGCGCCATCTTCTGCTTCTCATTGAGCGATTCGCGTGGCACGGCGTAATCGAATACAACCGCGCTGGTCCTGGGCATCGCGGCGACGACAGCCAGGGTTTCGGTAAAGGCGCCTTCGGTCAGATACGGCGTGACGCCAAGCCAGGAGAAGAACGCGGGGGCGTCGAAACGGAAAGCTGTTCCCCGCAGTGCGTCTGAGAGCGTTTCCCGTTCAAAATCAGTGGGGACGAACGTTACCGAATCCGGCACATCGATATTGGCCGCGGCCAACCGGGCACGCTTCCAGGCCTGGGTTGCCGGATGGTCAATTTCGAAGACCCGCAGGCCTGCGCCCGAGTGAGGATTGCGGCACGCGAAGGTATCCAGCCCGGCCCCAAGCACCACGTATTGGCGAATACCTGCCGCGACTGCCAGGGCCAACTCATCTTCGGCATAGCGGCTGCGTACAGCCATGAAAGCCCGGAACGACGGCGTGAGGCGCTGGCGGCGAGAGATGACTCCGGGCTGGATTTTGGCGGCTTCCTCGAGGCCAATGATACGCAGGGAGAGCGGGTCGTCGAAGAGTTTGGGATCGTCCAGAACCTGGTGTTCGGCGCGGCGAATGGCGACGCGGAGGGCCGTGTGGCTGGCAACGGATTCGCGCACGCTTACTTGCGGGGGTAGCGCTGGTAAACCGAAGACTTACCGTCGGCTGTGAAGAGCATAACTGCGTAGGGCTGACTGACAGATCCTTCCATACCGGGAGAGCCCGCAACCATGCCAGGCACCGCCAGACCTTTCGCCTGGGGCCGTTCCTTCAGCAACCGCTGAATCTCGGAGGCGGGAACATGGCCTTCGATTGCGTAGCCATCCACGAACGCAGTATGACAGGACTGCATTGCATCCGGAACGCCGTATTTTGCCCGGTACGGCGTTGTATCGGGTACGTCCGTCACGTTGAGTGTAAATCCATTGGCGGTCATGTGCTTCACCCAAAGGCCGCAGCAACCGCAGGTGGGCGTTTTGAAAACAGTCACAACCGGTCCGCCGGCCGCCTTCATCCGGACGCCGAAGGCCGCAGGCACTGCGAGCAATGACTTGAGAAAGCTCTTCCTGTTCATTAATAGTCCTGTCGATTCAGTTTAGCTGCTCCACAGCATAAAGCCGCCTTCGAAAGCATTCGCATTGGCGCCCAGGCGGCATCCCGGGGGCAATTCCGTCAGCAATCGGGAATTGCCGCCGCCGAATACAACGTCCTCCGGCAACAACGCGGCAATCAGCAGAGCCGCAACGTCCGTGACGTAACGCTCCCATTTGCGCCTGCCCACGCGCTTCAGTGTTCGATCACCGACGTAGTCTTCGAAAGTCGCCTTTTTGTACGGCAAATGACCCAGTTCCATGGGGACAAGAAGCCCTTCGACGATCAGAGTGGAGCCGAGGCCGGTGCCGAGGCCGAGGAACAGCATCTTGCCGCCTTTATACGTGCCGAGCGCCTGCATGGCTGCATCGTTCACGAGCCGCACCGGGCAGCCAAAACCCTTTTCGAAATCGAATGCCACCCATCCCGGGGCCAGATTTACGGGCTCAACGGATGGCTGGTTGTGGGCAACCGGTCCCGGATAGCCCAGAGACACAACATCGTACTTCCAGGCGGTGAGCCCCTTTCCGCCGGAGGCCAGCTGCTTCACGCCTTTGACCATCGCCCGCGGCGTGAGCGTCCGCCCGGATGGGAACTTGCGGGGCACGGTTTCCCCGGACAGCAGGATCTTGACGTTCTTGCCGCCCACGTCGACAGTTAGGATTTTCATCGCGATTTGGGTGCGGGCTGAGGATTCAGCCATTCATCGGAGTCCGCAAGAAGCGAATTTGCCTCAGCCGGGCCCCAGGTGTTCTTTTCATACTCGATGGTGTGCGAATCTCCCAGCACAGGGTCGACAATTCTCCACTGGGCTTCGATTTCATCTTCGCGAGCAAACAATGACTGATCGCCGCGCATCGCGTCACCCAGCAATCGCTCGTAAGGCGCCATCTCGCCCGCCGCCTGATGCGTAGCAATGAGTTCCACATCCTCGCCTTCCAACTGCTCACCCGGCCGTTTGACCCGCATTCCGAGGCCAATCACGACGTCGGGGCTCAGCCGCAGGCGAATCCGGTTCGGCTGAGGGGCAGCCAGTTGCGGAAACGCTTCGCGCGGCGGATGCTGCAGGCTCACGACCACCTCGGTCGAGGTGACAGGCAGCGACTTCCCTGCCCGGATGTAGAACGGGACGCCGGCCCAGCGCCAGGTATCGACGAAGAGCCGGACGGCCGCGAAGGTTTCGACTTTGGAATCCGGGGCGACGCCTGCTTCGTCGCGATAGCCGCGGAATTGCCCGCGCACGATGTCCTTTGGCGTCAGCGGGCGGACGGATTTCAGAAGGCGGGCTTTTTCATCGCGAATGGCATCGTGATCTTCGCCGGTCGGGGGATCCATGGCCACGCAGGCGAGGATCTGGAGCAGATGGTTCTGGATGACATCGCGAACGGCGCCCGCTTCTTCGTAGAACTTGCCGCGGCCCTGTACGCCGAAGCTCTCCGCCATGGTGATTTGCACGGATTTTACGAACGTACGATTCCAGAGCGGTTCCAGGAACAGGTTTGCGAAACGGGTGTAGAGAATATTCTGGACCGGCTCTTTGCCCAGATAGTGGTCGATGCGGAAGACCGCCGATTCCGGAAAACAGCGATGCAGAATGGTGTCCAGTTCCTGGGCGGACGCAAGATCCCGGCCGAACGGCTTTTCCACCACAACCCGCGCACCCTGCAGGCAGCCTGATTTCATCAGCCCCTGGGTTACTACGGCGAACACGGTAGGTGGAATCGCCATGTAATACACCGGCCGCCGGGCCGACCCGAGAGATTTGCGCAGCTCGGTGAATGTTTCCTGTTTCCGGTAGTCGCCATCCACATACTGCAGCAACGCCGAGAACCTGGCGAATGCTTCTTCGTCAACCGGACCTTTTTGACTGACGCTGTCCCGCGCGCGCGCCCTGAGCTTATCGGCATCCCAGCCGGCGCGGCCAACGCCGACGATGGGAACGTTGAGCCCGTGACGCTTTACCAGTGCGAGCAGAGCGGGAAAGACTTGTTTGAACGCGAGGTCGCCGGTGGCGCCAAAAAACACGAATGCGTCGGAGGCTGTCATATCCATATATTCGTACCCGACCAACGGGCGGCACGATATTCTGAGTTTGGCACGACGGCTCAGCCTCCATGTACAAACTTAATCCGAAGCTGGTAAAGCGTTCTATAAGTCTGGCTAAACCTTACTGGTTTTCGGAGGACAAGCGAAAAGCACGCTGGCTGACTTTCCTGCTGATGCTGCTGCTGGTGGGCGACACGCAGTTTCAGGTTCTGTTTAATCAACAATCGGGAGAATTCACGTCCGCGCTTGCGGCGCAGGAAGGGACGCGCTTCTGGCATTCGATCCGCGTGTATTTCGGATGGCTGGTAGTGGCCGTTCCGATTTACTCCTGTTACTATTACGTGCGCGATACGCTCGCCCTCGGCTGGCGGCGCTGGCTGACGGAACAGTTCCTCGACCGATATTTCAGACATCGCGGATTTTATAAGCTTCTTGCCAACCCGGACATCGATAACCCCGACCAACGTATAGCGGACGACATCTATTCGTATACGCAGCAGTCGTTGAGCCTGATGCTGATCTTCATCAGCGCGATCTTTAATCTTGTGGCGTTCGGAAGGGTGCTTTGGGGTATTTCGACGTCCCTCGTCTTGTTTCTTTTCCTGTATGCAGCGGTGGGAACAGCCGTCTCATTCGGCGTTTTCGGCGAGAGGCTGGTCACGCTGAACTTTTTCCAGCGCCGCCGTGAGGCCGACTTCCGTTTCGGGCTGGTGCGCATTCGCGAAAACGCCGAGGCTATCGCGCTGTATCACGGCGAAAAGCAGGAGAAGGGCCAGCTCAGCAAGGTCTTCGGAAGGCTGTTCAACAACGCCACCAAAATCATCCAATGGACGTTTCGGCTCAACCTTTTCCAATACTCAAACAGCCTGCTCACCTCAGTGCTGCCGGCACTGATCATTGCCCCGCGTGTGCTTTCGGGTGAACTGGAAGTGGGCAAGGTAGTGCAGGCTACGGGGGCGTTCGGGGCCATTCTGGGCTCGCTCACGATTCTTGTCGACAATCTGGATGGACTCAGCCGGTTCGCCGCCGGCGTGGGACGGCTGGAAACTCTGCTGCACAGCCTCGCGCCGCCCAAAAACGCAGCCGGCGCCGAAGGGAAAATCATCACCCAGGAAGATGAAAATATTGCCTTCGACAAGGTCACCCTCAACACTCCCAACAATGAGCGGACTCTGGTGAAAGACCTGTCGTTCCAGGTGTCCCCCGGTGAAGGTCTGATGATTGTCGGCGCGAGCGGCCTGGGCAAGAGTTCGCTCCTGCGCGCCATGGCGGGCCTCTGGGATTCGGGCGGCGGCACGTTGCGGCGGCCGAAGGCGGAAGACATGTTATTTCTGCCGCAGCACCCCTACATGATCGTGGGGACGCTTCGAAGTCAGTTGAATTATCCGAATCTCACCCGGACCGTTTCGGACGACGAACTGCGCGAGGTTCTGGAGTTGGTGAATCTTTCGCATCTCGCTGAACGATCGGGCGGGCTGGATGCCGATTTCGAGTTCGACAAGATCCTTTCCACAGGCGAGCGCCAGCGGCTGGCGTTTGCGCGGGTGATTCTGAATCATCCCCGCTACGTGCTGCTGGATGAAGCCACGAGCGCGCTGGACCGCGAGAATGAATCGGCGCTCTATGAGAGGCTGGTGCAATCCTCAACGACGCTGGTGAGTGTGAGCCATCATCCGGCGCTGGTGCAGTATCACTCACAGGTTCTGGAGTTGAAAGCGGATGGCGAGTGGGATTTGCACAAAGCGGAGCAGTTTCGCTTTACCGAAGAATTGGTGTAGAGCGTGGCCCCAACAAGTCTGTTCATTGAACTGGGCGCTGCTATTGTCAGCCTTGCGATCCTGGCGCGAGTCGCAAACCGGTGGGGCTTCTCGGCCATCCCTCTCTATCTGCTGGCGGGTCTCGCGTTTGGAAATGGCGGTCTGGCGCCTCTGGAGTTCAGCAAGGAGTTTGTCCACATTGGCTCCGAAATCGGAGTTCTTCTGCTGCTGTTCATGCTGGGCCTCGAATATACCGGAGCAGAACTGAAACACAATCTCCGCAGCGGAATGCCCGCTGGAATAGCTGATTTTGTCCTGAATTTTCCACCCGGCCTGATTGCCGGACAATTGCTGGGCTGGACGCTGCTTCCCTCTGTGCTGCTTGGCGGCGTGACTTATATCTCGTCGTCCGGAATCGTTGCCCGGGTTCTTGGCGAATTGGGGCGGCTTTCGAACCCCGAAACGCCGGTGATTCTTGCTGTGCTGGTTCTTGAAGATCTGGCGATGGCTGTATACCTGCCGCTGGTGGGGGTGTTGTTGACTGGCGGCGGTCCGGCTATGATCGCCATTTCCGTTGGTGTGGCAATTGCAATTGTGCTGGCAGTTCTGCTGATCGCGATACGCTATGGCCAAAGAGTCAGTCGATTTGCGGCTCACGAATCTGACGAGGTTATTCTGCTGACGGTTCTGGGGACGATCCTGCTGGTTGCCGGTATCGCGGAGGAGTTTAAGGTTTCGGCCGCGATCGGCGCTTTCCTGGTGGGGATCGCCGTCTCCGGTCCGATCAAGGAACAATCGCAAAGGATCTTCGCGCCGCTGCGCGATCTGTTCGCCGCCACGTTCTTTTTCTTCTTTGGACTGGAAATCGATCCAGCAGCTTTACCGGCGGTGATTCCGCCGGCAATCGCGCTGGGCCTCGCGACCGCCGTTACAAAAATCCTGACCGGTTATTGGGCTGCGGGCAGAGCCCGCGTGGATCGCAAGGGACGTCTTCGAGCCGGAATGGCTCTGGTGGCGAGGGGCGAGTTCTCTGTTGTCATTGCCGGGCTGGGCGTTGAACTTGAGCCGCGGCTGGGCCCCGTCGCAGCGGCTTATGTGTTGTTTCTCGCGGTCCTGGGACCGATTCTGGCCAAGGTGTCGAAGTAACCACTCTCCTGCGGCCTGCCAAATAACTCCAACACGCGTCTGCCTTTCAAATTTGATATTCTCAGCCCATGCGCCTCGTTGCACGTCTTGCATTTCTCCTTTGCTCAGCCTGTGCCTTCACCCAGGTGTTCGCGCAGGATGCCCAGACCGCTCTCTCCACTTCAGTTGGATACAACACGCGGCGCCTGTCGCTCAAGCTTTCCCCGCAAGTGGCCGCGGATGCCGAACGCCTCGGGCGTGAAGCACAGGCCGCGACTCAGGCCGGGAAGTATGCCGATGCCGTTCGCCTCTACGCTCAGGGAACAGTCATCATGCTGGGCGGCGAATGGACGCCGGAAGCCGAGTTCGTCACTGCGCTGAGGGGATCGGTAGACAATGCTCTGCCCGATAAGGACACATTGACGGTAACGGTTGCCCCGCAATATAAAACCGACCGAATGGCGGGCGCAAAGCTGACCGCCGCCATTTCACTTACACCGAAAGGCAGCAATCCGGCTTCTTCGGCCGATGCAAAGCCCGTCGATCCAAACGCACCGCTGTCATCGACATTGCGCATACCGGCTGACGCAAGAGGCGACTACAACGTCATCGTGGCCTTCACCCCGGCATCCGGCTCCGTTCCGGAAGCTCTGCGGGCGACTTACACCAAAACGATTCCGGTGCATATCGAACCTGCGCTGTATACAGAGATTCACCAGCTTGAATCCTCGGTGTCGAAACTCAGCGGCAACAGGAACCCTGCGCTGGCAACGGTTCAATATGCGCTGCAGCTTTGCGATCGCGCGCGGCGTGGCGATGTGAATCCGCAGAATGTCGACTTTCACAAAGAACTCTCCGCCGCACAAACAATTGCCGATTCTCTGACCGCCGGAAAAGATCCTCTCGACGGACGCCACGGTGATTTTCACCGCGCCTATCGTTCCACCGTTGACAACGACCTGCAACCTTACCGGCTATTTGTTCCCGACAGCTATGACAGCTCGAAAGCGACACCACTGGTCGTCGCCCTGCACGGCATGGGTGGCGATGAAAATGGCATGTTCGATGGATACGGAAAGTCGTTGACCGTCGAAGCCGGGAAGAAAGGATTCTTAGTTGTTGCTCCGAAAGGCCGCGGTCCCGCGTCCATGTATCGCGGCACGGCTGAGCAGGACGTGATGGATGTGATCGCGGAAGTCCGGCGCGACTACAAGGTCGACCCCGCGCGCATTTATCTGATGGGCCACTCGATGGGCGGCTACGGGACATGGAGCGTCGCGATCTCGCATCCTGACGTCTTCGCCGCTCTCGCGCCAATTTCCGGAGGGGGCGATACGGCTGCGCTCGCGAAAATCAAGAACATTCCCGAATACGTGACCCATGGCGATGATGACCGGACGGTCAATGTAAGCCAGTCGCGCCGCATGGTGGAAGCGGGTAAGAAACTCGGCATAGACATCACCTATGTGGAAGTTCCGGGCGGCAGCCATGGCGGCGTCGCGCAGCCAGCCATTGCGCCGATCATGGAATTCTTCTCGCATCAGGCGCAAGGCAAATCGGCCGAGAGCTCGCGCTGACCGTCATTCTCGTACTGCTCGCGGCGCTCGTCCCGCTGACGATTGTTCCGGGTCTGTCCTTTCATTACGACACCGTGCCGCGGATTGTCCTGCTGGCGCTGGGGGCCGGGGCACTGGTATTCACCCCGATGGCCGCGTTGTGGAAGCAGCCAGCGGGGCGGCGGCTAATCATCCTGGCGGCAGCCCAAACCACCTGGTTTGCTTTTACAGCTGCGATTTCCACCAGACCATGGTTCAGCTTTTTAGGAAGCAACTGGCGTCGCATGGGCTGGGTAACCATTCTGGCGCTGGCTGCCTTCATCGTCGGCTCGGCCGCAGTCTTTGTCCGCCGGCGGGATGCGATTCGAACGGTATTGCGCGCCGCTTCAATAGCAACGCTGATCGCCGGCATCTACGGCATCGCACAATATTTCGACATTGATCCGCTGCAAAATCCCGCCGTTTACCAGGACCACGCCGGGCCCACTGTGATCGTGCGCCCTCCGGGCACCATGGGACAAGCCGACTATTTCGGCTGGTGGCTGGTGGTGGCGGCGTTTTCCGCAGTGGCGCACTTTCGGATGGAAGAAAGCCGCTGGCGACGGATTGCGCTTGCAGCCGCCGGCGTCGCTTCCGTAGCGGTCGTGCTGACCGGCACGCGCGCCGCAATGCTCGGCGGGGTCGCAGGCATCTTGTTTGTCATTCGTTCCGTCCCCTGGCAGCGGACGCTTGTCTGTATCGCGGCTGCCCTTGCCATCCTGGCGGTGTTCTATGTCTCTCCACCAGGAGAGCGGCTCCGAGCTCGTGTGCACTGGATCGGTGACGAACCCGTGGGCGGCGCGCGCCCCCTGTTATGGCGCGATTCGCTGCAGATGGTGCCTGCACACCCAATTGCAGGGACCGGCCCGGAAACATTCGCCGCGGCATTTCCTCGCTATCAATCCGTAGAACTCTCGCGGCTGTTGCCCGACTTCTACCACGAATCGCCGCATAACATGGCGCTGGATGCTCTGACTGAGCAGGGTGTTCCGGGCATGCTCCTGACGTGCGCGTGGCTCGTGCTTGCCTTCCAGGCCGGTCGAAACTCAAGTCATCCCGCGGTCCCGGCCCTGCTCGCCGCAGTCGCCGCGTCGGGCATTGCCGGAATTTTCGGTGTGGCAACCGCAGGCCCAATTTTCGCCACTCTGCTAGTCATCGCAATCCTGACGGCATTGGCGCCGGGACAGCTGCCGAGCCGCGACCCTGAGAGAGCGGGCTTCCCCTGGCCCGGACTATTGTCTCTCCCTCTTATCGGGTTCGCCATCGCCCTGGGCTTTTCCGATCTCGCCCTCGCCCGCGCCAACGCAATACCGTTAGCGGAACTGGCTGCTGCCCCTCGCGACCGGCCTGGACGGATTCCCGGAGCCGGCGAAGATCTCCTTTGGTCGCGACATCTATCCACTGCCTGTACCTCTTCTCGTCCGGAGTGTATGAGAATAGGCACTGTCGCCGCCGCCCGCGCGATTGAAACCAGTGACGATCCAGCCGTCGCCTGGTATAACCTCGCGATCTTCACCTCGGCGCTGGGGGATGGCGCGGGCGTGGAGCGCTCCCTGCGTACCGCAATGCGCCTGGCTCCCAACTGGTTTAAACCACACTGGTCCCTCGCCAATCTGCTCCTGCTGACTGGCCGAAGCGTTGAAGCCCGCAGCGAGGCCGAGCGCGCGTTCATCCTGGACGGCGGTAAGGATCCAGACGTTACGGCAACCCGCCAACGCGCCTCCGCCCTGCCATAGCGGTGTTTTATCCAGAATTTACAACTCTTTCACAACTGATCGCGACCGATGATCAAATACTGAAGTCATGAGTATCCGAAGCACTCTCGCAGCAGCCGCAGTATCGACGCTGTTGGTATCATCTTTCATTTACGCGCAGTCGCCAGGCATCGGCAACGGAATTGCGAACGCGACCAGCATTACCGCAGGGCAGGTGGCAGGGCCAGGCGGTCTGGCAGCGATTTTTGGAAGCAACCTGTCGAGGGCACTTCCGCACGCCGACACGGCCAGCCCGGTCATTAATGCCGGTGGCGTAGTGCCGATTGGAAGCACGGTAAACACCATCTCAACCGGTTCCTGGGCTGCTATTTACGGCAACAATCTGGGCACCACAACGGCTACCTGGAATGGCGACTTCCCAACGTCACTTGGCGGCGCCAAAGTCACTGTGAATGGTAAGCCCGCATATCTGTACTATGCGAGCCCCGGCCAGGTCAACATTCAGGTCCCCGACGACAGCTCAACCGGTACGGTAACCGTTGTTGTCACCAATGCGAATGGCAGCGGAACTTCCACCGTGACTCTGTCGCAGTTCGCGCCATCCTTCCCGCTGCTCGACAGCAAACACCCGGCTGGCATCATCCTGCGCACCGATGGATCGGGCGCATTTGGTGGCGGCACCTACGACATCGTCGGCCCTACGGGAACGTCTCTTGGGTACCCGACAAAGGCCGCCAAAGCAGGCGATACGCTGGTACTCTTTGGCGTGGGATTCGGGCCTACGACTCCGGTCGTGCCCGCCGGAGCGCCCTTCAGCGGGGCAGCCAACGCGAACAACCCAGTGACCTTCAATATTAACGGAACCACCGTCACGCCAAGTTTTTCAGGACTCACCTCGGCGGGCCTCTTCCAGTTCAATATGACTGTACCGGGCGGCCTCGGTAGCGGCGAAGTTCCGATAACTGCAACAGTCGGCGGCGCAACTACACCGCAGTTTGTTCTCTCTCTGCAATAAAGAGGGAGCACACGCAGCGGCGGCAAGTCTCATTGGTATCAATATCGAGTTGGGCCCGGAACGCATTTGCCTCCGGGCCCTCGATGATGTCAGCCAGCGTCTGCCCTGCTTCCAGCTTTCCATAAGGCTTGTGAAAAAAGCAGGGACGAACTTCCCCGTTCGATTCCAGCACCGCCGATACCCAGGGCGCATTGCAGCGCGGGGCGACATTCGGCTCCGTCCCCAGATGTGCGCGAAAGTGCGCCACAATTCTCTGCAGCTTCTCAGCCGATTCGACCACGTAGTCCCCGCCGAAGCGGCTGAGCATTTCGATCTGCGCTTCCAGCACCGGAATCTCGCCTGGCCGGAGTGCGATTGATGCAGTTCTATCCAGCGGCCATCCCCCGGCGCGGTTGAAGGCTTCGCTGGTGAGATCGGCGGCAAGAAACGATATGCTGTCGAGCCCAATCTCGCGCGCTGCTTTCGCCGTCGCTGCCAGATGAGCGCAGTTCCGCTTCTGCACGGTGCAGCGAGCAGTGATCGGAAACCTGAGTTTGATCGAGCGGATTGCCGCAATTCCTCGCGTCATCAGCGCGAACGCTGATTGCACGCCGCGAATCTCGTCGTGAAGCGCGGGCGGGCCATCGACGGAAACGATTACATCGTCGATCCATTCCGCTATTGCTGCGGCATGCCGTTCCAGCAGCAGGCCTGAACTCAACAAGCTGATCCGAATGTTACGCGCGCGAAGCACGCGGCACAGTGAGAACAAGTCGGAGTGCATCAGCGCTTCCCCGCCCGACAGAACGACCCACTCCACCCCCAGATTATCCAGCGACTCCATTTGATGCCGCAGATCTTCAACCGCGAACTCCGCGCGCTCAGTCGTCTTCCAGATGTCGCACATGGCGCAGCGGCAGTTGCAGCGCGGATGCGGGTTGAGAATCAGGATCGGAAGTTTCACGGCACTCTCCCGGATATCAGAACAGTACCTCGGTTCCGGGTTTCAACGGGTCGAAATGAATCGTCCGCGTAACGTGCCGCCATCCGCCCGGCCAGCAGCCGTATCTTTCCGCCAACCGCCACCAGTTCCGGCGGTTCGCCCATGGCCCGGACGGCTATCCTGTCCCCCGGGTGCCGCCGGATTCGCAATACGTGCGCGGCGCCCTCCGTAAC
>Ga0206921_10163_pt2 | contig 19841 bp, 22 predicted proteins | sample Alteio_BWOrgHeat_66_FD_152930 | JGI IMG/M metagenome (GOLD analysis project Ga0206921, IMG submission 152930) | Enriched cells from forest soil in Barre Woods Harvard Forest LTER site, Petersham, Massachusetts, United States -... | ecosystem: Environmental > Terrestrial > Soil > Temperate forest >...
CGTGTATATTTCTCAGGTGACGCCTCCGGGCCTCGCACGGTACGCGAAGAAATAACGGAAGCAGGAAGAATAGCCATGAAGACAAAATCCTTGCTGGCGGTCGTATTCCTGGCCTCATCGCTCTCAAATGTCGCTTCAGCACAGGGCCGGGGAGGCCGCGGGGGGCCTCAGGAAACGTGGTGGGTCAATAAGACACCCGGCGGCGTTTACAAAGCGCCCATGCGCCCGTTATGGAAGCTTTCGGATTTAAAGCAGATGCATGCAGGCCAGAACACCTGGCAGGAACAAATCATTCTCGATCCGGAACAGGACGCCAGTTACAACTCCGGCGCTCCGGGAACCAAATACACAACGCGCATGCACCCCGATACGCCGACGGTGTTCGTGGTGGTCGCCGGCCAGGTCAATTTCAACGTGGAAGGCCAGGAGCCGGCCACTGCCACTCGCGGCGCCATCGTGAACATCATGAAGTCCACACCCTTTTCCTGGGAAGTTACCGGCGATCAGAATGCGCTTTGGGTGGAAGTGAATCCCACTAATTACAAGACAGCATGGCCGTCTGCCGGACCTCAACCGGCGGCAAGCAAAGACGGGGCCGTCGTGAAGGTTTCGTTCAACCACACGCCGGAACCTTACAGACCGCCGAATCGTTTCATGTTCAACACCTTCACGGATGCCATTGCCGGCTGCAAGGGGGGCGTGGCGGTAATGGACGATCACCTGTTCGCCAGCCCGCTGTTAGGTTACGTGAATGCGGCCGATAACAAGTGCGGTACCGGTAACGGGAATATCGGGAGCGGTCCGGCAAAGCCAGGCGAAGCGCCGTTTGATCCTCATACTGTCTTCGGTCACATGCATGCCGGTCCGGCGGAATGGTGGATTGTGCAGGTCGGGCAGATCAGCGGCAAATTCGAAAACATGGGCGAGTATCATGCCGTCGAAGGTGACGTGCTCTACGCCGCTCCCATGATGTGGCACCAGATGGCGGCGGAGGCGCCGTCCGGGCCTAACGTCCGGCTCGCAATGGGCGGCTATCAACTCATCAACATGGGAAACACGCAGAATCCCGGTCCCGGTCGAGGTGGCCAATAGAATCGCTTCTGTTTACGTAGCCGCGCACGCACTCGTGCGTGCCGTGTCGAGACTCATCTCGACACCTCTGTGAAAACGGCGGTTCACCGCCGGCCGTCCTGATACGTCTTGCTGAAGTTGTTGCGCGCGTTGGTGACAGTAAATTCGCCGTTCGCCTTTGCCACCACTTTGATCCACCATGCGGGTTTGTGATCGCCCCGTCCAGCGCCCGGCCGTCCGGGACCACCGGCGGCGCGCACCATCGGAGCAGCGCCGCGCGGGCGTGCCCCCGTGTTCTGCGGCGGAGGAGGATGGAGATAAAGTCCGCCGTCGCCTCCGGCGTTTCCAGATTCACAATAAACCGGCCCAGCGGATTGTATTCCAGGCCTGCGGGCGCGCTCCAGTGCAGTGCCCAAAAGTCCTCAAGCCCGGGAGAACTCTCGATCGTCGCCATCGCCTCGGTCATGCCACCCTTGTTAGCGCCATTGTTCATGAGGACGCTAGCCGGTGCAGGGCGTGCACCAGCACCGGCGAACCGGACCGGTCGGAGCCGTGGTGAACGGTCTGGTAGATGTCCACTGTGCCAATCGGATTGTTGGGACACATCAGCTTGCCCTCGGCCTTCCACACGAAGTCATCGAGGTCGAGAAGCGCCTTGACCACTAACCGTCCGGAGAGGCCGAACACGTCAGTCAGAGCATCGTCCAGCTTCACGTTTGAATCCTCAAGGGTTTTCTCTTTATGCCCGCGCCGGTTCCGTACATCAAAGGCGTTGGCCAGCACCACTTCGACGTGGTCCTCCAAAATATTGAAGACGGGCTTCCAGTACGAGCCAATGCTCTCCATCACCGCATGATTGCAGTTTTCACTAACCAGCCATCCCGCAGAGCTTCCAAGTCGGCGACGATCGTCCCGAATTTCCGAATCTCCACCGTTGGCTCAGTCCAGAGCCCGTCATAACGCAGACCAGCAGAAACCTCTTGCCAACGTCGATACCTGCGCAACGTTCGATAATCGCTTGAATCATCTCTTCTCCTTGCGGGACAAGCAGCCAACGAGAAAAGACCAGGTTGTTCCACGGACCGGGAGGCTCCACTCAGGGGTGCGTCGTCGTTGGCCGGATCGGATTATTTGCCGGGGTTGCTCCACCAATACGGGAAACGATCCCGCTTGTCCGCAAGTCCATTTTTCATCCTCCGGGGTGGCCGGCCCCGCCTGGCCATCAGGTCATTATTTGGCGATGGGCAGCGCGAAAGCGTAGTAACCCTGCGCCTCAGGTGCGCCAACCTTCTGCGCAATCGAGTTTGGATTGGCAGGAAGGTTGTCGTTAACGCGACCGGACCTGGCACAGAAGACAACGTATTGGCGGCCATTTACCTCGAAGACCGAGGGAATTCCTTCCGGGCCGGAATTCAGTTGTTTCTCCCAGAGAATCTTGCCGGTGTCCTTGTCATAAGCATGAGCGGTGAGGTCCGAACCGGTCCCTGCGAACACGAGGCCTCCGGCAGTGACCACCGGTCCGCCGCGAGGCCAGTAGCTGCCGGTATCTTTGATACCCTTCTCCGCAAGGCTTAACACCGTACCCAGAGGGATCTTCCATTTGATGGTTCCCTCGTTGAGGTCGTAAGCCGTCAGATTGGACCACGGCGGGCCAATGGCGGGTAGCCCATTCTTGCCGTCCATGGTTCCGTAGCCGGTGAAGAATTTGTCACCAGGTGTGGCTGGCCCCGCAACTGAAGGAGCCGGGCCGCGGCCCTGCTGAACGACGGGCCGTTCACCTGCAGCAGGATCGGCCAAATAAGCCACCAGCGCATCCAGGCTCTGAGCAGTGAGGTCGGCAAACGGCGGCATCTCGCCGCGTCCGGACTTGACTACGGTTTTGATGCCATCAGCGCCCAGGGTCTTCGGCGCGTCCACCAGAGCCGGGCTTACCCCGGCATGTCCGAGGCGATCCACACCGTGACAGGTCTGGCAGCGTTCCGCATAGAGCCCAAAGCCCTGCTGGGCCGGGTTGCCCTGATTATTGCCGCCGCGCGCACGCTGCTGCGACATCTTCAGCAAGGTGGGGGCATCCTTCGACATAACGAACACCAGGCCATTTTCGGGATCGGCTGCGGCCCCAGTTACCGCCGCCGTTATTGCCCGGGATCTGGAGCGTGTTGATCATAGAGGGCGGAGTAAAGAGGCCCTCATTGCGGGCGTTTCGCATGATCCCTTCCCACTCCGCTTTGTCGGACGGGTCCAGATACGGATTCACGTCTGCGACTGTCATATTTTGCCGCGCGAAGGCGGGAGGTTTGGTGGGAAAGGGCTGCGTCGGCCACGACTTTTCGCCCGGCATATTCGTCTGGGGAACTTTGCGTTCTTCGATTGGCCAGAGCGGCTCGCCGCTCACCCGGTCGAACACAAAGAGGAATCCTGCTTGGTCGCCTGGGCGACGGCGTCCACAGTCTTGCCGTTGTGCTTAACTGTGACCAGCTTCGGGCCGGTGACGGCGTCGAGATCCCAGAGGTCATGGTGCACAAACTGGAAGTGCCAAAGACGCTTGCCCGTGCGGGCATCAAGCGCGACGAGACAGTCGGAGAAGAGGTTGGCGCCGATGCGATTGGCGCCGCTGCCTCGATCTTCTTCGTTGATCCCAAAGAAAAGCTGCTCACCGTCTATATGATCCAGAAGCGCCGCGGCATTGCCATCAGTCGCGAATACAAGCGGATGGTGTACCAGACGATCGTTCAGGAAGAAAAATAGCCCTGGGCGGAATCCTGCCAGGCTACTTCACCATATACAGAAATCTGACCGTCTTACCGGAAGTATTGATCTTCGCGTGTGCAGTTATCCCGGTTGATGGGACGCGATAGGCAGTTCCGGCGGGAAGCTTCCTGAGTTCCTTGCCGAAAAGCATGTCCGTCTCACCTTCAGTGGCTATCCAGATTTCCTCAACACCCTCATTGGCGCTATATGGCCGTGACATCGTCATCGAGTTCATTTCGACGCGGGTTAAAGCGCCATATTGGCTCAAACCGTTGTCTTTCGTAATGATGGGCCGTTCCTTGTCAACCCAGGCGGTCGTAACCTGCGGTTTTGCTCGGTTGTCAACCACCTCCAGGGTCGCTTTCGGCGTAAACCCCTGAGGAATCTTTTCGCTGACAACGTAGAATGTCATGTACTTATCGCCGGTTGCCCTGAGTTTGAAGTCCAGCCCCGGGGTGACGATAAATGCCATGTCTTTTGTGAGCTCCACTGTTTTCGCGCCCGAAGAAATGACTCCGGTTCCCGAGTTCACAACAAATGTCTCCTGAATGCCGTTCAGCTCTCCGTCATTTTTATGGGCTGTAGCGCCGGGCTCGAGCATTGCATAGCTGATAGCTTCGGCATTTACGAGAACCGCACCTTTTCGTGCCGGATGAAGGCTGTCCGTGCCTTCGAGCGCCGTGAGCATATCGCGAAAGTAGAGGTTCCCGTGCATGATTCTGGGAAATGCGTCATGCCAGTTGCCCATGAACATATCGACATCCTGTTCAGCCGCCCGGTTAACCGCGCTGTTATCCAGTCTTGAGTAGTCCATTGGCGGCGGGCCGCCTCGTCCAGGTCCGCCAGCTGCGTTGCCTGCTGGGGGGGGCCGGCCCGCCTTGCCCTCCGCCGCCATTGCCGGCGGGTCCGAGGAAGATCATCTCAACGGGTTCTTCTCCCAAATTCAGGTTGCTGTGCGCGGTAACGCCTGTTGGAGGAATCCGGTAAGCCTGGCCGGGGGTCATGCGGCGAATGTCTTTCCCCAGGGAGAGGATGGTTTCGCCTTTTACCATGATCCAGCACTCTTCGGCGGGATGGCTATGAGGCTGCGGCATTGTATACGGGGCGATTGTGCAAAGATTCATTCCGTTGGGGCCGCCGTTACAGATATGCACCCAGTGCGCGCCAACCCTTCTGTCGTTGTCAAAGCGGTTTACGACCACGATGTTTTCGTTGGGCGCGGTGCCAGCGGGAATGGGCTCGGTTCGGACGTAGAGCCGCAAAGGCTCTTTCCCCGTGCTGGTCAGTTTGAAATCGAAGTCCGGAGTCAGGGTGAATCCGGTACCGTCTTTGATATCGAAGGATTTGGAATTGACTGTGATTTGTCCGGACCCGGCGCTGGCTAAAAATATCTGCCGTTCACCCTTTTGTGCTCTTCCGGTGGCGGTTGCGCCGGGGTCAAGCGTGGCATAGCTGATCGCGGTTATGTTGGAGAGAACGGCGCCTCTTTTTACGGGGTGAAGCGGGTCGGCGCCGTCCAGTCCGGTCAGGATATCGTGGAAGACGAGGTTGCCGTACATCGGGCGGGGTTTGGCATTTCTCCAGTCGTTGACGAACATGTCGATTTTGGGATCGACAGCCGGGTCAACTGGCGTCGGGTCGAGCCCATCTTCGCGGGCGGTTGATGGGGGCTGGGCGCCGCGCGGTGCTCGCTGCGCATAACCGGATGAAGCGGCAAAGCAAACTGCGAATACTGAAAACACGATGGCTCTTGTCATGTTGCGATTCCTTCATTGCAGGTCTTCATTGCGGCAAGGCATAGGCGACCAGCATCGACCCCTTGGTTTCCATCCTCCGTGCCATGCCGCTGCTGGTTGCGAACGCCACATACTGCCGGCCATTCACCATGTAAGTCACTGGGCTTGCCGTGCCGGGAAATGGCAACGGTGTCGCAGAGATCAATTTGCCGGTCTTCGTGTCGTAAACCTTAAACTTGCTGTCAGCGATCGAAGACGCAATCATCATAATGCCGCTGGCGGTAACTACACCCGAGCCATAGTTCTCGCTGCCGTAGTCTTTCAGACCCTGCGCCGCCAACTCGGGATATTCGCCAAAGGGGATGTTCCAGATGAATTTTCCGGTGTTCAGATCGAGGGCGGTCAGGGTGCCCCATGGCGGGGCCGTCGCGGGATAGCCATCAGGATCCACGAACTTCCGATACCCCTGGGTGCTGTAACGTGAGTGCGGCTCGCGGTCCGGCTGCCCATCCCGGCCAGTCGCTCTGCGTTCGAAGACCGAGGTGTACCAGGCAACCCTTATGGAATTGAAGAACGCGAGATGATTGACCGGGTCGGTCATGAGACCGCCCCATTCCACGCCACCGGCGAATCCCGGCGTAACGATGGTCTCCTGCTTGAAGGCCGGCGGCGTAAACTGCGGGCCCTGCAGCATGGTTTTGAAGTGTTCAAGCGCGGCGGCGTGCGCTTCCGGCGTGCGATTGGTGAGATCTTTTTCAGTAATTGTTGTCCAGGAAAGAGGGGGCGGCACACGCGGGATCGGCTGTGTGGGAGAGGCGACATCGCCGGGCGCCGTAGCGGGCGGAACGGGTTTTTCATCGATGGGGTACATCGGCTCGCCGGTCTCCCGGTTGAAGATGTAGATGTAACCGGTCTTGGGTGTGGTCACCACCACATCCACCGTCTTGCCGTTGCGCACCATGGTGGTCAGGGTCGGCGGGCAGGTGAAGTCCGCATCCCACAGATCGTGGTGGACCACCTGATAGTGCCACAGCTTCTTGCCTGTGGTGGCGTTAATCGCGATGATGCTGTTGGCATAGAGATTGTTGCCGAGGCGGTCGCCGCCGTAGAAATCGTCGGAGCCGGAACCGGTGGTGGCAAAGACGATGCCGCGTTTCTCGTCCATCGAAACACCACCCCAGGCATTCGCGCCGCCGGCCTTTAGATAAGCATCTTTGGGCCAGGTATCAAAACCCTCTTCGCCGGGATACGGAATGGTATGGAAGGTCCACAGCAATTTGCCGGTGTGGACGTCCCAGCCGCGGATATCGCCCGGCGAGGCGGGCGTCGTTTCGGCTACGCCGCCATGGGTAATGAGAATGTCCTTGTAAAGCCCGGCCGGACTGGTCATGGTGACCCGGTTTTCCGAGGCAGGCCCGCGCAGCTGCTCGTTGAGATTCACCTCGCCCTCTTTACCGAAACCGGGGCTAAGCTTGCCCGTGTCGGCATTCAACTCGTCCATCATCGCGCCGCGAGTCACGATGAGGCGGCGCTCTTTGCCATCAGTCCAGTAGGTGACACCGCGCGGGTTGCGCCCAACAATCGGAGGCGGCGTGTACTCCCATTTGACTTTGCCGGTCGCCGCATCCAGCGCATAGATGGTTTTCAGGCCAATGCCGTAGATAATCCCGTTGACCACAATCGGTTGGTCCTCGATCGTCGCCGGGCCGCCCAGATCATAGCGCCAGACTTCCTTCATCTGACTGGCGTTCGTGGCGTTGATCTGGGTGAGGGTCGAATAGCGCATCCCGCCCGCATCACCGCCGTAGTAAGGATAGTCGACATTCTTTGGCGGCGCGGCAGTGATGATGACCCACCCTGCGAATGCCAGGCTTATCGTGCCGAAGACGACTCTACGGCTGGAATGAAGGATGCCCATGGATCTCCTCTGGAATTGCAAACTGCATATTACTACAAATTCACTGACCTGTTAGACAGGTATTCCAGGAATTTTAACTGAATGCCAGTGAGCGCACCGATCCCGGGTGCGGCTTGCAGGCCGGGGGCAGCCCTGCCGGAACGCCTCCATATCATCTGATTTGGCTTCGTTTACCTGCAACATGGCAATGACTTTAAGCCCGCCGTGGGTCCGTTCGGAAATTTTAATGTTTGGGCACCCAATCCCAACCAGCATAGAGATTCTCCCGGCGAAAGTATCGCATGTAAGTGAGAAGTCCGGAAGGTAAATGCCTGAAGAGATTGGGACAGATCGCGGTGAACGCGCAGGCGCGACGAATCGGCGAGTTTTCCTATCCTTCGACCGGATACTTTTTCCGCAGGGGCGTGCTGCTGGGCCACGCGAACGGTCCGATCGGTAACCTGATCGAGCAGCCGTGGCGGCACGCGTGGAGCACGTGCTTATGAATTCGAGTAAGGTGCACCCGCAGATCCGGCAGGAGTTTGAGAGCGCCTATGGCGTCTGGTGGCAGAATGTGGAATACAGCCGCGGCGGCTACACAAGCCACCACTGGAGCGGCGCGCGCAGTTGAGGAAGTTCGAGAAGCGGCTGCTGATCGGGTCGGCACCGACTGCGCCGTATTCCGAACCCGACTGGCAGGAGGGCGCAGTTGCCGCCGGCTGGGAAGCGCTGAAGGCCGTGCACGAGCGCGCGATGTGCGGCTAAGCCTGGCGGATGCCAGGGTCCTGATTCAAAATCCGGACGGCCTGGCCCAGAAGCTTTTCTGCCAGGTGGCGCTGGGCGCGACGGTCTGGAGGTCTTTGTAAAGACCCTGGTGGGCGAGGTTGATTTCCGTTGAGCCGACTTCAAGTGAGTGATCTCCCTGAACGGCGTTTGCGGGATCCATCGCGTCAGGTACACCTCGCTGAACCAGACTTCAGCACAAACAGGCGACCACTTCAGCGGTTTGGGCGTTAGACGTCAATTTGAGTTGCGTAGCCGTTTGGGCGGCACGTGATTCGTCGGCCTGGTCAGAAGAGGCAATGCCTTGTAACAACTCTGAGGGGCCTGGGCTGAGACAGCCTTAGCGTTCACGTCCGCACCAGTCTGGCATACGCAGATCGATACACTGCAGGTGCTGTTTGGAGAAGGACGTAACGCGCCGCTCCAGGCATCTCCAGCGCGTCCCGTGGTTTTCTAAAACCTCTGCGGTGCGCGCGGTCCGCGCGATCGTCGCGAGCTGGGCGAACAACTGGATCGTTCTCGCGACCCGATCCCGCGTTGTCAGAGCTTGCCGTGAAACAAAACGGAAAGGGCTGCCAGGGTCTTGGCGATCCCTTCAAGCAAAGACTGGTAAATGAAGCGTGTCCCAAAGACGACAGCCGGACCCATGACCAGCGCTGTAATTATGTATTTGACCCAAGGCGGCTTCGGGCTTTCGGTTCGATAGTACCCATTCACCTGAAACAGCAATTTTGGGAATTTGTAAAACGTCAGGTAGCCGTGATAAATACCTCCTACTAGAAACAGTCCCAGGCTGATAACACCGAGCCACCGGGCAAAGTCGTTGATCGCAAATTCCGGGACCGTGGTCGCACTTTGCGGCCTTAGCTCCAGGATTTGCGGCGTTGCCAAAACGATCGTGGCCACGGCCAGCGATATCACCGCCTGCGGAATGAGCCCATAAGCCCCGTCAAAATAGAGGAACGCATTTCTCGCACGTCGTCGTGAAGGAAAAGGAGCAGATGTCTGCGCGATGCTGATTACTTGTGGTTCCGTTCCCCTGATTGCTCCCCAGCTCAAACAGTAGGCGATGACCAAAAAGACGGCTGGCGTGACGAACGGACGTATGAAACTATCGACCTGCGGCAATCTCGTCAGGAATTCCTTCGTAACCGCGTCCGCGGTCGCGGGAATCGAGGGTTCTTTGCTTGGCAGCATGATGCTAAGTAGCTTGGTGACTCCTAATGCGATGGTTCCGGCAATGGCCGAAGAATAGATATTGAAGGTCAGGGGACCCATCAGCTCGCTCTTCTTGAGCTGATCGGATGTGCGATCGAAGAGGTACTCCCCTTTTATCATCCGCTGGCGGGTTGCAAGGAACGACTTCAGCTTCTTGAACTTGCTTTTGAGCCCGAGTGTCTCCTGAAAAAACTCCCATATGCTCTCAGGCTCCGCATCTGCCTCATCAACTGGTGGTGTGGGCTGTGGCTGAGGCTCCACTCGCCTAACGTCATCTTCCGGCATAGCGTACTGTTGCAGGCATCATAGTTCAGCCCCGGAACGCTCGCAAGCCGCGCCGCCAAAATGCGTCCCGTCGTCGTCGTTTCTCTCCCAGACTCCGACCCGCCATGGACTCTGTTCTTGTACGTGTCTCTACCACCCAAGGGAGGGACAGCCCATACGACGTGCCACTGCCACTGCTTCTGTCTTGATCGTGAGCCAGTAACTAACGTTCAAGGATTGGGATCTCTGCCAACCGTGGGTCTCCGCCGTCCTAACACAGCGGTCGTGAATTGTCCGGCTGCCTTTTCCGCCCGATATCCAGTTGTGGATCAAACATCAGTGACTTCATCTTTAACGCTCCATTCTCAACAGAAGTTGATACCCCGTCGCTTTGTCGTCGTGCCTTTCAGTCCTCGCCCCAACCACGATAGAGACAGCACCGGCGCCTCGAGGCAATAGCTAAGACTCTTTTTTGTGCGGTATTTGGTTTGTACTCTCCGTAATGATCTGTGTTATTACAGGCGGTGCTCAGCCCGCAATAACTCCGCGGCGCGTTCGCCGATAATGACGCAAGGGGCCATGGTATTGCCTGTAGTCACGCGCGGCATAATCGATCCATCTGCAAGTCGCAGGCGCTCGATGCCATAAACCTGCAAGGCACCGTTAACGACCGACAGAGAATCGCGGCCCATTTTTGCGGTACACGTCTCATGCCAGGCCGTCAGTGCTGCATCCCGCAGGAAATTGTCCAGTTCGGGGCCCCGCAAATCGCCGGGCGCAACCTCACGCCGGGTGAACGGGCGGAGAGGCGCTGAATTTCCAATTGCGCGGCTGATCTCCACGGATCTGCGGGCGGCCTTGAGATCGTCCGGATGAGACAGGTGATCCGCTTCAATCCGAATTGCATCGCCAGGGTTCGGACCACTCAGACGAAGCCGCCCCCGGCTCTTCGGACGAGAAATGGTCCCGAAAAATCCCCACCCGGTAGCCGGCATGGCAAATCGCCTGGTGTTTTCAGGACTCGACATGACAAATTCGCCGAAGAACGTATGCAGATCCGGAGTGTCCAGGCTGGCGTCACTCTTCGCGAAGAAGGTCGCGTCGACCATAGCGCCGCTGCGCGGCTCCCGGTTTTCCCAGACACAATTAAACCCGACATGGTCCTGGAAATTTTGGCCGACGCCGGGCAAATGCTCCACGATCGGGATGCCCGCGCGACGTAGCTCGTGCTCGTCGCCGATCCCGGATTGCATAAGTACCTTGGGAGTATGAATCGCACCGAGCGAAAGGACTACCTCAGACTCTGCGCCAATGCGCCGGAGGCTGCCTTGGTAGTCGATTTCTACCCCGGTTACGCGCTTGCCATCGAAAGTCAATCGAGTAACCAATGCGCGCGTCAGCACGGTAAGATTCGGCCTGTCCATGATCGGGAAGACGTAGGAGCGGAAGACGGATTGTCGTTTGCCCGCGCGAACACGCAAGTCGATAATCGAAGCGCCACCAGCGCTTTCCATCAGTCGTCCGTTCTGGTTCTCGTAAGTTGGGATGCCAACGCTCCGTGCTCCCTCGAGCACAGCATGAGCCTGCGGATTGGAAGTAGGCCCGGGTTCCACATGGAGGATCCCTCGCGTACCCCGATGCTCCGGATCTGGCGCTCCGTGCCAGTCTTCGATTCGCCGATAGATCCGAAGGACCGATTTATAGTTCCACGCGGGATCGCCCGCTTCTTCGGCAAAGAAATCCCAGTCGTTCTGGTGGCCGCGCGCCCATATCATGAGATTTATCGACGAGCCACCACCCAGAACCTTGCCCATGGAAAGCGGCAATGAGCGTCCGTTGATGGACGGATTAGGCTCAGCACTGAAGTTCCAATCATGTTCGCCCCCAAGATTCGTGGGCCAACTGGTCGCTTCCCTAATGCTTGCGGCTTCATCGTCGCCGCCGGCTTCCAACAACAGGACGTTCACCTCAGGATTTTCCGCTAGACGACGCGCCACTACCGAGCCAGAGGAGCCCGATCCGCACACGATGAAGTCGTATTGCGCTTTCAACCTGGTAGTGAGGCGCGCCTGGTTGCTGCGCACACGCTCGTTAAACTCCACTTTGGCTGGATCTAACTCAGCACTTGTGTTCATTTTGTATACCTCCTTCATCCCTCGTTACCAGGTTAGGGAAACTTCCAACGGTCGGCTTTGCTAAACGTGTGGCTTTATCACAAAAGCGCTATCAATTGAGCTCCATCGAGAAATGGCATTGGCAACGATGTGCTGGCGGATTCACTCAGGAAAGATTCGTTATAAGTGGGATCGCGGGCGCAGGGTATTGTTTGGACGAGTGGTTCGCTGTATTGCGTTGGCCGTCGGCACACAAAACTGGCGACCTCAATACATGATCATAAATTAATGTCATGCAACTTCCATGCGATTCGCCACCGCTACTAAGGTCTTAATCCGGGGTTCTCAGCCGCCTTCCAGGCCCTAACGTAATTTTTCGCTGGAATGTTTTTATACCTTCTTCCAGCAAATCCATTTGCAGGTCGCTTCGATACGATACGAGGCGTTGTGTTCCCGTTTGATAAGAGATAGGATTTCTTTGTGACGAAATCAGCCCCGAACGGGGTCGGATCAAATGCTCCCCGAGGACGACCTCGAAACGACCACATTCACCAGCTAATCTTGAATACCGCGCTCGACCTGGCCTTCGAAGTTGGCTTCAGAGCTCTTAGCGTGGAAGCGATTGCAGCCAAGGCAGGTGTTGGGAAGACCACTATCTATCGGCGCTGGCCGAACAAAGGCGCCGTCGTCATGGATGCTTTCCTTTCCATTGTTGGCCCCAAGACTATATTTCCTTCCACGGACCGCGCCATCAAAAGCATTCAGCTGCAGATGAAGGCCCAGGTGAAGGCATTTCGCAGCAAGTACGGGAACATGATCCGCTCGCTCGTAGGCGACGGGCAATTCGATTCTGACGTCCTGGATGCCTTCCGGCAGCGTTGGATCTTACCGCGAAGACAACTCGCCAGGAACGCGATCGAGCTTGCGATGAAGGAGGGTGACCTCCGGTCCAATCTGGATGTCGACACTGTCATCGATACGCTCTATGCGCCGATATATTACAGGCTGATGTTTGAGACCGGGCCTATTTCCGATGCCTATGCGGACGGACTCTATCAGTCGGTCATCGTGGGATACGGCACTTCCCAGCATCCTAAAAGCAAAAGATGAAGGGGCGAACGAGAGGCTCTCGCCTGGCTTCGGCTTTACTCCGTGAATGCGGTGGACTCTGCAAGTTGACGCCACTGCTCCAACTCTTGCTTTACGTGCTCCAGTTTGGTTTCGACGGCGGCAACACAGTCACGACCCAATTGCAGACGAAGCGGGGGGCGCTCCACTTGTGTGATTTTTACCATCGCAGCCGCGGCCTTGGCCGGATCTCCGGGCTGCGCTTTGTGAGAGTTGTCCGCCCACTCGCGCGCTGCGCCCGCGGTCGCACTGTAGTCGGCAATGACAGTTTTTGCGCGTCCCAGGGAGGAATCGTCAAGGAAATCGGTTCGGAATGGGCCTGGCTCCACAATGGTGACCTTTATTCCAAGCGGTGCGAGTTCGGCGTGCATGGCCTCGCTGAGGCCCTCCACCATGAATTTGGTGGCGCAGTATATTCCCCATCCCGGCCACGCTCTGAATCCCCCGACGGAGCTAAGGTTCAGGATGTGACCCGACTTGCGGGCGCGCATGGAAGGCAGGGCGGCACGCGATACATTGAGTGTTCCCTCGACGTTTACTGCGAATGCAGAGCGAACCTCATTAGGGGTGACTTCTTCGACGGCCCCAACGAGGCCGCGGCCCGCGTTATTGACCAACACATCGATCTGACCAAAACGCTTTAGCGCCGCATCGACTGCTTCCTTTGTCTGCTGTTCATTGGTGACGTCGAGCTTCAGAGTCAGCAGCCGATCCTGCTTTCCGAACGCATCCTCAATCGACTCTGGATTGCGTGCGGTTGCGACCACCATGTCGCCGGCGTCGAGCGCAGCCTTGGTCAACTCCATTCCGAAGCCCTTGGATGCGCCAGTAATAAACCATATTTTAAGTGTCATTGTTCCGTAACCTTTCCGCGGCCGAGGCCACCAAACTTTTCTAGATACGATACGTAGTGTATCATATATATCGAAGACTGGCAAGCAATGCAATGGGAAGTGAAATGACCGAAAGAACTTCCGAGAGCAGCCGACGAATTCAATACACGTTTGTGCAAGTAAGAGCCATTCATGCAAGAGACGAATGCTCGTGTCGCTCTAATATCGAAAACGAAGGCAGCATCGGACGGCGTTTTCTGCACGTTCTTCAGCCTTTTAAAGGAGACCAGAAATGCAAACAATACAAGACGTGGTTGATCTTAAAGCAACAGCAAATCGCTTCAGCGATGTCTTCGATCGACAGAAGGCACACTTCAACACAAATATTACGAAGTCGTATGAATGGCGGATCGAGCAACTCGACCGGCTTTCGCGAATGTTGTCCGAGAACAAGGGCGATCTTTCCGACGCCGTCGGCAGAGACTTCAAGACTGCGCTGTCTGAGAAGATCTTCGAAGTAGCTGCGCCGCTGGGCCTCATTGAGGTTACGAAAGCCCAACTGAGATCCTGGATGCAGCCAGTGGAGGCGCCCGTGCCGCTGTTCCTCGCGAAGTCAGGGCACAAAGGAATCGTGTACCGCGAGCCGTACGGCGTCACGCTGATCGTAGGCCCGTTTAATGGACCATTACTCTGCCTTCTGCGCCCGGCCATCACCGCACTCGCAGCAGGCAACACGTGCATCCTGAAGTTGTCCGAGGCGCCTGCTACAGCCGAGTTACTCCTAACATTAATTCCGAAGTACTTCGAGCCGGAAGCCGTCGCAGCCGTTTCTGGCAGCCGCGAAGAGACCGCGGAACTGTTACGGCTTCCCTTCGATTTCATCTTCTTCACGGGGAGCACGCGGGTGGGCAAGATCGTGATGCGCGCGGCAGCGGAGCATCTTATCCCGGTCTTACTCGAACTGGGAGGCCAGAACCCGGCCATCGTTGACGAGACGGCGAACCTCCGCGATGCGGCCAAGAAGCTTGTCTGGGGAGCGATGGCATGGGGAGGGCAATGGTGTACGTCACCCGGCTACGCGTACGTTCACGAATCGGTTGCGGACGAGTTCGTGGCCGAGTGCAAGAAGGCGGTTATCGAACTCTACGGTGACCGGCCAAAGGAAAATGCCGACTATTCGCGAATCATCCACACTCGGGAAGTAAAGAGGCTGGCTTCACTCATTGATCCACGGAAGGTAATCACAGGCGGCAACTACGACGAGATGGAGCGTTACTTCGATCCCACGATTCTCTATCCCGTCGACTGGGAGGACAAAATTATGCAGGACGAGATTTTCGGTCCGATTCTGCCGGTCCTCCGCTACTCCAACTTCGGCGACGCGCTCGCGACGATCAAGAGCCGCCCCAGGCCGCTTGCCGGCTTCATCTTCAGCCAGAACCAGAACGCGATTGACCAGTTCATATCGAGTCTCTCGTTCGGCGGAGGAGCCGTTAACCAGTCCAACATAAACGTCTTTATTGAGATGATGCCGTTCGGAGGCGTCGGCGCATCCGGCATGGGCTATGCCAACGGAAAGCACGGATTCGATTCGCTGACGCACGCAAAAGCAATTTTAGTGTCGCCCGCGGACGTCTCAATCGATCACCTGTTTCCTCCTTACACGATGGACAAACTTCAGGCGCTCGGCCAGTGGCTCGAGTACTAGCGCGATGGCGTGAGCGGGCTCCGGCGAACTCGTGCGTTTTCCCGAAGAACGCACGGGTGTCGGGCCCTCGATCACCCTTAAAGGAAAAAGGACATCGAGTGATATTAACAACCGAGTCACGCATTTCCGCGGACCATCTTCCCTGCGATGGAATTTGGGGTGGGAACAAAAACGCCCGCCATGAGGTCCGCACGTCTGGATTAACCGTCAGCGTTTACAGCAACGCCTCTGACGGCGCCGAAGGCGGCGATCTCTGCTACGTCGCTACCTGCAAGAGCGACGTGCTCACGCGCATCGTCTTGTGCGATGTCCAGGGCCACGGCTCTCACGTTAGCGCGATAGCCAACAGCATTTACTCCGCTGTGCGTGAGAGTATGAACAGGCTGCAAGGTTACAGGGTTTTATCGGAACTGAACCAAATATTGCGCCGGCAAGGCGCGCCCGCCTACGCCACAGCGGCCGTGATCACTTTCGACACTTGCGATTCCAGATTATACTTTTCGTACGCTGGTCATCCGGCGATACTGTTAAGACGACGCTCCGGGAAGGAGTGGTCGTCCCTCGTGTCGGCATCCGACGGCGGAGGCGCCAACTTGCCGCTCGGCATGTTTCCTCTTACGCATTACGACCAGGGCTCGGTTGCACTTCATTCCGGCGACCGGTTGGCCTTGTACTCCGATGGCTTGGTAGAAGCGGAATCCAAAACAGGCGCGGTGTTCGGAGAGAAACGCCTCTCGGCTGTTCTGGAACGTTGCCAGGAGTACGATCTCTCCTACGCCAGGGATTGCATCATTCACGAGTTGGAGTTGCATTCCAGCGGCGCATCCAGGGCTGATGACCAGACGTTGATGTTAATGGAAGTCAGCTAATCGCTCCAGAGTCGTCTGAGCGTGCATCATATGGCGTTGGGCCCGAAGACTCAATCTTTAGGTTTTAGACGATCCCATCACGAACAGTAAAGTTTCGATTCACATGACAATCACGATCGCAGATTACCTTCTAACGCGTCTCGCCGAACTCGGCGTGCATCATATGTTTGGAGTGCCCGGAGACTTCAATCTTTGGTTTCTGGAGCGCCTGATTACAAACAGTGAAATAACGTTCGTTGGATGCTGCAACGAACTAAATGCCGCCTATGCCGCCGATGGCTGTGCACGCCTTGTCGGCGTATCGGCCCTCGCCACCACCTATGGAGTGGGCGAGCTTGCATCTCTTGCAGGTGTGGCCGGAGCCTATGCGGAGCGCGTTCCGATCGTTTGCATCACCGGCGCACCGCCGATCAACGCGATGCGAGAAAGGGCGCTTCTTCACCACACCTTGGCGGACGGGAATTTTGACAATATGCTGAGCTGTTATCGCGAGTTCACGATTGCGCAAGCCAGAATCGAGCCAGCGACCGCAAGAGACGAAATCGACCGTATTTTGCGGTTATGCTGGCTCGAAAAACGACCAGCATATCTACAGGTTCCATCAGACGTCGCTGGCGTCAAGATAGGGCCGATCTTGAAGCCGCTGGACCTTAACCCGTTATGTAGCGATCCCAGCCAGCTTGCCCGTGCGGTTTCACAAATCACCGACCGTCTCTCACGAGCCAACCGCCCTGCTATTCTTTTGGACGCCGATGTCGACAGGTTCGGCTTGACCGGGTCAGTTATTGCACTGGCAGAAGCGAACGATATTCCAATTGCCCACCTCATCCCCGCCAAGGGCGTGATCGGTGATACACATCCGCTGTCCATTGGGATTTATCGTGGCGCCGCGTCGTCTCCGGCAGTACGCGCGGCGGTGGAGGATTCCGACTGTCTCCTCTGTTTTGGAGCGCGTTTTACTGATGTCGCGAGCGGTTTGTTCACTCACGAAATAAACCCGCAGTCGGTTATCGATCTCCAGCCGTTCAGTGTGAAGCTCCAGGGAGAGTTTTTGAGTGCAGTCGCGACCAAGGAGTTGCTCTCGGGACTGTTGGCTACAACCCACAGGACCAGCGTCCCGGCGTTATATCAATTTCCTCATGTGACTACGCCACAGGAATCTGACACAAATGGAGTACTCACTCAGACCGTCTTTTGGCGGCATATTCAGAACTACCTAAAGCAGGAGGATGTAATCCTGAGCGATACTGGTACACCCTTCTTCGGAAGCGCCAACTTGAACTTGCCGGATAATGTGTCCTTTGTTGCGCAGCCTATATGGGCCTCACTCGGTTACGGCCTTCCGGCAACTCTCGGCGCGTGTCTGGCGACGCCCGACCGCCGACATCTGGTTTTTGTTGGAGATGGCGCATTTCAAATGAGCGTGCAGGAACTCTCGACCATACTGCGGCTCAATCTCAAGCCGATCATTTTCCTACTCAACAACGGGGGGTACACAATCGAGCGGCTGATTTTGGGATCGGAGTCTGGATATAACGACATCAGCCGGTGGGGATATGGCCGGATTCTCGCTGCTTTTGATACCCGAGATCAAGCCGTGGTCCATGTGGTTAGGACTGAGGCCGAACTCGAAGCAGCCCTTCACGCAGCAAGCGATATTTCCAAACTCCATCTTCTCGAACTGGTCCTTCCACGGATGGATGCGCCGCAAGCGCTCGTGCGTTTCGCGCAGAGCGTGGCCGCGTTTGACTTCCCCCAGATGCGCGACGGTAACGAATCCGAGACGAACACGGGTTGCCACGACGAAAGCTCGCTGATGTATGCCGATAGATCCCCGGAGGCGAGCGGAATAGAGTACCGGACCATTTAAGCTTGCTGTTTGTCCTTCATGGCAGCCCCCACTTAGACTTCCACTACTACTTTGCCGATGCTTCCAGACTTCACGGAAGAAAATGCGGTTTCGAGATCTGCGGGTGAGAACCTCCGTTCGGAAAGCAAGGGTTTGAGCTTACCATCATCTACGAGCTTCTGAACGTTGAGCTCTGTACCCTCGCACGGTCATCGGATAACCTCCGCAATAAGAAGATTCAAGCGGAGTCAGTCCGGCCAATCCTAGTCTTACCGATTTACTCCGGGACCTCCGCAAAACGGCGAATCCATGCCGACAATGCCGCATCTCAAGATTATGGGAGACTTCACGTCATACGATGACTTCCTAGCTGATCTATCTAAGCGATCAGCTCAGAACCATGGAGCGGTACGCGGCGCTGCCATCGAACGATATCGCGGTGCTCCTGACACCGGCCGGAACGTGGCATCGCAACAACACGTTCTGACGATGTGTGCCAGTTTTCCGGCACGCTATGAAGGCCGCCTCGGGCACCATAATTCGGTGTCATGGGTGAAGGCCCCAGGCGCCCTCTCTCTCGTACCCGCTGGTATGGCTCCAGTATGGAGGGCGCGAACTGATTTCGAACTCATAGCGTGTGCCATCGACGTTTCCCTCGTAAACGAGGTCCAAACGGAGCTGGACAGACAACCCGAGGGTGAATTGAGGTTTCGAAATAAATTTGAAGACACGGCGGCACTGCAATTGATGCGGCTCCTCTTTGCCGATTCTGCTGATGGCTATCCCGCGGATAGGCTCTATACTGATCACCTTATCCACGCGCTTGCCTATCGTTTCCTCGTTACAGGAAGAGGAAGCGATCCGCAGAGCACAGTGAAGCAGGTCTCACCCCTTCCCAGGCACATTCTGGGCCGAGTCATCGAGCGGATGCGCAATTTGGGTTCCGAGTTGAGCTTACAGGTGCTGGCCAGGGAGAGCGGGTACAGCCGCGTTCATTTCGTTCGCATGTTTCGAGCGGCGACGGGATACACTCCACACAACTATCTTTTGAAGCTGCGGCTGGATCGGGTGCGCGAACTGCTGGCGATTCCCGCGTTGTCACTTACGGATATCGCCCTCGAATGTGGATTCTCAAGTCACTCCCACTTGAGTCGCGTGTTTCGTCAAGTTCTGGGCGCCACCCCCAGTGAGTATCGCCGTAGCCTGTAACCTCTAGTCCCGAATCCACAAAAATATCCCGCAACGGCGTCCCACTTTAGTGCCAGCGCTCGTGCTTTGCGAATATCCCAAACAATCGTGAAAGGATGATCGTTTCGTGCAAGTCCTGAACTCGCGTTAGGCCTTACTGTGGGGCAGGAGGTTTTATGCGGGTTGCATTTGCCAGTCTGCCCGTGCCAGGTCATCTCAATCCCAAGGCGAAAGGGTGGCAGATTCGCACGGTTACCTGTGTGGACGTCGTAGATCGGAGGTCATGCGGTTGATTGGCGTAGAAGTCGCCCATCACCGGACTCTAGAAAGTACTCGGCGACGGCGACAGCATGGGTGTTTATTCTGGCGCGCAACGCTTCAATCGGTCGCTGCCGGTATCGTGAGCAGAGATTCTGAATGACCGGGCTCAGG
>Ga0206921_10165_pt1 | contig 19838 bp, 15 predicted proteins | sample Alteio_BWOrgHeat_66_FD_152930 | JGI IMG/M metagenome (GOLD analysis project Ga0206921, IMG submission 152930) | Enriched cells from forest soil in Barre Woods Harvard Forest LTER site, Petersham, Massachusetts, United States -... | ecosystem: Environmental > Terrestrial > Soil > Temperate forest >...
GATACTATAAGTATTGGCGGGGATGGCTGAAGTCCGGCCGGTAGCCGATCCTTTTTCAGTGATGGTATAGCTGCCGCCGGAAATAGGCATGGTCAGCGTAGCATTGCCGCTACTGCCAGCAATAAAGGAAAGCGAGGGTGCGCCGAAAAGGACATCATAGGCAATATTGAGCTCCGTCTGTGTCAGGGGGTCTTGCCGGTCAGTAGAGAATTTCACCTCATTGACCAATTTGCCTGCATCATACTTGCTTTTTAGCAGCGTATTGATATGCGACATGGAATACGAGCAGAGGACATCCCATCCATTCGTGGTGGGCTGGCCGTTCATCAGATTGACGAGATCCGGCAGCTTTAGAGGGGTCAAAGGCATATATTGCTTGGTTTAATGAAATGATGGACAGGCAATTTATGCCCTTTAGGGAAGAAAATTTACCGTGAAAACACCTATTTTTCGATCATGTAGCGTAAACGCTACCTGAAAACCCATATTACATCGCACTATTCACACTCCTGCATTTACCCGCTATCAGTCGCCGGTATATTTACTTTGAGGAAACAAACTCACCACCACCGAAATAACCCGCGGCATATGAGCAACACCTCTAGACCAGCTTACTTTGTGAAGCAGTCAGTCAACAGGCAATTCCATCGATTCATTTTAATTGACACCGACTCGGTTGCCCTGGCCAGGGCAGAAAGCATCATCCGGAGAAAAAAAAGCCGGCACTCCGAGATCATGCTGTTTTCTACCGCCAAAGAGGCGATAGAATATATGGTTACCGAAGATTTCACACGTGAAGATGCGGATACGGTGGTCCTGGCAGACCTGCATATGCCTGACATAGACGGCCTCGATTTGCTGGATCGAATGGGCAATACATTTGAAGCGATGAAGGATCGGTTGTATATCTTTTTTTTCTCAGACTCCGCCCGTCCGGACGAGGTCAAGAGCGTATTATCGCATATTTACGTTATTTGGCTTTTCAGGAAACCTATATCCAGCGAAAATATTGGGAAAATAATCGACTGCTTCCAATATCCGTTGTAGGGCATGCCCCCTCTTCCATCCGACTACCTTCTCAAAACCTTTCTCTTTACCGGAGGCGCCTTCGCAAGCGGTATCTCCACACGAACTTCGCATCCGCCCCCCTGAGGTGAAATTATCTCTAATTGACCCGAAAACAGCTCAATTCGCCTGTTCATATTCGCCAGACCGATACCTTTTTTGCCCTGTTGTACATCCAACCCAACTCCATTGTCAATGATCCTAAAAAGCAATACCTCGTTGTATATAGAAACAAAAACCTCGACTCTTGTAGCGTGGGCATGCTTTAAAATGTTCTTCAGCTGCTCTTGCAATATCCGGTACAGGTTTAATTGAAGCTCCCGGCCAAGAATTCTCTTTTTTGCAAACCGGTCGAAACGCAGCAATATTTCAAATTTCTTTTCAACATTGAATTTTGTCAGCAGGTCTTCAAAGGCGTTTTCCAATGACTCCTCATCGAAAAGAGCTGGCGCCAGCCGATGGGAAAGATTCCGGATCTCCTCGGTCGCATTTGAGATGTATTCAGACGCCTGATCGAAATATTCAATCCCAACCGGGGCAAGCGCCTCTTTCATCATCTTCAGATTGATCAGCGCCGATACCAGTATCTGACATACATTATCATGCAACTCGCCGCCAATCTCATATCTTTCTTCTTCCTGGGCCTTGATTGACGCCTTTGTAAGTTTCTGTTCATACAGATTTTTCTCTGTCACATCGATAGCCGTCCTTAATATGCTCTTTTTCCCATTGAGTATTACCGGGATGCTGGAGGTAACGACATCGATCAGCTCACCGGACTTCTTTCTGTGCCGATGGGAAACCATTACGCCCAGATCATTCCCATTCACGCCGGAAGCGTGCTTCGGTTCATCCGGGCTGATATCCCTGATCGTTATGCTGCGAAATTCCTCTTCGCTGTATCCGTAATTCTTAATGCATGCCTGATTTGCCTGAACGATAGCCGCTGATCCTTCGTCGATAACCCACATGGGAGCGGGGCTGTTATCAAACAGCTGCCTGTAATTGGCTTCGGACTGGCGAATGCTTTCTTCGGCCCTCTTCCACTCGGTGATATCCCGCAATATCTTTGACGCGCCGGTGATATTCCCGGCAGCATCGGTGATGGGTGAGATGGTAATCGAAACGTCGATTAACACCCCGCCTTTCCGCATTCTCCTGGTTTCATAATGATCCAGTGACTCCCCTTCCCGTACCCTGCTTAAAATGGCTTCTTCTTCGCCTATCAACTCTGGTGGAATGATCATGGAAATATGTCGCCCAATCACTTCTTCAAAGGCAAAGCACAACACCTTTTCTGCGCCTTTATTCCATGATGTTATGATCCCATTTAGATCCTTGCTGATTATGGCATCGTCGGATGAATTTACAATTGAAGCAATCAGCAATTGCTGTTCTTCAAATTTCTTTCGTTCTGTTATATCCCTGTAGTTTACTATTACTGCATTTATACTTTTGTTTAGAAGCATGTTAATAATCGTTCCTTCCACCCAGATATAATGTCCATGCTTGTGAAGCAGGCGAAACTGGCTTTGTATGGGAATGCCCGGGCTGTTATGCACTCTTTGAAAAAAAGTACGGCTTTTGGGCAGATCATCCGGATGTATCGAATCAAAAACTGTTTTATCGATCAATTCTTCCGGTGAAAATCCAAGGATCTTCGTTACTGAAGGGCTTCTGTAAATCGGTTGCAGGCTTTCGTCCAGCAGGATTATCGCATCGGTAATATTTTCGATCAAAGCCCTGTTCCTTTCTTCACTCTGCTCTATTTTCTCATCAATTTCTTTACGACTGGTAATGTCTTCCGCAAGAATAGTTACGCCGATTAATTCCTTCTGAGTTCTATAGATCGGGTACATCCTTGTTCTTTGCCAAAATAGGTTGCCGTGAATATTTATGTGACTCGATTCCCCTTCTGCATATTTTCCCGCTAACGCATCGTTAAACATCGGCATAAAGACGTCTTCCGTATCGATGTAGATGTATTCTGAAAAGTTTGCACCCTTGTAAATCTCTTTTCCCCGGTTGAGCCGGATCCTGTCCTGAGCCGTCTTATTGAATTGTAAGACCTTTAGATCGGGAGAAACCAACCACATCGATTCGTTGGCGTTTTCGGTAATTGCCGTAAAAACTTCCGCCTGCTCTTTAATGACAGCTTCCGCATTTCTCCGTTCGGTGATATCCTGGAATGTACCAATGATAGCTTTTGTTCCTTTATAAAGTGTTTCGTTACTATTGACTTCCGCCCAGATAATTGCTCCGTCCTTTCTTTGGTATCTTAATTCAACGTGTATATAAGTAACCCCATCGTACTCTCTTTTCCTCCATTGTTCCGACGCGATCGACTTGTCCTCCTCAAATACGATCTGTCTGGCATCTTCCATATTTACCATTTCTTCCTGCGTATAACCAAGATTGCCTGCAAACCTTGGGTTAACGTATACGAATTTTCCCTTCTGGATAATATATACCCCAACTAATGCATTTTCAACAAGGTTTTTGAATTTTAATGCTGATTCTTTCTGTTCCGTGATAACTTCGGTAAACATAATAATACCGCCAATCTTTCCGGATGCCTTATGCCAGGGACGAATTTCCCATTTCAACCAGTCTGTAGTCCCGTCAAACCGGGTAAACGAGTCTTCTTCTTTTCTTTCAATTGCGCCGTTGAGACAGCGTTGGTGGATGTCTTTCCATTCCTGCCCCGCTTCAGGAAATACTTCATAGTGGGTTTTCCCGATTATGTTCTGTTCTCCCAGGTTATAATCAGTCTTCCACCTGCGGCTCGTCGCGAGGTATCGCATCTCCTTGTCAAACATGGCAAGCGAGGCTGGACTGTATTCGACAAATAATGCCATTTGTTCCTTGTTCTCGATCAATTCTGTCTCGACCCGCTTTCGTTCGGTTATGTCGCTTATCACAGCCATGATAACCTCATCGTTGTTCATCTGCCAGACATTGATTGTAGCCGACACAATAATTAGCCCCCCGTCTTTTTTCCTGCAGGTTATTTCGAGGTCTTTCAAATGCCCGCTTGTTTTGAGTCCCGCAACCATTCTTTCACGATCTTCAGGATAAAAATAAAGCTGCAATTCTGCTAAAGTTTTGCCTATCGATTCTTCCCTGGTATAACCAAATAACTCGTTAAAGCTATTATTGACGTCAATTATTCTTCCCCCATCCAGTGTACCTATATAAAATGCGTCCCGGCTTGTCATGAAAGACATCCTGAATTTCGCTTCACTCTCTCTTATCCGCTCATCTGCCTCCTTCCTTTCGGTGATATCCTGAAAAGTACCCAAAATTGCTTTCGACCCTTTATAGAGTGTTTCACCACAGAAGACTTCAGCCCAAATAATTTTTCCGTTTTTCCGGCGATATTTCAGCTCAATATGAAAATCGTCGATGATACCGGCGTCTACCTTCCTCCTCCATTCTTCCAATTCTGCGGGTATGTAATTCTCGTCTACGATTGCCCGGAAGCTATCCAGGTTGAGCATTTCCTCCTTTGAATACCCGAGAATTTGCGCCAATTTCGGATTTACATATACAAATTTACCGGCCTGGATAATGTAAACACCCACCAATGACTTTTCGACGAGGTTTTTGAATAGCAGCTCCGATTCCTTGTGCTCCGTGATGTCAACCTCGATAGCAATAACTCTGGTAAGTTTCCCGCCATTATCCCTAAGCGGAATGCCGGAGTTGAGGATGATTTTATGGCTTTTATCGAGGCATTCTATTTCTATTTCCTGGTTTAAAATCCGCCGCCCTTCCCTTAGAGCAACGGATGCTCCCCACTCTTGATCTTGAACTTCCCTGCCTGTTTCTGTAAACCATCCTTTGTAAGGGTGAAGCTGATCCATTCCTGCATATTTGTTTCCTTTCCAAATTTCCCTGCTGGCCGGGTTAGCCGAGGTGATTTTTCCTCTTTCGTCTAACATCCGGACGCTTACCGGCAGATTTTCGAGGACGAGGCTAAGGAGCTTCTCATTTGCACTGATATCGTCCAGCATTTGATTGAAAGCAGTCCCAAGCTGAGACACTTCAAAGCTCCCTGAAGGCTTTACCCTTACATTCCTTTGTCCCCCTTTGATCTCTTTGGCAGCATTAAGCAATTTATGCAGCGCATTAGTCAGTCTTCCCGCCAGCATTAGCGCAAATAAGGATCCGACTACAAGACTTATCACTATAAATACAATTCCATTGTCTCTGATTTCCTGCAGGCTTGGCTCAATATACTCCTGAGAAAGGCCTATTCTTGCCCACCCGATAATTTTGCCATTGTTCGTAATGGGAGAGGCGATATCCAAAATAGAATTGCTTTCCAACAGCGTCTGCGGCGTATTTACCTGTCTTAATTTGGCACTTATACTGTCGATGACGATTTGACCAATATATTTTTCGTTGGAGTGGGCTAATACGATCTTATCCTCTGAAATTACCATAGCATAGCGGATGCCCGGAATATCCCTATAAGTATATACCAATTTCTGCAGGGCGGCGAGTTCATAGGAAGTCACATAAGAAGCAGAACTGTAAGCAAGCAAATTGGAGAGATTCAATGCCCGGTCACGATTTAGCCTTAAAAAGAAGTTTTTCTGGTTATTCATCAGTTTCAGGACCAGCAATGACATCAAGATTACGAGAATAGACGCCACGCCGAGTATCAGGCGGGCTCTGATCCCCCATGGCCGGGTTTTCCTGGGAATAGCTGATTGCATCATCTGAAGTTTAATGTCTTAGTGGATAACTGCGTCGTATTTTCTTTTGAAATCCATCATCGGTTTATAGGTGTCCGTGTTTGCCTTTTCAAAACCATTGAACTCCAGGCGGTCTAGCGCTTCTTTTCCATCTCTATTATTCTGCATTGAAAAAAACAAGTTCAGCAATTGGGACCTTTTTGCACTGTCTATGCTGTTCCTTACCAGCAAGGCATTGTTTAAGAGCGGGGGCGATTCCCATTTTAGTTCGACTTTTCCTAAAATTTCAGGGTGATTTTTGATATATACATTCCAACTCCGTTTCAGGCATACCCCTGCCTCGCTTTTGTGAAGGTAAGTGGCAATTATAGCCGATTCAAAGGAAGAAACATTCAGCGGAACAATATCGTTATTGACGTCGAGGCCATTTTGATATAAGTAATAAAGCGGCATCATCGTCCCCGGGATTGTCCTGGAGGGCACAAATGCGATCGTTTTTCTCCTAAGATCAGCTATTGTTTCAATGGCAGCGTTTTTTCGAATGAAAATTACCCCCTTGTATTGGTCATTATCGACCACCTTCCCAACAATTGAATATCCTTTATCGACTTCGGAAAGAGCCTGGATGCCATTAATAATTGTGAGATCGAATTTGTTATGGTCCAAATAGTAAAGGTATTCATCATAGGAAACACAAGCCTTCATCTTGATTTGCAGCCCGGACAGGTGCGCATTAAAGTACTTGATCAGGGGCTCGGCAGTTTCGCTGTAGGAGAAGCTCGGAAAACCCAAAAGAAGGGTTTTTTTATCCGAACTGTCAAAGGCGAATACAGGACTATAAGCAGACTCTTTACCCGGATTTCGGTGGCTGCATGCGGCAATTGCTGCCGACAAGGTCAGAAAGCAGAAAACGAGTTTTGAAACCGGGGCCCTTTTCATAAAAAAGATTTTCTTCAATGCAGGCTTTAAAAAATCGATCTGTCTTAAAGATAACCCTTTTTCGAAATTAATCGGTTCTCCGAATTGCCTGCTAATAGAAAGAGAGCCGGCCGCTTTTGTCAAAGGGCCGACTCTAAGAGAATATTCCCCGCGGCAACTCATAGGTTGGATAAAACGGGTGACGAAGGTCCATCTGGATTCGGTAGAAAAAAATAGCTCCTGGAACAAATTTCTCCCCCAAAACCCCGATTTGCTTGTAGCGGAACCGCTACAATCCGGGAAGACGCCAGGCTCCTTTGTAGCCATCCGGCTACTTCAGGGAGAAATTTCCTTAACCCTTTTTGAAGCACCATACCTACAATCGAAAAAATAACATCGCATTTACTTTGCAGAAATAACCAATCAATGGAAAAAGCACTGACCCCTTCAAACGAAACGAAACGGCTCCGGGACCTTTATGAATATAATATCCTGGACACGCCCGCGGAAAGCGATTCCCGGTTAATGGAATCGCGTCTAAAAAATAAATCGCCGCTCATGACAATAGAATTCAAAACAAAACTGTCCCTCATTATGACAAAAGAAATAAAAAGCTCACTTGCGTCGATAGGAACCTGTTTGCAATGGATATCTCATCTCGGCAAAAACAGTAAACAAGACTTGCAGTTCACCGAAACAGCGGTCATGGAATTCAATAAAAAATACAATCAATACTGCCTTCTCACCGAATGGAGGACTGTAACTGACCAGGATCATGCAGATCAGAGGTCCTCAGAACTGTCGCCCGACCTTTTTCCCGAACTCGCGGACGAAATAAATGAAAAATTACCATCCCGGAAACACCATTTAACCATAGATGGGATTCCAGGTACATGCAAGAATAGCCCGAGCCTTCATTTCATAATCAAAGCAGTCGCCATGGCGCTCGCCAATTGCACTTCAGAGGGTAAAATATCATTGCATTTCGAGCCTTTTAAAAACACGCGAACCAGAATTGGGGTCATCCTGGAGTCAGACAAGACCATTTTAAAAATGGACAATATCATCAGGCATTTCAATACAGAAGCAATTTGGCCGGAAAATATGAATACGCTCCCTCCTTTTCCTGAGATCGCCCTGGCAAAGGACCTTTTGGAATATCAGAACGGTCAGCTGGCAGCCCAGGCAGCCGAGCGGAATAAAATACACGTAAGCATCATACTCTAAATAAACATCCAACCGAATCCGGCAATTAAGGGGTGAAAAATCGTTTTTGTCGCTATTCGGCTACACAGAAATAGCATCTCCCGGGTTGGGAGATGCAAAAAGATCAGGATCAATTCCCCTAAATTTGAGTAGTGGAAATTGCCTATCCAATATTAACCGGTTGCAATACCAGAATTTTTAGCAACCGGAAATGTAAATACAATTTTATGCGATCCGATTATCATACCGCCATCGATCAGGCGAGTATAATATCCGTGACCAACCAGATTGGAGAGATCACTTATGCCAATGAGAATTTCCAAAATCTTTACGGATATTCGCTCACTCAATTGATAGGCCAGGACCACCGCTTGATCAATTCAGGCGTTCATGACAAGGAGTTCTTCAAAAACTTATGGGACACCATTAGGAGTGGGAACATCTGGAGAGGGGAAACTTGCAATCGGGCCATAGATGGTTCTCTTCTCTGGGTAGACAACACCATCGTACCATTCGAGAACCAAAACGACTGCCCAAATCAATTTCTTGTCGTCGGGATGGAAATTACCGAGAAGAAAAACCAACAAATAAATATTGGTAAGTACAATGACGAATTGAGACGGTTGGCTTTCCATTATCAGGATCTCAGAGAAGAGGATAGAATTGCGACGGGATTTAATATCCACGAAGAACTTGGTCAACGGCTCACGGCACTCAAATTCGAAGTATCCTTTTTGAAATCGCTGCTAAAGGACGAAGCATCGCATCAGGTCGCTATTGGTATAATGCAGTTGGTCAACCAGTCCATCAGCACGGTCCGCAAAATAGCCGCCGATCTGAGACCCAGCGTGTTATATGATCTGGGATTGATGGAAGCGCTGCAATGGAAATGCACGGAATTCGGCATGTGTTCCGGAATAAACATCAGATTTATAAACGAGACATCAGAAATAAACCTGCCTTTTAAAACGAAACTTACTTTATTCCGGATTTTCCAGGAGTCGCTTACAAATATTGAGATGTATGCGGAGGCGAGCCAGGTTTTTGTGGAAGTGAAGGCCGATGGCAGGATGCTTCATCTGACTGTCCGGGACGATGGCAAAGGCTTTAATGCTGAAATAAAGCAGCCTGGCCGGTCTTTCGGTCTCTCCGGCATGAAGGAATCAGCTATTAGTATCAATGGTAGAATGGAAGTCACAACAGCACCGGGCCAGGGCACGAAAATATCCATCATTATTCCCGTGAAAAAATTGAACTCCCAAAATACAACCATATGATACGCATATTAATCGCCGATGACCATGGAATTGTGAGAAAAGGGCTCATCCAAATATTAAACAAGGAATATGCCTTCGCCCAAATAGTAGAAGTTTCAAATGCTGAAGAGTTGATCAAAGAGGTCATCCGATCGGATTGGGATGTCGTTATCTCTGATTTAGATATGCCCGGAAGAGGCGGGTTGGACGCCTTACAGCAGATCAAGCAATTAAAGCCAAAACTTCCGGTTCTGATCCTCAGCTTCCATGCTGAAGAACATTACGCAACAAGGGTGCTAAAGGCAGGTGCCTCCGGTTATTTAAAAAAAGATCTGGCGCCCGACGAATTGGTGGCAGCCATCAACAAAGTAAGAGCGGGCAAGAAATACATATCACCGGTCGTCGCTGAAAGACTGGCGAATGAATACGATCTTGCCGGCAACAAACTACCCCACGAGCATTTATCAGACCGTGAATTTGAAGTTTTTAGGTTGCTGGCTGCAGGAAAATCAATTTCCGAAATAGCCGACAGCATTTCCCTGAGCCCCTCGACTGTGAGCACTTACCGGTCAAGGATATTGCTGAAAATGAATATGAAATCAAATGCCGACCTTACGCAATATGTATTTGAAAATAAGCTCGGCTAAGGCGCATGACGATCGCAGTAACTCCTTTTATCGGCATTACCTGCTTTCGATCCAACAGACCTTCAATTTCCGCTCGGCAAATAACCACGCTCCATTCTGCTTCACCATGATATCATAATACCGGATACCGGCGATCATCAGTTTCTGCACCCCGTCGGGAAGTTTCAAGTGATATGCCCGGCAGTATGTCGTAGCGGTTGCACGGTCGCCGCTGACCTTTATGATGCTTTGACCATTGAAATGCATTGTAGAAACGTACTGGTTCAGGTCGTTAAACACGGGGAAAAGATTCTTCCTGCCGGTGACTACCTGAGTCGGCGTCGGTATTTTCTCATCCATGTAGACCTCGAAATTCGTATCCTCGGTAAAAAGAGCCATATGCCCCTGGATATTTCGGGTATCCGCGCAAATGGGATAGGCGTCTATCAATTCCCGGATAGCGATCCGGTCTTCCAACTCCTGTAGTCTTTCTTCCGTGCTCATAATTGTTTGTTTTTTTGGCTTATTTCTGCCGGCGTCATTCCATACTTCTGTTTAAAAGAGGTATAGAAGTGAGAAAGATTCTCGAAACCCAGGTCCAGGTAAATATCCTTCGGCTTCCGGCTCTTCTTTTTGATAAGGAAATAGGCCTCCGAAAGCCGTTTTTCTTTCAGCCAGGTCCCCGGGGAAGTCTTGAAAATGTCCGTGAAATCCCGTTTAAAGCTGGTCAGGCTTCTGCCACTCAGCTTGGCAAAATGCTCGATAGGCGCGTTATACTGAAAATTCTTAAGCATGAACTCCTCAAGGTTCTGCTTATGCGGATCGCTGAAGTCAAAAAGGAAAGACTCCAGTTCCGGCCGCATATCCAATACCAAAGCAATAGCCTCATTCACTTTGATGGATGCTATCCTTTTACTTATGGGTTTGCTTGATTCCGTATACGGAAGCACGGAGGCAAAAAAACCTTTAAGGATATTGTTCGGTTCCAGGATAATATTCTTCGCCCCGTGGTACCTGTCCTCGCAGGAAATCTCGTTCTCCAAAGCGAACTGCTGCAATCGTTCGGTAGTCAGCAAGACGGAAATACATTGATACTCCTTGTCCGCCGCCGGCACCTTGATACTCTTGGCAAATTGATTTTTCCGGCCAATCAGGAACTGCCCTTCCTCCAGCACCATTTCGCCCCTCTGGTGGTGAATAAACGTCTGACCCGAAATTTGATAGGCCAGGAGGTGCTCGGGAACAAACTGCTCAAACGTGTACGACTTGTCAAACGCACAAGTGTAGAGGAATGATTCACCGTACAGTTGTATAACCGGCTTCATTTTTTCAGCTCTAAAAGTTGAGTATGATAATCGTTATTTCTGGCTGTAGTATTACTGTCCACGACCATAAGAAAGGCGGCAGTCAGGATAATAGTGACGGATATCGCCCGCCATCCGGCACCCGGCGCCAGCATGATCACCAGGGCCGCAATAATGATTATTCCGGGAAGGATTTTGAACACCGTCGCCAGGTCCCGCTGCGATTTGGCCGTCCGTTGGATTTCCGTATCTATAAAGGTTTTCGGGTTCAGCTGCGCTTCATTTTCAAACCGGGAGATCCGTGGTTTGTTCGCACCATACAAACCCGCTCCCACAGCAACCAGGAAAAGTCCCATGACCAACAGCGGCCAGGGAAAGATCTTTGCCATGGCAGTCCTGCCCCAATACCAAAAGCCAATCGCGGCCAGCACCTCAACCAAGCTAAATAGCCAGACGATTTTTGCCGAAAAGACCTCCGCCCTGGCCCAATCCGTGCTCAATTTGATGATGTCCATCGCAGCGCCGCTTTTGACTTAATGATATCAAATTTACCTATTTACCGCTATTTTCATTTGCTGTACGGTCCAAATATCATTTGCTGTGGAGGCCATTTCTCCACCACCTGGTCCTCATCTCCGAATCCAGGTTTATGGTCTCACCCAATAGCGGCATTACGTAGTTAAGTCCCCTTTTATCGGCCTCCGCTACCCATCGTTCAGGAGGGTCTGTCCATGGATGTTGCGACAGGGCAAAGGCGCCCCAATGAACAGGCATTGCCTTCCCTACTCCCGCATCCATTGCGGCTTGCACGCTTTCTTCGGGATACATATGAATGTCGTGCCAGAGATCACTATATTGGCCGCATTCCACAAAACCCAAATCAAAAGGGCCCAGCCGCTTGCCGATTTCCTTAAAATGGCTACCATAGCCGCCATCGCCGCTAAACCAGATATTCTCTTTGACTGTTGTTAATACCCAACCACCCCAAAACGATTTGGCTCTGTCGGTTGGCCCCCTGCCGGAAAAATGCCTGCTCGGCGTAAATGTAATTTTAATATCATTCAAAACGCGATCCTCCCACCAGTCGAACTCGGTGATTTTACTATCGGCAACCCCCCATTTTCTCAAATGCCTGCCCACTCCGAGCGCCGTAAAGATATTTTTCGACTTACCCTTTAATCTCTGCACACTTTCATAATCCAAATGGTCATAGTGATCGTGCGAAAGCAATACCAGGTCCAGTTCCGGAAGCGCTTCAATGAGTTCCAACGTGTTCTCGGAAAATCTTCTTTCCGGAAAAGGAGAAATAGGTGCCGCGTTTGATCCGAGCATCGGATCGATAAAAATCGTCGTGTTCGCCATTCTTATCAATATCGCCGAATGACCAAACCATACCCCTGAAAAAGCCTCCGTCGACGAAAGAAATTTATCCTTCTCAAACGAAATAAGAGGAAGTGCCGATGATGGATGTCTCGTCCCCTTATTCAAAAACTGTTTATGCAGCATTTGAGGCAGCGTAAAGAAATTCACGCCAATTGTTGTCGGCTCTGAATTTAAAAATATCTCTCCATTCCAGTGTTTAGACCGGGCGTAGGTCTCAATATCCGAATCCGAAGGCTGTGCGCCGAATTGTTCCAGCATTTTTTTGTAAATTTTCTTCTTGACTCTGCCTGGAAGCAAATTACTCGGCTTATTTCAATCTGTATTTTCCCTACGGTCCAATTTTCACTTTCTATAAAGGCCACCCACTTAACGAAGGGATACTCACGATTTCAAAACCTGCATCCATTTTCAGGAAATTGCGACACAATTCACTCACCACTTCGACTTCGCTTCCAGCGCATCTATAAAATTATGTATCTTATCCGTATGCGCATCCTCCTGCCAGCCGCCTCTGCACGGTGAAAATCCGGCCCTTTCGCACGGGCAGCCATCATCATTCAGCGCGTAAGTCGCAAAATTTAAGGCCTGCACCGAAAGCCCCTTGAATTCGTTCGACCCCGTTGCCGCAGTGTACATAGCGAGTACGGCGCCATAGGTCGACAATATTCCTCCCCAGGGATCCTTATCATGGTCCTGTTCCCCGCAAATATTGACGCCATGATTAATGCCGGTAAAATTATGATTGACAAATTCAATCAATTCCCGCGCATGGCGCTGCCAGGCGCTATCGATGGTCTCTTTCTTTTCTAACAGGTATCGGGCAAGATTCAGGGGCGCCCACGCCGTACGGTCATTAGCTTCATCATGGTCTTCAAAAAACTGATCCCAGAGCATCCCGCCCTTCGCTAGGTCCGGTAGTTGATCATTCAATATCCACTTCCACAGTTGCTGTCTCGGCCCTGTACATTCCGAATGCCCCATGGCGGACAAGACGTCGAACAGCCTCAGGATGTAGACCATATCGCCCGAAACGTTACCGCGCCCCTCCCCTGTCCTGTAATCGGCGCGGAAGGGCCACGGAGACCTGGCCGAATCGCCCTGCCCCATATTGGCGATCAGTACTTCCGCATTGTGCAGCCCCTGGGAAAGGTATTTGTTCTCGCCTGTTTCCTGATACAGCAGCATGAGTGCATAGCCGGCTATTGCCCCCTTGTCGGGTTCTATTTCAAATGGCCTGTCGCCCTGCGTGCCGCAATCCGCCGGTTGCGGGAACCTGGCGGAAATGCCGGTCGACCGGGTGAACCTCGGATAGCGCCCACTATCGGGCGTATTGCTTTCATTAATTAAATAGTCGCCCATAAATTTTGCCCATTCCAACACTTTTTTATTCCTGCGCTTGTCATGAACATAATATTTCAGATAAGAAATAATACCCATCCCATTTTGCATTGCAGGTATGAAATCGCTTCGACTCGGATCGGGCTGATAATTGCCGTCCATAAAGGTCATCCATACAAAATTCGGGTACCCATGTGTAACAGGACAATTCAAATACCATTTCATTTCACGGTCGACGGCATCCTGCCAGGAAATCCAGGGCATTAACATCCCGCTGCTATCGTAAACAGCGGCATGGTTGCCTATCATGACATCACGATTTCCATACAGTTGTGCTATTGCTGGAGATGAAATGAGATGAACAACTAATAGTGTTGTCACCATTCCTTTGACGGCAACTCTGCTGATCATAAGAAAATTTTGTTTTGGCGCGGTCTCGGCGGGGTTTCACAATGTAACAAGGATAAGTCCAAGTTTTTTTAATTTACAAAAAAATCCTATTTTGTCCCGGATTGAGAAAATTTGCTGCCATACTGCTATGGGGAATACTCTTTTTCAACTGGACAGGCTACCGGTTGTTGAATAACATGATGGAACAGGAGGCCACTTCCCGCCTCGAGAACCGGCTCGATCAACAGCAATACGATGAACATCAGTTGATCACGATAAAAATCCCCGTTACTAACCTCGCGTATTACAACAATTCCGCCACATTCGAACGGGCCACCGGCGATATCGAGATCGGCGGCACCCCCTATCGGTACGTCAAACGGCGTATCTTCAACGACTCGCTTGAAATGTTGTGCATTCCCAACCTGGCAGCGCTGAAATTACACGAGCTGGCGCGCACTTATTTCAATCTCGTGAATGACATCGGCCAGGGGCCAAAACACGACTCCCATCCAATCACGTCCAAATCTTTCTCTTCCGACCCGTTCACGTGCATCCAGCCTGTTCAGGTGGATGCGCCCCAGTGTCGGATACTCACCGCGCATAATCACTTTTTAGCGCCATTGTCGTCGCTGTCCATCTCATCGGACGAACGCCCGCCTGTTCGGATAGCCGGCTAATCATCCCATATTCATCACACAACAGTCGATTCTATATCGACCCGACGCCATAGCGCCAGGCCGATCATCGATTTTCATCTTTCATAATAACCCAAACATTCCATCATGCCACACATTGATCTGAACAATGATCTTCCGGGTATCCGGGGTCTTATGGCCTTCCGCCCCGAAACAGCAGGCCCCATGGGCCAGCTGGCAAATATCCTGCTGAGAGACGACGAAGGCATCAGCCGCGCCGAACGGGAGCTCATCGCCACCCATGTCAGCTATCTCAACGACTGTTTCTATTGCCATACGAGCCACGGCGCTACTGCCTGCCAATACCTCGGCGGCGATAAGGCGCTGGTCGACCAGGTCCGGAAAAACTATCGCAATGCGCCCATTTCCGAAAAGCTAAAGGCGCTGATCGCCATCGCGGCAAGCGTACAAAAAAGCGGAAAGGCGGTGACTCCCGAACAAATTCAAGAAGCGCGTATCCACGGCGCTTCCGATCGCGATATCCACGACACCGTACTGATCGCGGCAGCTTTCTGCATGTTCAACCGCTATGTCGACGGGCTCGCGGCAAACACCCCTACCGATCTCGGCAGCTACGATGCCCGCGGAAAACAGATCGCGGAACGCGGCTATGGCAATCACATTTTTTCTACACCCCAACCTGTAAGCGTATAAACTGACCTTTATGAGATATCTATTGTTATTTTTCGCTGGGCTGGCTTGCCTGGCCACTCTACCTGAAAAAGCATTTTCACAAAACACCCCCATCAACGGGACGGTCACCGATGCCGCCGGCCACCCGGTAGTCGCGGCCAGCGTCCTCATCCAGGCCAGCACCCGCGGCACAAGCACCGATGCGGACGGCAAATTCAGGATCTCCGTCTCGCCAAAAACAGGCCTCGTTATCAGCGCTACCGGCTACATGACAAAAACCATCGATGCCAGCCAGCTCACCGCGACAACCGATCTTCACATCCAGCTCCAGGAAGACATCACTCATCTTGACGAGGTAGTGGTGACGGGCCTGGCCACGACGATCAAACGCCGCAACCTCGCCAATGCGGTCTCCACGATCTCTTCTAAAGAGCTCAATGGGGTAGCCCCTGCCCAGACCTTCGACGGCGCACTCGAAGGCAAGGTCACCGGCGCCTATATCAATGCCAATTCCGGCTCTCCCGGAGGCGGTATCTCCGTCAAGCTCCGCGGCGTGACCTCCGTTTATGGAAATACCCAGCCGCTCTACGTGATCGACGGGGTCTTCGTCGACAATACGGCGACCTCTTCGGGAATAAACGTGATCACCGGCGCGGCAGCAGGCGGATCGCCGACATCCAATCAGGACAACCCCTCCAGCCGCATCGCCGACCTGCGCCCGGAAGATATCGAGAACATCGAGATCCTGAAAGGCGCCTCCGCCGCCGCGGTATATGGCTCCAAAGCCGCCGCAGGCGTGATCGTGATCACTACCAAAAAAGGAAAAGAAGGAAGGACCAGGGTAACCATCGCGCAGGACCTCGGCTCGATCAAAGTACGCAAGTTGCTCGGTGTGCGCCAGTTCACGGCGGAGCGCGCCGCCAGCCTCAGCAGCGATAGCACCACGAGCGCTATGCTTGCCCGGGAATTCACCACCGCGCAGGCCAACCACCAGATCTATGACTACGAGAAGGAGGTCTACGGCAATACCGGCTTCGCCCGGAATACCGTCCTGAGCGTCAGCGGCGGAACAGCGAAGACCGGCGTATATTTTTCCGCCGCCCAAAAGGACGAAGGCGGCATCGTGAAGAACACCGGCTATCGCAACAGCAGCCTCCGGCTAAACGTGGATCATAGGCTTACCGACAACATCAAGCTGGGAGTCACCACCACCTATATCAACTCTTCCTCGGACCGCGGTCTGCAGGGCAATGATAACGCCGGCGTAACGCTCGGGATCGCACTTTCTTCGACCCCTTCCTTCGCCCAGCTGCATCCCGATGCCGAGGGCAACTATCCCAACAATCCTTTCGCCGCATCCAATCCGCTGCAGACGCTTGCGCTGATGACGAACAACGAATCGGTGAACCGCTTCATAACCGGCGTCAACCTGGATGCCTTGCTGCAACGGAGCGACCGCAGCAGCACCCGGCTCGTAGGCGTAGGAGGCATCGATTTCTACAACCTCCAGACCACAGCCCTGTTCCCCGCAGCCCTGCAATTCCAGGCGGTCAACAAAGGCACCTCCGTCCAGGGCAATACGAATAACCTCAATTCGAATTTCATCTTGTCACTGGTGAACACCTGGACGGCTTCCGACCGGCTCGCATTCACCACCTCTGCCGGATTGACCGGGGAAACCGGCGACTACAGCAACCTCCTCAACGTTGCTACCCAACTGATCTCGGGCCAAAGCAATGTCGACCAGGCCGGAGCGCTTAACGCCACACAGCTACGCACCAAATACCAGAATAACGGCATTTTCCTCCAGGAAGAAGCCAATATCAATGACGCGGTGACGCTTACCGGCGGCGTGCGGTTCGACCGCTCATCCAACAATGGCGACGTTTCCAAATATTATGTATACCCGAAAGGAGGTATCTCCTGGAACCTCACCAAATCCGGCATCGTACCCGATGGCTTCTTCACGAATATCAAGCTGCGGGCAGCCTACGGCCAGGCTAACAATGTCCCGGCTTACGGGAGTAAATTCACCGCCTTGGGCATTTCGAACATCACCGGAAATCCCGGCGTGATCGTTAACCCCCAGGAAGGCCAGGCCAATATCAAACCCGAACGGCAACAAGAATTCGAGACCGGAGTAGACTTCAGTGTCTTGCACGACAGACTCGGTTTCGTACTCACTTATTACGACAAGGTCATCGACGACTTCCTGATGCAAGCCAGCCTTCCCGCTTCCTCAGGCTTTACCACCTCCTGGGTAAACGCCGGTAACCTGCGCAACCGCGGAGTGGAGCTCGGCCTCAACGCCCGCCCGGTGCAGACAAAAAATATAGTCTGGAACACAAGCGTCAACTTCTGGCTGAACCGGTCGCTGGTCACGAAACTCACCATCCCCAGTGTTCCCCAGGGCTCATTCGGCTATGTGCTGGGCTCTTTCCAGATCCAGCAGGGTAAGTCGGCCACCCAGATCCTCGGTCTCGATGGCACCGGGGGCGTAAGCAAATTAGGCGACGCCGAACCCGGCTTCCAGATGAATACCTACAACGAGATCACCTTTTTTAACAGCGTGAGCCTGCGATTCCTGTTTCATTGGAAGAAAGGCGGTCAAAATGTCAACCTCACCAGCCTGGAGAACGATTTCGGCGGCACCAGTGCCGATTATGACCAGGTCACCAACAAATTGGGCGTGCCCGACGGCGTTTATCGCATCATGCAGGTCGGCACCGATGCCCACGAGTTCGTCCAGACCTCCAGTTATCTGCGGTTACGCGAGATCGGTTTATACTATACCGTCCCCCGTCTCCCCACAAGCTATGTCAAAGGGATCCGTATAGGTGTCTCGTTCAACAACTATCTCACTATCACCAAGTACAAATCCTACGATCCCGAAGTGTCGAACTTCGGAACAGGATTCTCCTCCGGCGTGGATGTCGACCCCTATCCCGCCACGAAACGCGCGGATCTTCACCTGGCCTTAGATTTTTAAACCAACTCAACTCCAAACATGAAACATACGATCATCTGGACGTCGCTCAGTCTTTCACTGATCCTTCCCGCTTGTAAAAAGGATTACGGCGATCTGAACAACGCAACCGTAGAGGCCTTCACCGCCAATGCCACCGAAGGCGAATTGAATAACCTCGTCAGCGGCACGGAATCGGGCATGCGCACCAACCTGGCCCTTTACCTTGACGACTGCGGCATCATCGGCAGGGAGTTATATCATTTTTCCCCTTCCGAGCCACGCTATGTCACCGATCTGCTGGGCGCCAGCGGCGCCACCCTCAGCAACAGCAACTTTTATATCACCAACCCCTGGGCCTCCCGGTACCAGGTCATTAAGAACTGCAATGTGCTGATCCAAAGTGCGACCAATTCGAAATTGATCACTGCGGCACAGCAGGCGGGTTATATCGGCTTTGCTCAGACTATCAAGGCATACCAACTCCTGCTTTGCCTGAACTTAACGGATACCAACGGCATACGCGTCAATGTTTCGGATCCGAACGATCTCGGTCCTTTCGTGAACTATAACGACGGATTGACGGCCATTGCTTCGCTGCTCGATTCCGGAGCGACCCGTCTGACCAATGCCTCCGTGGCATTTACACTCGCCGGTTTCGGCAATTACGGCGACGCACCGGGCCTGGTGAAATTCAACCGGGCTCTAGCCGCCCGGGTGGCTATCTACCGGTCGCAATGGAGCCAGGCCCTCACGGATCTGAACGGCTCGTTTTTTAACCTCGCCAACCCGCTCACCGATGGCGTGTTCGATGTCTATAGCACCGGTTCGGGCGATCAGCTGAATACGTTCTATATTCCACAGAATACCACGGGCGAGGTGCGCGTGGCGCATCCCTCCTATGCCGGCGACATCCTCCCGGGTGACGACCGGATCGGCAAGGCTACCATACGGACCGCGGGAGCGGCCTCGCTGGATGGACTTTCCAGCAACCGCGATGTATGGGTCTATACCTCCAGCACCACCCCGATCCCGATCGTCCGCAATGAAGAGCTGATCCTGATCTATGCCGAAGCCAATATCCAGCAATCCAGCTTTCCCAATGCTGTAAATGCGTTCAACGTGATCCGCGCGGCGCACAACCTGGCGCCGTACGGCGGTGCCACGACCCAGGCTGCCTTATTATCGGAATTGCTTTATGAGCGCCGTTATTCGCTGTATTGCGAAGGTCACCGCTGGATAGACCTGCGTCGTTATAATCTCTTAAATACACTGCCGATCGACAGACCGGGTGATGAAGTCTGGTCGGCTTTCCCCAGACCGGTATCGGAATCTGCCAATTAAAAAAAAGCC
>Ga0206921_10167_pt1 | contig 19639 bp, 24 predicted proteins | sample Alteio_BWOrgHeat_66_FD_152930 | JGI IMG/M metagenome (GOLD analysis project Ga0206921, IMG submission 152930) | Enriched cells from forest soil in Barre Woods Harvard Forest LTER site, Petersham, Massachusetts, United States -... | ecosystem: Environmental > Terrestrial > Soil > Temperate forest >...
TTATTGGTATGTCCTCTACCCGGCCCACGCCTTTATTTTCGAGGGAATGTTGAAAAGGATAGGGAATATGGTGGAAACCCCATGACCTCGGAGCAGGGGGAAAACTGGCCCTAAGTTCTGTGGCAATGAGCTCCATGACTTTTGAAAAGCACCAAAAAGACGTGTTGAAAGGCACTAATACTTAGCATACAATTTAATGAGTATTTGGTGATGGAGGCGAGTGATGCGCACGACGGTGACCGTTGAAGACGGCGTGATGGAAAAACTGATGAAATACACCCGGTCCAAGACCCGCACCGAAGCGGTCAATCGCGCTTTGGCCGATTGGGTACAACATTTGAAGATCGAAAAGTTGAGGTCCCTGCGGGGTAAGCTTTACATGGAAGACAATTGGGAAAAATTGCGTTCCATGGAGATCCAGGAGAAACGGGCAACCTATGGCAAACGTCCTCGTTGACACTTCCGTTTGGGTCGATTTTTTTCGAAAAGGTGAAAGTTCGGCCGCTGGTTCTTTGGACCGTCTATTGGAAGAAAAACAGGTGGTTTTGTGTGGGACAGTGGAACTGGAACTTCTTCAGGGCGCCAAGCCCGGGGAAAGACCGATGCTTCAGGACCTATTAGCCGCTTTGGCCTATGTCGAGACCGAACGGGCCGACTTTCAAACCGCGGGCGAATTATTGAACGGTTTGCGGGCGAAGGGGTTCCAAGTACCGGCAACTGATGGACTGATCGCTGCCCTTTGTTTGCGTCACCGATTCACGATCTTGACGTTGGACAAACATTTCGACCATTTTCATAACCTCAAAAAGAGTAAATAACATCTAATAAAAAATAAAGCATCAGACAGAAAGTAAGAAGTTGTGAAAGGAATACCCCATGCCATCAAAGAAAAAAATAGCGCTTTTGGTGGGGAAAGATTTCGAGGATATGGAAGTGATGTACCCCCTCTATCGGCTTATCGAAGCGGGGTATGACGTGGATGTCATCGGGGAAGAACCCGCTGGAACCAAATATATCGGTAAGAACGGCTATCCTTGCGTTTCCACCCTGGATATCTCCAACGCCAAAGCGGGGGACTATGCGGGCTTGGTGGCACCCGGGGGATGGGCACCCGATAAACTGCGCCGCAACCCCAAGATTCTCCGGCTGGTCGCCGATATCGACCGGCAGGGAGGCGTCATTGCTTCCATCTGCCACGGGCCTTGGATACTCATCTCGGCCGGCATCGTGAAGGGCAAAAAGATGACCTCGACGCCCGCCTTAAAGGACGACCTGACGAACGCCGGCGCCACTTGGGTGGATGAGGAAGTCACCGTGGATGGCCGCATGGTGACCAGCCGCAAACCTGACGACCTTCCGGCCTTTATGATGGAAATGGTGAAGATGCTGGGAGCCCCAAAATAGTGCTGTAGGACTTTAATCATCGCTTTTCCAATCCCGATAAGACTCCCCAAAACCCCTTCAAAATGGCCATTTGTAAAAGAGCGGTTAACCGTCTTTTTTATCCGCCAAATGACCAGGTCTTCTTTTAGACTGAACTCCACAGGGGATTCAAATTCAATCGGGGGTGGATCGATGAAACTTCGTCCTTTTGGGATAACTTTTGGGGGATGTTTTTCGATCCTGTTGGCGGTCATGGGGGGAATGGTCACCTCTTGCGGGAACAGTCCTTCCGCCCCTGTCCAGGCTTCCGGGCACATTCGTGCCTTAGATGATTCGGGCAACACCCCGACCTCGACGCCCACGGATTCGCCCAGCGATTATAACGGCGGGGTGAAATCCTTCGCCGTTCAGCCAAGCGCCGTCCAAGTGAACGCCGGCCAGTCCCTGAGCCTGACCGTGACCGCGGTGAAAAACAATGGAATGCCGGATGTGGATTTCATGGCCACGGTCCATTTCGCCTCGACCGACGCATCCGCCCTGTTGCCGGGGAACTATAGTTTCACCAATGCCGACCAAGGGGTGCATGTTTTCCAGGTCGTCCTGAACACGCCGGGCAACCAGACCGTCTCGGTGAATGGCATTCTCAAGCCAGAGGTGAATGGCACCAGCCAGTCCATTCTGGTCCTCCAAACCATCCCGACCCCCACGCCCACCAGTACGCCGAGTACTGTTTACCACTCTGTCGCCGCTTATTATTTTTCGAACTGCAGCTCGAATTACTTTTGTACGGGGACAGGTTTCTCCGGCTGCACGAATAACGCCTCTTCCCAATCCCCAGACCAGTACATTGTGGCCATGAACAGCACCGACCTGGGAAGCATCGTTTCGTGCAACCAATGCATCCAGATAACGGATACCGCCAATGGCAACACGATCCTGGCCAGGGTCGTTGACAATTGCCCGGGATGCGATGGTCTGCATGGGCCCCATGCCCTGGACGTGGACCCTTCGGCCGCGGTGGCCTTGGACCCCAACTATGCGACCGATGGGACTTTTAACATTTCCTGGAGCGTGAACGCTAACTGCGCCCCTTTGCCCAGTCCGGTCCCCACGAAAAGCCCGACCCCCACACCCACCAATACGCCCGGGAATGGCGTTTATCAGGGAGGAGCCTCCTATTATTTTTCGAACTGTAGTTCAGCTTACTTTTGCACGGGGGGAGGATTTCCGGGATGCACAAATGGCGCGTCTTCCCAATCCCCGGACCAGTACATCGTGGCCATGAACAGCACCGACCTGGGAAGCATCGTTTCATGCAACCAATGTATCCAGATAACGGATACGGCCAATGGCAACACGATCCAAGCGAAGATCGTTGATAATTGTCCGGGTTGCGATGGTTTGCATGGGCCGCATTCCCTTGACCTGGACCCTTCGGCCGCGACGGCCTTGGATCCCAATTACGCCACCGATGGGGTCTTCAATATTTCATGGAGTGTGATGGCTACCTGCCCAGTGGTTTCCACGGTGACTCCGGCGGGCACCCCGACCTTCACCCCGACTCCTACCGCCACCAGTACACCGGGGAATGGCCTTTATCAGGGCGGGGCCTCTTATTATTTTTCGAACTGTAGTTCAGCTTACTTTTGCACGGGGGGAGGATTCCCTGGCTGTACGAACAACGCTTCTTCCCAATCCCCAGACCAGTACATTGTGGCCATGAACAGCACCGACCTGGGAAGCATCGTTTCGTGCAACCAATGCATCCAGATAACGGATACGGCCAATGGAAACACGATCCAAGCTAAGATCGTTGATAATTGCCCGGGTTGCGATGGTCTGCATGGTCCTCATTCCCTTGACCTGGACCCTTCGGCCGCGGTGGCCTTGGACCCCAATTACGCCACCGATGGGGTCTTTAATGTTTCGTGGAGTGTCAATGGCACCTGCCCCTAAAAGGGGCCAGCCTAAATTTTCCACTTTTGGAAAAATTTCCTGGATCTTTTGCCCTAAAGACATGAAGTTTCTCCTTTGGGTTTCAGCCATCTACCTATGCCTACAGGAACAACGGGGTTAGGTCTTCATTTCCCACTTTAGGCACCCCTCGACCTCTCTTCGCCAGAGCTTGATCCATCCCTCCGATCGATCCGTAATAAACGGGTTCAATATCAAATGAATCTTGGATTTTTCCAGAAAGGGTTCATTTTCAACCGTTTCCAGAGATGCCTTTGGAGGCGGCCTTGATCGGCCAATGGTATAATGTCGACCAATGCTTGTCTTTAAGGTGGATGTATGAAGAGCTGGGCCCAATTATTTTTTATTTTTGGATGCCTATCCCTCGCCTCTTTGGCCTGTAACAAAAATTATACTTTAGGCCCTTTGGCCATTCCCACGCCTACACCCACCTTGACCTTGACCCCCACTTCCACCATCACGGTGATCGCCACGCCCACTTTTACCGCGACCGTCGACTGGGTGCGTTTAGGGACCGGGGGATATACCTCGGCGAATTATCCCTTTATGACCTTTTACAACGGCAACCCCTATGTCAGCATCGCGGACGGCAGCAACGGCCAGAAACTTTCTGTGCTGACCTACAACGGGTCCTCCTGGTCTTATCTGGGGGGGCCGGGCGTCAGTTTGGGCCAAGTGTTCAATTCCTCGATCTTTTTCAACGGCGGGACCCCTTATGTGGCTTTCGACGACACGAACCACACGAACGGCATTTCCACCATGTCCTTCAACGGGACATCCTGGTCCTATGTGGGGATACCCGGATTCGACTCGCCCTATATCGGGGGAGCTTCCCTTTACATTTACAGCGGGACGCCTTACGTGGCTTTTTGCGATTGGACCAACAGCAACAAGGTCACGGTGATGATGTACAACGGCAGTTCCTGGGTTGGCGTGGGGCCGCCCGGCTTTTCGGCCTATGCGGCGGCGACGGTTTACTTGTACTTTTACAATGGCATGCCTTATGTGGGATACAGTTATGGACCCGGTAGTTTTGTGGCCCCGGAGGTGGATTATTTCAACGGGACCGCTTGGGTCAATATCGCGGCCGCGAATTTCCCAGCCGCGGGCCAGGACGCCTCTTTCGCCGTTTACAACGGAAACCCTTATGTCTCTTTCCAAGACCCGGGAATGGGATACCGGAACTCGGTCATCACCTACAACGGAAGCGCCTGGGTCAGCATAGGGAGCCGGGGCTTCACCCTGGGAATGACAGATTATTCGTCCATCTTTGTTTATAACGGCACGCCCTACGTTGCCTTTATGGATGGGGCCTATGCCGACAAGACTTCCGTGATGATGTTCAATGGAAGTTCTTGGACCTATGTGGGCAATCCGGGCTTTACCCCGGCCACCGACAGTGGTTGGTTATATGTCAATAATGGGACCCCTTACGTCGCGACCGATGAAGGGGTTTTTTATTACCCCTGAAATTATTCTTCAGGCCCCGCAAGTGCCCGGAGGTCTCGTGGCAGGGAACCCTTTCGAGCATTCCAAGTTCATCCGCAATAAACGGGTTCAATATAAAATTAATTTGTGAAGTGTCTGGAATTATTGCCTTGAAAAAAGGGACAAGACCGTAGCTCCCCTGTGTCCTTTCCATCAACTATGTCGGGAATCCAGACACCGCTCCCCTAAAACCAGAATTCTTCCCCGGGTCCCCAATCCAGGAGTAGGATAAAACCATGTAACAAACCCTCTTCAATTTCACCTTTCTCCCTGCAAGGAGGTTGGGAAATGATAGGTATCCTGGAACGTCATTCTTTACTGAATCGCCCCTACCAGATGCCGCGGGCGCCTTCGGGTCACCTTGACCCCGAACCCAAACCCCGCTGTCCTTACTGCCTTGAAAATTTCTCCCCCGAGATCCTCAAAACATCGAAAGAAAGCTTTTGCCCCCTTTGCCGCCACAAGGTGGTCTTCACCCTTTTGTCCGCGCCGGTCCACCGCTTCAACCGCCGCCAGCAATGGGACTACCTGGCCAACGAGCTGGGTTACATCCTGGAATGGGGACGCCGGGACCTGGACATCTATCTCTTTTCTCAGGGAGAGTTCTACAACCCGGATTATCGGGGCGCCAAGGACCGCTTTGTGGAGCGCTGTTACGCGGCCCAGGCGGTACTGCGGCTCAGGGAAGAGTTCCTGGAGGCCGAGGGGGAACTGGACCACCTGATCGAGGGCTACCTTCGAAAAGAAAAAAAGGTCGACGGGGGATTGGGAGCGGAACTGCTGAAGGGACGAACTTGGCGGGACAAGGCCAAGCTTTTAAGCGCGGAAGAGGCCCCTCCCCGGCGGATCACCGAGTTCCAGCTGGAGATGTTGAGTGACCTCGATTGCGCGGTATTCGGGGGATTAGAAGAGCAGAAGAGGGCTATCCGGTATTTGAAGGCCAGGTTGGAGGAGCTGGATCAATCTTAATGTAAACGCAAGAATCGCTATCTATTTTTCCCTTAAATGCTTAACCTATAGGCCGTTTTGCCACATCAGGGCCCCCGAAGGCCAAAAGGAAATCACAATGGAAAATACGAACAATAACCCCGCGGAAGCGACAGCTGCTCCAGCCCCAGTCGTGAGTGCTCCGGAAGCGGTAGCCGCTCCGGCTGTGACCGCTGCGCCGGCCGCACCAGCTGCTCCTCCGGGCGAAATGCCGAAAACGGACGGAAAAACCCCTGGTGGGTGGAACCGGTTCGCCGGCTACAACCCCAATGCCGCCAAGAGCAAGCAAAAGGATGGTCGTGGCGGTCCGAAGGGCCGGAGATAGACCGAAAAGGCAATTGAACCAACCCTTCGAGAACCTTAGGGTCCTAAGGTCCTCAAAGGGAACGGCCACCAAGGGCACCAAGAGAACCAAAGTGTGATTTGGAATCCAAACAGCAATATGGAATTGAGCCTGAAAAAAAGCTCCACGATCTCGTGGGGCTTTTTTTATTTCAATTTCTTCGAGTGCTTTCGAAGGACAGTAGCGATCTCCGGCTTTTCCATTTTTCTTTGGGCGACTTTCAGGACCATCTCGACAAAATCCGTCTCTTCAAGCGTTAATTGAATTCCATTCATCAATAAAAAAATGTCCGCAGCCATGGCCCCCACCCTTTTATTGCCGTCCACAAAGGGATGATTCAGGGCGATATGGTACAAATAGGCCGCTCCCATTTCGTAGAGATCAGGATGGAGATATTGGCCGCCAAATTGCGCTTGTGGCATGACGCTAGCGGATTGAAGAAGGCCAATATCTCGAACGCCATGGCTTCCGCCAAATTCACGGATCTGGATCTGATGGATCTCGAGGATTTTCTCGAGGCTTAGGAATTGGGGTTCCATGGATCAGTTGGCCAGCTTTTTATAAGCCTTGCTGTACCGCTTTAAGGAAAGTTCGGCGGCTTCCTCGAAGGTTTTATTGGCTTTGCCCTTGGTTTTTTCCTCTGCTGGGGAAACGATGAGTTTGCGGCCATCGGTAGTGACATAAAGGGCGGACTTTTCGCTGATGTTCAACAGGTCCATGATGCCGCGGTCGATGACCAGGGCATAACTGTTGCCGTGCTTGGTAAGTTTCTTGATCATGTTTTCCTCCGTGATAACGTTGTACATACAATGTAATACCAACTTGTTAACTTGTCAAGGCTGGACCTGGGGACGTTCGCAAACTCGCTCCCATTGTGACAGTTAAGGGAAAGGTTACTGCTCCGTAAAAAATTTACGCTTCGTACATTTTGGAATGGGCTGGAGAAATTTCCTTTGAGTCGGGCTTTAAAAAACGCACAAAGAACGTCACTCGGTCCCTGCAAAAACATTTTACTTGGCGTCGGGAAATCGGGAATCAATTTTGGAAAACGTCGCTCCATGATTTGCGAGAGTTTTGGGGGAATTAACGTAACCTTCGGGACCTTCCGTGTTATTCATCCGTGATGGTGGATGCGCACCTTCACCGATGTTCGTTTTGGAATTACGGACATCGAAAAAATAATTTGGGAGGAAGTTTTATGAAAAAAGTAAAAGGTTTGTGGGCAGGGGCTGTGGTGCTGACAGCGGGGATAGGGTTGTTGGGGTTGAGCAAGGCTTCGGCCGCCGGTCCGGCCAAGACGACGGCTTCCACGATGGTGAAGGCCGCCGCGGCGTCCAGCCCTTCCGCTTGGGGTCTACAGGTGGCCAGCGTCAATGCGGTGCCCGATACCCAAAGCACGGCCTTCCAGGAGACTTTCAAGCTGATCAACTTCAGCGCCAGTCCCCGGGACGCTTCCGAGGTGTTCGCGGTGGCTTATTTTGACGTTCCCCAGGGGGACCCGAACCAGGTTTCTTTCGTCAATTCGAGCTTCGCTTCGGTCTTCAACGCGAACGGCACCCCCACGGGCGTGAACTCCCCGGTGGTGCAGGAAACCGCGGGCCTTTTCACCATCGGCAGGAATCAAGTGACGGGTCAGATCACTACCTCCGATTTCGGATTCACCGTCCAAGCGGGGACCATGGTCCCGGCCAACGGGGGGTTCTTGACCTTCACCCCGGAGCTTTGGAGGAACGGGGTGGTATTCAACACCAATAACGATTGGACCGCCCAGCAGGGAAATACGGCGTTCCATTTCGACCCCCACATCGACCTGATCCAGAACGGCATCGGCAACGTGAATGACGTCTGCGTTTTCTCCGCGCCTGGCGTCCAAGAGGCGGTCATCAACCGTGTCACGAACCAAGCCGAATCTTGCCAAGTGTTGCCGTAAAAAGAAGTTACAAAGGGTTTGGAAGCCCGGTTTTCTCAACGTGAGGAAGCCGGGCTTTTTTTGTTTTGGAGGAAAAGCATGAACCGAGTTCCTGAAGGCCTGTTAAAATGCCTCCATGATCCTTCGCCTGAAAAGAAACCTCGTGGTTGAATTTGGAACGAGGCCTGGACAGAAGTCCGCTCATCGCAAATCGGCTTCGCCGGCTATAGACTTCTGCACTGGCTATTCCTTTGTTTGAGGACAAAGGGCCAGCATCCGAAAGTGATCTGGACGCGGCCCATCCCCTCAAAAGTCTTTTCCACATGGCCCAGCGGCAACGCGGGCTCTTTATCGCCATCCTGGCCCTGGCCGGTTTTTCCAGCCTTCTGCTGCTACTCCAACCCCTTCTCTATAGGGAAGCGGTCAACGATGTGGCCGGGGTCTTCATCAGTCACTCCGCACAAGACGCCGACCCCCTGGATAAGGTCGAGCAATCCCTCTTTAAATCCTGGAAAGCCAAGGTTCCCCATACGCGTCATACGGTGGCGCACCGTACCCCCCAACAAGCCATCACGACCTTATCGGTCGTCGTGGTCCTATTACTTCTCATCTCACTAACAGCCTCCCTCACCTCCGCTTGGGCGGAAATGTTGACCAGCCGCGCGGGTCACGGGATGGAGCGGGCGGTCATCCTGGCGGCTTTCCGCAAGGCTTTGCACCTGCCCTTGAGCCGGGACAGCCAAGAGCGGGCATCCTACCTGACCAAGCAAGTGGACCAGGTGGAGCAGGTGGAGCCCGTGGTGACCATGCTGGCCCTGCGAGTGGGTCCGGAAGCCATCCGCTTGGTCGGCATCTTGGCCATCATGCTTTACCAAAGCCCGCTCCTAGCGGCGCTGGCCCTGGCCCCCTTGCCCTTTTATGCCTGGGTGGCGGTGGCAAGCACCAAGCGGCTGGGCGTGAATTTGGATTCCTATTACCAGCAGTGGCAATCCATCTCGGGAAGGATCTCCGAAAGTCTGGCGGGCTTGAAAACCGTGCGGGCCAGCGGGGCGGGGGAGCGCGAGTTAAAGGCCCTTTCGAAAGAAACCCAAACCGCCTACGCGGGAGCGGTGGACCGGGACCGGTTGGGGGCTTGGAGCCTTTTCGGCCAGGAATTCTTGGTGCAAGTCAGCAAGGCGCTGGTGCTGCTGGTGGGCGGTTGGAAGGCCTTTGAACGGCAGTTGACCCCGGGCGATGTGGTGATGTTGGTGGCCTATATCGACCAGGTCTATGACCCCTTGGACTCCCTTTCGGGAATGGCGGTGGTGATACAGGACCATATGAGTTCCTTCCGCCGGGGGCTGAAGCTGGCCCTGCGAAAACCCGAAAGTTTTGGGATGGAACCTTTGAAGCCGGGCGCAGGCTTGGTGACGATGGAGGCCTTGGACTATCGCTACAACCGGGACGCCCAAGTTTTGCACCGGGTCAGCTTCTCCCTTCTTCCCGGTAAGCTGAACGCCTTGGTGGGGCCTTCGGGGTCGGGGAAGAGCACACTGGCTGAATTGATCTTGGGCTTAAGGCCCGCTTCGCGCGGAAGGATCCTGTTGGACGGACAGGATATCCGGGGTTTGGCCGAGGAAGACCTGAGACGGGCCACGGCCCTGGTTTCGGCGGATGGGGTCTTGTTCAGCGCCACGGTGAAACAGAACCTTCTCTATCAGGCGCCCGGTTCTTCGGACCGGCAAGTTTGGGAAGCCCTCTCGGCGGCGGGCCTGGCCGAAGTGGTAAGGCGCTTGCCGCAGGGTTTGAGAACGCTATTGGTCGATGGTCGCGGGCCCTTGTCGCTGGGGGAAAGACAGCGGCTTCAGATAGCCCGGGCCCTGTTGGTGAAGCCCCGGCTTTTGGTGCTGGATGAGGCCACGGCCAATTTGGACAAAACCAATGAAGATAAAATTTTGAAAGTGCTCCAAGGGTTGCGGCACCATTGCACCGTGCTGGCCTTGACCCATCACCCGGCCCTGGCCCGGGGCGCGGACCAGGTGATCGTGCTGGTCAAGGGCCGCATCGAGGCGACGGGTAAGTCTCGGGATGTGGCGAAAAAGAATGCTTATTATCGAATGATGCTGTCCGACTGATAAGATCCTGCAAAAGAAAGCCGGGCCCCCGATCGGGAACCCGGCTGGTCATCCTATATAAGGATGCTTCGGCGCCTTGAAGGTGCCGGTTAGAGCCCCAATCCCAACAACCCCGTGATATTTAGATTCGCCGTGGACGACAGGGACCCGGATAACCAGGGGCAAGTCATGGTCGCCGTGTTCCCCAAGGTCGAACCCACCAAGCCTAAGATATTGTCCACCTTCGCTACATAACTCATCGTACAACTGCAAGGCCCCACGCTGTTCATCACCCAGGTCAGAGTTTGCCCGGTGCAGGTGAAGGTGCCTCCACCGATCGTGGTGGCCGTGCCCTGGACGTAACTCAAGCCCGCGGGCAAGACGTCCTGGACCGTGGCATTGGCCGCCGCGCAACCCGAGACCGCCAAGTTAACGGTGTAGGTGACCGACCCCCCCAGGGCCGCCGTCAAGGATGAGGCGGTCTGGAGGAGGTTCACGGTAGGTAGGGGGGTTGCGGTATTGGTAGGTGTGAAGCTATTGGTGGGCGTGTTGGTTTTCGTCGGCGTGAAACTGCTCGTCGACGTAAAACTGTTGGTAGCCGTATTGGTGGGCGTGAAGCTGTTGGTCGGCGTAAAACTATTGGTGGCCGTACTGGTCGGCGTGAAACTGTTGGTCGAGGTGGGCGTTGAAGTGAACGTCGATGTGTCGGTGGCCGTGAAAGTACTGGTGGCCGTGGAAGTGGGCGTGAAACTGGGAGTCGCCGTGGGCGGTACACAAGTAAAGGTGTAGGTGGACGTTGGAGTGGCAGTGGGCGGCACGCAAGTGAAGGTAAAGGTGGGTGTGGGGGTTGCCGTGGGAACCATGCAAACGTAAGTGTTGGTGGAAGTCGGGGTGTTGGTGGCCGTAGGAGGCACGGGGCTATTGGTGGGAGTGGCGGAAAGGGTGCCTATCACCAGGCTGGCGGTGGCCGAGACGGCCGCGGACAATTCGGTGGCGGTCATGACGGCGGTATTTTGCAGGGTTGAACCCAACAAACCCACCAGGTTATTGACCTGGGCCACATAGGTCATCGTACAGGTACATGGCCCCACAGTGCTCATCACCCAGGTCAGGGTCTGCCCGGTGCAGGTGAAGGTCGCCCCCTGCAGGGTCGTGGCCGTACCTTGGACGTAGCTCAAGCCCGCGGGCAGGACGTCCTGCACTTGGGCGCCGGTACAGGCGCCACCCGAGACGGATAAGGCGACGGTGTAGGTGACGGAGCCACCCAGGCCCGCCGTGGGGCCCGAACAGGATTGGCTCATGCCCACGACCGGGGAACCGACATCCAGAGCTTTAGCCGAGGGAGCGGGAGGTCCCACGGGAGTGCTTTTCTGCTGACAGCCAACCATCATCAAAAGGGTCGTCGCGGCGAGAATCGAACCCATGGCCTTGAACATCTTTTTCATTCTTGATCTCCTTTGTAATGTAATTATTCCCGGTGGAACGAAGGCGGACCGTTCCACCAGGACATTGGTTTTGATCATGGACCGCCGGGATCTTTTCCCGGACACCGCCTGCTTTTTCCTCCCGGTCCCCTGGTCTTATCCCTTAAAGCAATGGTCGTGCCAATTGGAGACCGCGGAAAAAAAGGGATTTGAGAGTGAGCTGGCGCGAGGGATCGGGAATTCGGGTGTGGATGCCCGAGGGGGGATGCCCTATTTGGAACTAAGAGGCTGTAACAAAAAAAACTATTTTCACCAACCCTTTGAGAATCTCAGCGCCCTGACTTTCTCAAAAGGACCGACACCAATGGCACTAAGAACTACGAAAAAAAGATTGGAATGGGTTTAAAACCAAAGCATTTCTTTTTGGATTTCTTAGTGTCTTTGTGTCGTTCCCTTTGAGGACCTTAGGACCCTAAGGTTCTCGAAGGGTTGGTTCAAATTGCTTTTGTTGACGGTTCTTGGGCCCTGGTCACTCGTGGTAGTCCTGCAGGCCGTATTTCTTGATCTTCAGCCGGAGCGTTTTGTAATCCACATCCAGGATCTTGGCCGCCCGGACCTTGTTGCCTCGGGTGTGGCCAAGCACATCGAGGATGGCTTGTCGTTCCACATTTTCCGCCGCATTCTCGACGATCTTGCGCAGGCTCAGGCCGGGGGACGGGATAAAAGGGCCCGGCGAGGAACCGAAGGATCGGGCCGAAGGGGAAACCTCCAACAGGGCCCGGATCTGTTGCGGGTGGATCTCCTTGTCGGGTGTCAACAAGACCGCTTGCCGCATGACATTCTTCAATTCCCGAACGTTGCCGGGCCATGGATGGGATAACAGCAAGTCGGCCGCTTGCGGAGTGAGGCCCGCCACCTGTCTCTGGAATTCCGCGCAGGCCTCCTCCCGGAACCTTTCGGCCAAAGGGAGGATGTCTTCCCGGCGGCAGCGCAGGGAAGGGAGGTAGAGGGTGAACTCCGCCAGCCGGTAGTAAAGGTCGTGGCGGAAGCGGCCCTGGCGCGCTTCTTCCAGGAGCGAGGAGTTGGAGGCGGCGACAAAACGGACATTGATCGGGAAAGCCGTGGCCGCGCCGACCGGCCGTACTTGGCGTTCTTGCAGGACCCGCAAGAGCTTGGCCTGGAGGGCCAGGCTCAAGTTGCCGATCTCATCCAAGAAAAGGGTTCCCCTTTCGGCCAGCTCGAACTGGCCCTTTTTTTTCCTTTCCGCCCCGCTGAAAGACCCCTTCTCGTGGCCGAACAATTCGGATTCCAGCAGGTTCTCCGGCAGCGCGCCGCAATCGATGGCTACAAAGGGCTTGTCCCGGCGGGAGCCCTCTTCGTGGAGGGCCCGGGCCGCCGGTTCCTTACCGGTGCCGGTCTCGCCCTGGATGAGGACCGTCAGGTTGGAATTTGCCACTTTGCGGATCTGCCGCATGACCTCGAGGATGTCGGGGCTTTTGCCCGCGATCCGCGAAAGGGAACCTTCGAAGGTCGACGTCTTCCGCGCCGATCTCCCCCTTTTGGCCAAGGGTCCGTTCTTTTCGAGGGCGCTACGAAGGGTCAAGAGCAAATGGCCGGCTTCGAAAGGTTTGGTCAGGTAATCCTGGGCCCCCATCTGGAGGGCTTCCACCGCCATTTGGACATTGTCCGAACCGGTGAGCATGATGACCGGGAGCGACGGCTGGGACCTTTTGAGTTCTTTGAGCACTTCCAAGCCGTTGATGCCGGGAAGCATCAGGTCCAAGATCACCGCATCGGGAGGGGAGCGGACGGCTTGATCCAGGGCGGATTGACCGGTGGCCGCCGTCAGGATCTGATATTCATTATCCCTTTCCAGGGTCGCTTCCAGGAGTGCGCGTTCGGCTTTATTGTCTTCCACCGCGAGTATTTTTTTCATCTTCCCCCGATCTGAGGATCATTTTTTTGGTCGAATTAATTATTTGGGGAGGTCCGGGGAAAATCAAACCCATCTCGCAGAAAGCGGCGAAATAATTTTGGTTCTTGACCGCTAAGATCCAATTTGGCCGTTCTTCGTTTTCCTGCGTCCCGAAAATGTCGGATCGTGGTTTATCGCGTGAATAAGGTCCCTAAAATCAATAAAACGTCATTCGTTTTACTTTTATTCCCTTGGGGATACAATGAGCCCTGTAGCAGAACATCCTTTGAAAGCGCGCTACAGGACAAGTCTATGATCCGCCTGCCATCCCTGACCTATATCACCGAACATGCCCGCGATACTTGGCGGCGTTTTCCCTACGTCCTAGTCTGTGCCTTCCTTGGGGTAGCCGTGGCCATTTGCCTGATCGAAGCCGAGTCCGACGATTTTTGGTTCACCAAAATCCTGATGACCTTGGCGCTGGGCATCCCCCTTTTCTTTTCCCTCACGATCTACCGCGAAAGTCCCATACCCAAATTCAGGTCCACCTCGCTTCACCTGTTGGGGGCGGGGGGCTTGCTGCTCGTTGCTTTCTATTTCCTCTCGGGCCAGGCGGCCACCGAGAATTTCTTCCTCAATTACGCCCAATGGGCCCTGGCCCTGCATCTTCTGGCGGCCTTCAGCCCCTTCTTGCGGACGGGAGAGCCCCGGGGTTTTTGGCAGTTCAATCGCTATCTCTTCCTGCGTTTTTGTTTATCGTCCCTCTATGCCGGGGTCTTCTATATAGGGATGATCATTGCCCTGGGCGCGGTGGACCATTTGTTGGGCATCACGATCCATGACAAGCTCTATGCGGACATCTGGGTCTTTTCGGCAGGCATCCTGCTGACCTGGCATTTCCTGGCGGGGGTTCCGAAGAACCTTTCAGCTTTGGAAAAGGACGACAGCTATCCCGGTGGTTTGAAGATATTCACCCAATATCTCCTGGTGCCTCTGGTCACCCTTTACCTGGTCATCCTCTATCTCTACCTGGGCAAGATCCTGATCAAGGCCGATTGGCCCAAAGGCACGGTGACTTGGCTGGTGTCGGTGGTGTCGGTGGCGGGCGTCTTCAACTTGCTCTTGCTCCAACCGGTGCAGGAAATGACCGGTAATAAATGGATAAGGGCTTACGCCAAGGCCTTCTACCTGGCCCTTTTCCCCCTGGTCCTCATGCTCTTCACGTCAGTGGGGAAACGCATGGGCCAATATGGGGTGACCGAACAGCGCTATTTCGTGACGGCCTTGGGGCTTTGGATAACAGGCATCGCCCTTTATTTCCTCCTCCACAAAAAGCCCTCGATCAAGACCGTGCCCATGACCCTTTTTCTCATCACCCTCCTCACCTCAATGGGACCCTGGGGCGCCTATTCGGTCTCCCGCGCGAGCCAAATGGGACGGTTAAAAACTATTTTCATCAAGGACGGTCTGTGGAATGGGACCAAGACGGTGAAGGCCGTCAAGGAAGTGCCTTTCGATGACCGCAAAGAGATCAGTTCCATCCTCGATTATTTGGTGGAGAACCACGGGGTAGCTCCGCTCCAGCCCTGGTTCGACCTGGACCTGGCCCAGTGGAAGGACGCGAGGGAGCGCAGCCGTTATGGCTACAGCAGTGTTTCCAACCAGATCTGCAGGTCCCTGGGGTTCGACCATGTGGATCGGTGGGGAAATGGCCAAATGGCCAGTAGCTTTTCCTATTATGCGGACCCCGATGGAGAAGCATTATCGGTCAAAGGTTATGACTGGATGGTCCCGATGGTTGCCTCGAAGAAATTCACCCTGGAAGGGCGGTCCTATAGCCTGGACTCCAAGGAAGGGATATTGACCTTAAAAGGGGCTGGGGAACGGGATTTGGTTTTCGACCTTTCAAAGATCGTGGCGGGATTGGAAGATCCGAAAACAGCGGTCCAACATGAAAAGGTGCCTCCCCAAAAGATGCAAATGGAGGCCTCGAACGATCATTGGGAAGGGCGGGTTTGTTTACGAGACCTCTATGGGACCCGAAAAGATAAGGGGCTTAAGATCACAAGCGCCAATGGGGTGCTTTTCCTGAGACGGGTGAGATAGATTTTTTTGAACGATGCGGTCCGTCGTGAACAAAATAAAGGGGGTTCATGCGTGAAAAAGATCATTTTGGGGATCATGGTCAGCCTGTTTTCTATCCAATTCGTTTGGGCGGGACCTGTCGGCTTTGGCATCCGGGGCGGGGTGGTCATGGCCAACCAGGTTTCCTCACTCTACAGCGAGACCCCCAGTTACAATTCGGACGTCCTTTTTGGTTTTACAGGCGGGATCTTTGCGGAAGTGGGCCTTCTGGATTTCCTATCCATTCAACCCGAGGTGGATTACACCATGAAAGGTGTACAGGTGAACGCCAATTTCAATTCCGTCGACTCTTCCGGCAACATCATCGCCACGAACAAGGGAACCCTTTCCTATAGTTTTGATTATGTGGAAGTACCACTTTTATTGAAAGCTCACACAACCCTTTCACCCCATTTGACCGGAAGCCTGTCGGTGGGGCCGGAGGCGGGGTTTCTTTTGAGCGCTGATTACCATTACGCCTGGACAGGCGCCAATAACGCCACGGGGGACTTCCCGCTCAATGGGGTCGGCGTGGATTGGGGCCTTTTGTTCGGGGCGGGGTTGGAACTGGATAGCTTCTTGCTGGACCTTCGCTATGACCTCGGGCTGACCTCGGTCTTTCAAAATTTCCCGACTGGGCCCGAGAACAGCGTGCTTTCCCTGCAGGTGGGGTATAGGATCCAATAAAAGATAAAGCTATTAGTGGAACTTCATTTTATGGCGGGGAATCGAGCTGCGACCGATGTTTATTCACTTCTGACGATAGAAGAGGCGTTTGCCCGTAACACCGATCTGCACTTGGGTAAAACCATGGATGATCAAATAGACCCCGATGAAAGTCCCCAATACCCAAGTGCCGGAAAAAGGCCATTGGACATAAATGATATAAGCGCAAATCAGGTAGAGGAGTCCGCTAAAGGCGATGGTGAGCCTATGGGGGAATTGGGAGGATAGACTGGCAATGATGGAAACCACGCCGCTGGTGAAGATGAAGACCCCGGCGAGAAGGGTGACGATCATGGCGTCATTCGCGGGATTGATCAACATGACGACGCCGCAAACGATGGCCAATATGCCGAGGATGGTTTGGGACCAATGGCCCCCGAGCGGTTGGAGCCGATAGGCGAAAACGATGGTGGCCACACCCGTGAGGATGAAAAGCCATCCCAAATAAAGCATGGTCAATATAGTGGCCAGGTTGACGAAGGCCAATGCCAGGAAGCCCAGGACGATATTGAACAGGCCCAAGTAGAGAAGCCACCCGAAATGGGTATGGGCCTTCTGGCCCTGGGCGTGAAGTGTTTGAATGTAATCCATGATCCCTCTTCTTAATAGTAATTATGAAACTCTTCATCCCTCACTTCGGTCACCCGGATATTGTTGATGACCTCCCGAACCCCGCCCATGCCCTGGACCAGGGTGGTGACGGCCCTTTTGGTCTCGAATTCGTTGGTGGTGCCCGAAAGATGGACCACGCCTTCCTTCACCTCGGCGTGCATGTGTTCGCCCATTTGACGGATGCGGTTGATGATAACGGCTTCCAACTGGACTTCTTCCGGGTTGGGATGGAATTCATGATGTAATTCATCATTGGTCATTTTTCGGCCCCCTCTTCATTTACCCTTCTTGAACATCCGCAGGGCATAAAGCAAAAGCAAGGCGCCGGCGAGGGCCACTAAAACACTTCCCACGAATCCATAGGCCGCAAAGCCCAATTGCCAGAATATCCAGGAGCCCAAGAGGGCGCCCACGAGGCCGACCACCAGGTCGCCCACCAGGCCGAAGCCCTTGCCCTTCATGATCTTCCCGGCTGACCAGCCCGCGATCAAACCCATCAACAAGATGTAGATAATGTCGTGATCATGCATGTACATAAAAGCCTTCCTCGTTCGAATTGATCAGCCGATCGATCTTAGCTATTGAACTTTTCCTTGGCCGACTTGACCGCTTGACCCAGGATCTGCCGCGCCACATCCACGCCACCCTTTATCTCTTCCCAAGCCTCTTCGCTCGACTTTTGGAGGTCCGCCATCTTTCCCTCGAGCGCGAGGCGCTTTGCCTTCATCTCTTCGATGTGTTTTTTGATCTCTGCCTGGATATCGTCCTTGGCCTTGTCGGCCTTGGCTTGGAACTCATCGATCTCCCCGTTCCAGGCGACGATATTGCCCTTTAGTTTTTCAACGTATGCGTCCCTTTTCGTTCCCATGATGGCCTCCCTTGATATTTTTGTTCTTGGTGTTTTTTTGTTGTGGAACTAATCCCTAGGTCCGGCGAAGTACCAAATGATCATCCCTAGGACAGGAAGGATGAGGATCAAGAGGCACCATAAAAACTTGCTTCCGCCGGACGCTTGGCTCTTGAGGACATTCACGATGGCGTAGATATCGGCGATGAAGACCAATAAACCGAACAATCCTGTGAACATGTCCGCCTCCTGGTGATGTTAAGAACGACCCAACTTTTGACTCAATGCACTTCCACGTGGGGGATGTGAACGGTGATGTCGTTATCCCGGTCGTGGTAATATTTGATCGAGTACAGGATGCCAATGGCCAACAGGGCCCCGACCACGATGTAATAGAGGTTTCCCTCGCCTTTTTTGTTCATAGGGTCCATTTTTTCCCTTTCGTGGACAGCTTCTCGCGAACCTTCCGCACTAAGCGACCCTTAAGATGAGTACGACCAGGAGGACGATCACCAACAAAGAGATCAACCCAATGCCTCCCACATCATCCCCGGCCTTCAAGGTTTCCAAATTTTCCGAACGAGCGGAGAGATTTCTCAAGGAGGATTCTTCCGTCGCCATCAAGGGAACCGGCATATTGGGACAAGCACCACCGGCTTTGAGCGTCAAAAGCCCGTCGTTACTCGCCAAGGCGCTCAATTGGTTCGATTCCTGAACCGAAAGGGGCATGGGCCCGGCCATCACCTTTTGTGAAAAACCAACAAACGCCAAACAGAATGCCGCCACTAATACGATTGTTTTTTTCATCCTTAGCTCCTTGTTTGTATGCGGGGGCTTGGTAAAAACCACGACCCGCAATGGTTACTTGGGCTTTAACAAAGCAACTATCGTGCCTCTTTCGGTTCCCAATGAATGAAGGTTTTCGCGGAAAGAGGGCGATCGGAATGATAGGGAATGGATCGTTATGATCCCTTTTGTCCAACTCGGGGCAGGGTCATCTAGGGACCTATCGTTTTGATAGCTCCTTCCCGTCGAATATGACCGCCATTCTATTTATTTTAGGCATCCCCCGATTAAACTCGTCATGACTCTCCATTTGAACTTCGGAACGAAAGCGGGAACCTTTGGGAACAAAAAAACATCTTCGTGGGAAAAGGGCCGGGACTTTCCTTCTCTTGACCCTCACTTTAATTTCGATGAGCTGCGCGACCCGGAGTGGGCTCAAGACCCTTTCGGACCAAGCCGTCCTTTTGGACCTTCCGGTGGTGCATCAAACCTCCGCCAATCTTTGCGGGGAAGTTGCGCTGGAAATGCTGACGCGTTATTACAACGTCCTCCTGACCGATGAACAGGAAGTCCGGTTGAAGAAAGAAGCGAACCAGGAAAAAGGTATCACCGGGAAGACCTTGAAGAAGGTCTTGGAGGAACAGGGCTATTTTGTGGCGGTTTTCTCAGGAACTTTGGACCACAAGGTATCCGGCCTTTATCACCATTTGGACTTGAGTCGGCCTTTGATCGTGATGATCCAAGGCAATGGAGCCGACAAGAACCATTATGTTCTGGCCGTGGGTTACGACGAAGGCACCGATATGATGGTCCTGTTGGATCCGGTCCGGGGCGAGATCACCATGCCTCTGATCAACTTCCGAAAAGTTTGGAAGAAAGTCGATAACTTCACGATGTTGGCCATGCCTAAGGCCCTGAAAAAGAACGAGAAAAAATGAGAGCCAGTCCAGGGTTCACGGCCCATTTATTCCCGCCGCGCGTCCAAACCCACAGTTAGGTTCCAACATTCAAGTTGAGGGAGGCTGTTC
>Ga0206921_10164_pt2 | contig 19586 bp, 13 predicted proteins | sample Alteio_BWOrgHeat_66_FD_152930 | JGI IMG/M metagenome (GOLD analysis project Ga0206921, IMG submission 152930) | Enriched cells from forest soil in Barre Woods Harvard Forest LTER site, Petersham, Massachusetts, United States -... | ecosystem: Environmental > Terrestrial > Soil > Temperate forest >...
CTTTGGTCGGTTACTATGGCTATCCTTTTCCATTGCCGGTAATGTTTTAGTCCTAATTTCAGGTCTTTCCATAATGCCAAACGGATAAGCGAAATAATCTATTTTTTTACCGGTAATATCTTCAAGCTTTTTAGTAGGCTTGTCAATTTGTATTACCCAATCATCCTTTTTCGGGTTAGGATCATGTTTGTATTTGCTTACCATGTGATGATCCCAGGTATGGCTGCCAATAACGTTACCTTCATCAGATAGTTGTTTTACCTGGGCTGATGACATATAATGAGGCCTGCCAAGCGATACGGTCATGATAAAGTATACGCCTTTAAAGCCGTATTTTTTTAACTCAGGGCGGGCAACTTCAAACTGGTCAAGGTCCGTATCGTCAAAAGTTAACATGATAGGTTTGCTCGGCAGTGGGGCGCCTTTGGTTAAATAGGCATATAACTGATCAGGCAATATGGTATGATAGCCGCTATCAGCCAGCATTTTAATATGTTCTCTGAATGCTGCAGGAGGGATGATATAATCCTTTGCTGTTTTTGAGTCAGTGGGCCTCCAGTCGCGTATCTGGTGATAGCATATTACAGGAACCTGTTTGCGGGCCATTATGGCTGCTGTATTTTCTTGCGCTTGTGCGGCAAAAGTGCCCAAAAGGCTTATCGATAGTACGGAGAAAACTTGTTTTAACATAAGTAGTTGGCGATGATTAATATTTCTAAACACCGGCAAAATTAATATATTTTGACTGTTATAAATCTTAATTTATAAACATTTAAACATAGTTGTTTTTAAAGAACAATCCGCTTTCCTTCATTTATTGATCTTTTGGCAGCATCCAATATCTCCATAACTATAATATTATATTTTAGTGATGAAAGATCATCAGTACCCGGTATTTGGTGATGAAGCACCGCAGTTAAATACACTATTGGGTCATTAATTGGCGCAGCCAATGGTTCAACATTTTTTGCACCTTTAATATTTTCGCGCATGCGGCTAACTATATGGCTGGTATCCAAAGCGTGCAGATATCCCGTAGCGCCAAAAACCTCAAAATCCTTTATAGAGAATGGCCAGTTCCATGATCCTTCTATATCGCCTGTTGCGCCATGATATTCAACTATAACGGTTGCATCGTCTTCAACTTTTGGGTAAACATCCGGTTTGTAATGCCTGGCAATGGCAGTTACGGCTATTGGCCTTTCGCCGTGCATCATCCATGTCATCAGGTCGGCGCCATAGCAACCAAAATCGTTAAGCGCGCCTGCTCCGTTCAATACAGGATCGGTAAGCCATGCTAAAAACTCTTCGCTGCATCCAATTTCTTTTGGCCCCTGATGTCCGTCATGAGCTACCATTCGCCTAATAGGGCCTATGCTGCCTGTATTCACTGTATTATAAACATCCCAATTTGATGGGTACCATGTAGTTTCAAAATTAGTTAATACCTTGATGTGATATTTTTCAGCCAGTTCTCTTATTCTTACAGCCTGTACTAAAGTTGCCGCCAATGGTTTCTCAACCATAACCGGGATACCCAGTGGCGCGCATACTTCAACTATATCCACATGATTAGCAGCTGCATTATAACCTAAAATAGCATCAGGTTTTTTCTTTAGCACCATTGTTTTAAGATCAGTAAAAAACAATGAATCGGGGATATGATAGATCTTACCAAATTTCACCCATAAAGCTTTATTGGGTTCAGCTATGCCTACAATATCGGCTTTGCCATCCCTGTATTTGTTCAGAATATTATATACATGGTTGTGATTTAATCCGGCAACTCCCAGGCGCAAAGGATTTTGCGCATATGATGTAGCGATAGATATACCAATTAATGCTACTGATAAAATAGATATTTTGCAGCAATTCAAGCTTTTGATAAACAGGTTTGTTTTCATTTTTGACAGAACAAAGAAAAATTCAGTTTATAGATCGGATTGTTAGCTATTACAATCAAGCCGTTAATATACACGTTATTATCGCCTTTATCTACAATGCTAATTGTAACTTTTTTGCTGTTTGATCCCTGAAATTAAAGCTGCACTAAAATAATGAAGGGTTACCACCCAGTTTAATCTTACCTAAATGCTTGTAAGCGCTTTCTGTAGCCTCGCGGCCACGTGCGGTGCGCATTAAAAAGCCTTCCTGTATTAAAAAGGGTTCGTAAACTTCTTCAATAGTTCCTTCGTCTTCACCAACGGCAGTGGCAATGGTTTTTAAGCCCACAGGGCCGCCTTTAAACTTATCAATGATAGTTACCAGTATTTTGTTATCCATTTCATCCAGGCCATGCTCATCAACGTTAAGAGCGTTAAGGGCATATTTGGCAATGGCTGTATCGATATTTCCATCACCCTTTATCTGGGCAAAATCACGGGTACGACGAAGCAGTGCATTGGCAATACGGGGTGTACCGCGACTACGGCGGGCAATTTCGTATGCACCTTCATCGCTTATCGGTGTTTTTAATATGGTAGCCGAACGCAATACAATGGTGGTTAAGAGCTTGGCATCGTAATATTCCAGTCTTGAATTAATACCAAAACGGGCACGCAAGGGTGCCGTAAGTAAACCGGAGCGTGTAGTAGCGCCAACTAATGTAAACGGATTTAAGGAAATCTGCACCGATCGGGCGTTCGGTCCGCTTTCCAGCATGATGTCTATTTTAAAATCCTCCATTGCTGAGTATAAATACTCCTCAACAAGCGGACTAAGGCGGTGTATTTCGTCAATGAATAAGATGTCGCCGGTTTCAAGGTTGGTAAGCAGGCCGGCCAGGTCGCCGGGTTTATCCAATACAGGGCCCGAGGTTATCTTAATGCCAACACCCATCTCATTTGCAATGATGTGCGATAGGGTAGTTTTACCTAATCCGGGAGGGCCGTGCAGCAATACGTGATCAAGCGATTCACCACGCTGGCGGGCAGCCTGTACAAATATTTTTAAGTTGGTTAATATTTTATGCTGACCCGTAAAATCCTCAAACGCCTGCGGGCGCAACACTTTTTCAATATCACGTTCAGTAGGAGAGAGGCGTTCACGGTCGGGGTCAAGATGCTCGTTCATTACCAACGAAATTAATTCTTTATTTCGGATTTCGGAATTTCGATTTCGGATTTAGAATTGCGGTGATTGATTTTTAATAAAATTCCGAAATCGGACATACGAAATCCGAAATCAAATCAACCTTCAGGATACTTCCTGAAAATACTGTTTATCTTCATCTGTATCACCCCTAAAAATGCTTCTCGGAATATGCTGGTCGACATTTTTGAGGTTCCGGCTGTACGGTCGGTAAATATGATGGGTACCTCAACCAGGTTAAAGCCATGTTTTATGGCTGTATATTTCATCTCGATCTGGAAAGCATAGCCTACAAACTTTATCTTATCAAGGCTAATGGTTTCTAAAACCTTACGCTTGTAACACATAAAGCCAGCAGTAGAGTCCTGAACTTTTATGCCTGTAATAAAACGCACATAAACCGATGCGAAATAGCTCATCAGCACACGGCTCATTGGCCAGTTAACCACGTTTACACCATTAATATAGCGTGAGCCAATGGCTGCATCAGCCCCATCAATGATTGCTTGTCTTAACTTTAACAAATCATCAGGGTTATGCGAAAAATCGGCATCCATCTCAAATATATAATCATACTGATGTGCCAATGACCATTTAAAACCGTGAATATATGCGGTGCCTAAACCTTGCTTTCCCGCACGTTCTTCAATAAAAAGACGTTCGGGATATACGTTCATCAGGTTTTTTACAATGATCTGCGTGCCATCGGGTGAGCCGTCATCAATAATGAGTAAATGAAAATCATGAGGGAGGGACATAACCTTACGGATCATCCGTTCAATATTCTCCTTCTCATTATAGGTTGGTATAATAACTATGCTATCGGGCACTTAAAAAATGTTTGGTTGTGTTGCTGAAAAATCAATCGCCAAAAATAGGTGATTTTATAGTGTATAAAAAATAAAAAAACAGGAAAGCTGTTAAGCCCCCCTGTTTTCAAGTAACGATTATTTCTTTTATAAATTGTTTGTGTCGGCAATTATCTTATTATGGTCGGCTTCATCTATATAAGGGTCGGTAATATAGTTGTGTTCTTTTAAACGTGGCGAAACAAACATAAACACTACTACAAAAACTAAGATAAAGCATACAAAGAACCAATAATAGCCAGCCCCTGCAAGGTAAGGCGCAAAAGTACCTTTATTGGCGATGTATCCGTTTACACCCGAGGTAATATAGTTGCCCAGCGAAACTACCAAAAGCCAAATAGCTGTCATGGTGCTTTTCATTGATTTTGGGGAGTGGGTATAGGCATACTCCAGGCCGGTAATAGATACCAACACTTCGGCAGCTGATAACACGATATAAGCTAATACCTGCCACCACACTGATGGTGTGCCACCATGATCGATGTTGGTTTGTATTAAGGCTATAATAACAAAGGTTAATGCAGTTAACACCAGGCCAGCACCAAGGCGTCTCAATGGCGTAGTTTTTAAACCGATCTTGTCAAAGAATGGATAAACCCAGTAATTGAACACCGGGATAAATATAAGCAGGAATACCGCGTTAACAGTTGATATTTGCCCGGCTATTACTGTGAAGTGATAAAAACCTAAATTGATAGTGCGGTCGAGGTGGGCAGCTTGCAATACCCATTCTGAAAGGCACTGATCCCAAACGGCCCAAAATGCCAGGGCGAAAAAGAACACCGCCATTACACGGTAAACAGCTTTAACACCATCAACTCTTTCAGGATTGTGGGCCTCTTTGGCCACATCCAACCATGAATCGCCCGGTTTTTTATGACTAAGATGTGTTAATGCATAAAAAGTTATAAAAACAAAATTATCCCGGTTAACACCTGAAGGAGGTACCCGTACATACAATTTTCGGCCTGAAAAGAAAATAAGGGTAGCTAAGCCCATTAAAATACCCGGTATACCAAAGGCCCATTTTGCGCCATAGTTTTGATAGATGTAAGGGATTGCCAGTGTTGATAATACGGAGCCTGCATTAATGCTGAAATAAAACCACCCGTAAATTTTCGATAAAAGATCCTGGTTCGAGGCATCAAACTGATCGCCCACATTGGCTGATACGCATGATTTTATACCGCCGGCGCCGATAGCTACCAACACAAGTCCGAAAGTAAAGCCGCTTAGGCTTGAGTCGAACATGGCTAGGCATAAATGCCCCATACAATAAACTATCGAAATATATAAAATGATCTTGTATTTCCCGGTAAACCAATCTGCTACCAAACCACCAACAAAGGGGAGTGCGTAGGCTACGGTTACAAACAAATGCGACATTTGGTTTGCCTTAGCATCGGCTACTGTCGACAGTAATTTATCTCCAGTAGGATTATAAAATTGAGCCACCAAAAAGGTCACCAATATAGAACGCATGCCATAAAAGCTAAAACGCTCGGCAGCCTCGTTACCTATGATATAGGGTACGCTTTTCGGGTATTTTGACTTCTTCGGAGCGCTCTCCGCAGTCAATGTGTCTTGAACCATGAGATCAGTTAATTTCGGCTAAAATACTATTATTCTGTTAAATCAAAATTTTATATTGAAAGTTGTTGGCGCTACCTCGTTAATGTTTTAATTATAAACGGTTAATAGCACTTTAATTCCTGTTTATTGGCCAGTCATTTTTATGCTATCTGCCGATTTTTTAGGATCGATATAATTATTATCCTGTTCGCTGGGTACATTTCTCATATCCATATCCTGAACAAACTCCCACCTGCCATTTTTTAAACGGAAGCCATCATAAGTAAGATCCGGGCCATACATTTCGGGTCTGTTTTTGTATTTATTGTCAGGAGGGGATAAGTGATCAAACACAATAAGGTGCTGCTCGGGTATATATTTTAACAGCATTGACGCCTGGCGGGTATATTCAAAAATTATTCTTTTTTGGCCTTTCTTATTATCAAAGACTGACATACCAAAAACAGGCGCCCCTTTTTGGTTGAATGATAATACTTCAATTACTTTTTTAGTTGCATCTGCAGTATAGCCTTTCCACCCAAGCATCACATAATAAGGTTTTTCGACAGCAACTTTTATAATCTTATAATACTGGGCACCATACCATTTGCGGTTATCAACTACTGAATCCTCCGGGTTTTTTAATAATGGGGAATAATCTTCAAGAGGGATCAGATGCAGAGCGCCGTTTGTATTCAGTTGTATAGCGCCATAGAAGCGGTAGCTGTCATCATCATTGGTTACATGCCAGCTTATGATCCTGAAAGTATTGTCGGGTGAATTTACAATGGTTACAGCTTTTACCGAATCGAAAGGGAAATTATAGGAGTTAGGAACTTTTAGGGCGGTTACTAATGTTTTAATAAACTGGTAATTGGCATTTATACGTTCAGGGCCAGCTTCCTTATTTACCATCGCTTTTCCCAGGTCGGCCAGGCTATCCTGAAATACCTGTAATTGTTTTGTATTCGCGCTTTCATCAGCATGCTGCGCAAAACAATGGTAGCAGGTTAACAGTGAAATGGTAAAGAGGAGAAAACGCTTCATTATAAGTTCTGATATGAAATATTTTATTGAAGCGTCATTGCGAGGAACGAAGCAATCCCAAACTATACAGGGCGAACCTGCTAATCGGGGATTATTAATGCTATTATTTGTTTTTCAATGGCATTAATGAGCTCCCTCTGGTCGGTTGTCTTCGTTCCTCGCAATGACGTGGTTTTTGATTAACGTAAATTTTCAATAACAATTGCACTTGCACCGCCACCGCCATTACATATGCCGGCAACGCCATATTTACCTTTATTTTGCTGTAATACGTTTAAAAGGGTAACAATGATTCGCGCGCCTGATGCACCCAGCGGGTGGCCCAGTGAAACCGCGCCGCCATTAACATTTACCTTTGCAGGGTCGAGTTTTAAATTTTGATTGTTAGCTATGGCAACCACAGAAAAAGCTTCGTTTATCTCAAAATAATCAACCTGATCAATTGTCAAATCTGCACGATGCAAAGCTAAGGGTATCGCTTTTGATGGAGCCGTAGTAAACCATTCAGGCGCTTGTTGTGCATCCGCATAGGCAATAACTTTTGCCAGTGGCTTTATGCCTAATTCATCAGCTTTATCCTTGCTCATTAAAATAACTGCTGCTGCGCCATCATTTAAGGTAGATGCATTGGCAGCGGTAACCGTTCCATCCTTTTTAAACACAGGTTTTAATGAGGGGATCTTATCAAATTTTACAGCTTTGGGTTCTTCATCGTCAGTAAATAAAGTAACCTCGCCTTTTTTATCCTTTAACTCAACCGGGGTTATTTCATTGCTGAATTTGCCCTCACTTTGTGCTTTTTGTGAGCGATGGTAGGATTCAATAGCAAAGGTATCCTGATCATCACGACTGATATGGCATTCCTCAGCACAAAGCTCCGCAGCCGAACCCATGTGATAATCATTATAAACATCCCACAGGCCATCCTTAACAAGGCCATCAATAATTTGTCCGTTACCTAAGCGATAGCCGTTGCGTGCTTTATCTAAATAATAGGGCACATTGCTCATGCTTTCCATACCTCCGGCTAAAACAATATCGTTTTCGCCAAGAGCTATGCTTTGCGCGGCCAGCATAATAGCTTTCATGCCTGATGCGCATACTTTATTTACCGTTGTAGCAGGCAGGTAGGGTAGACCGGCAAAAATTGCTGCCTGGGTAGCAGGTGCCTGCCCCACATTGGCCGACATCACATTGCCCATATAAACTTCCTGTATATGCTCCGGCTTTAAACCTGATTTTTCAATTGCTGATTTGATGACAATGCTGCCAAGCTGTGTGGCACTTAATGCTGATAAACTACCGCCGAAACTACCAATGGGCGTACGGGTAGCCGCAACTATTACTACTTCTTTCATAAAATAAGAATAAAATTGGACTGCAATTTAGTGTTTGCTTACACTATAAACCATATAATAGACGAGATATTATTTAAGGTAGTAGTAGTCAGGTTGATTTTTTCTTTTTGCCGCTTTTTTTACGCTCATTCAAAGCCTGTTGCATAAGGTATTCAATCTGCCCGTTAGTGCTTCTGAATTCATCGGCCGCCCAGGTTTCTATCTCCTTTAATACTTCAGGATTGATACGTAATATAAATGCTTTCTTTTCAGCCATAATTAATGCGCTGCCGCTGCCTGCGACTGCTTCCATAAAATTAAACTCACACCCAGCATCGTCAATAATGGTAATGCTGGTATGTCTTTTTGTAAATTAAGATCAATGGTTACTATAAAGGGTTTTTTCCAACTCCAAAGCGCAGCTTTAATATCAAGTATATCGCCATATTGATTACTTATTAAAGTGTTGGTGCGCGAAAATATAGTTTTGTTTGTATACATAGCTTCAAAACCATCATTCATATTCAAACCAACATTCCTGTTCCACGTTTCAGGAATTAGAGTGCCAATGTTTACATCTTCAGGCTGCTGGATGAAAAGTGTTCTGCTCATAAAACCTTTACGTTTTATAATCCATTCGCCCTGTGCGGTTTCAATAACGCAAACCTTTTTAAAACTACTTAAATAGGTGAGTTTACCATACAAGAACTGGCCATCAGTCAGCTCAAACCATGGTCTAAAGAATCCATGCCTTAAAACAGATAGAATATTGGTTTGTAACTGATCAAAGTTTCTATAATCACTCATAATCAATGATATAAAGTGCCCGTATTCACAACAGGGTTAACACTTCTGTCGCCGCATAAAACAACCAGCAGGTTGCTTACCATGGCTGCCTTGCGCTCTTCATCAAGCTCAACAATTTTCTTCTCTGATAATTTAGCCAAAGCCATTTCAACCATACCTACAGCACCTTCAACAATCAATCTGCGGGCCGATATGATGGCCGATGCCTGTTGCCTTTGTAGCATGGTATGGGCAATTTCAGGCGAGTAGGCCAGGTGTGATATACGAGCTTCCAATACCTCAATGCCCGCCCTGTCCAGTCTTTCATTCAGTTCCTTTTCTAAAAAAAGACTTACCTGTTCAGTGCCGCCCCTTAAAGTAATATCTGCAGTTTCATCTTCAATATTATCATAAGGGAATGAGTTTGCCAGATGCCTCACCGCTGCCTCGCTCTGTATATTCACATACTGTAAGTAATTTTCAACCGCAAATGCCGCTTTTGCGGTGTCCCTTATCTGCCAAACAATTACTGCAGCAATTTCAATAGGATTGCCCACCTTATCATTAACCTTTAGCTGCTGTCCGTTTAAATTAAAAGCTCTTAATGATATTTTCTTTTTTACAGTGAAAGGGTTCACCCAAAAAAAGCCGTCCTGTTTAACTGTGCCCACATACTTGCCAAAAAGCGTAAGTACCTTTGATTCATTCGGGTTTACAATAGCCAGGCCCGGAAGTATAAAAACGAGGTTAATAACTGTTAGGATAAGTGCTAATACAAGGCTATCGGTTGAGAATAATATTATTGCAACAACAGCTGATACCAGAAATATAACAAAGGCCGCATAACCTGAAGGTGGGTTGATTATTTTTTCGGAATCCATGATTTTGTGATTTTAAAATGATATCATAAAGATATCAAATTTAAAATCACAAATGCAAGAAAAATATAGATAAACAGAAACTTAGTATTAATTTTGATAGCTTTAAATAAATAATGGCAAATCTATCTCCTTCGCGCCAAAAGGCTATAATGCGCAAATACGCCCGGAATCTTAAGTTTTTGATGATGGCGGCGAGTATTTGTTTAATTGTTTGGACACTCCCAAAACAGGCAAAATTCAGGTATGAGATTGAAAAGGGACGTATTTGGACACAAAAGGACCTTATATCTCCCTATAATTTCGCCATACTAAAAACACCGCAGGAGATAGATAATGATCACCGTGCAGCATTGGCGAGTATAACACCAATTTACCAGTTAAATACCGATATAGGGCAGCAACAACTGGATACTTTCAAAAGCAGTCTTGAAGTAAAATGGCATTCAGCAGGTTTAAACGACCGGCAGAAAGATGCATACCTAACCATAGGTACCAACCTTTTAAAGAATATTTATGATACCGGTCTTTTACGACTTAATCCCAAGTATCAGCAGTATGCGGCAGATTACCCTGTAACTATATTAAACAAAAATATTGCTACTGATAAAAATACAGCCGATCTGTTTACCAAAAAAAAGGCACTTGATTATTGCAACCAGGTTTTAAGCAAACAAAAAGACATTGATAAGTCGTTTTTATTAGATCTGATCATCAGCAGGCTACAAAATAATCTGGTTTATGATGATGGCTTGACCGCACGACTGGAAAAAGAAGCTATAGAGAGCCTTTCTGTAACCCGGGGTATGGTGCAAAAGGATGAGATCATAGTAAGTAAAGGTTCGGTAGTAAACGATGAGGTTTATCAAAAGCTGGAATCCTACAAAAAAGCTTTTGAGGATAATGCCAGGGTAAATGGCGACCGCCGTTTAGTGGTTTTGGGTGAGGTATTGCTGGTATCAATAGCTATTGCCTTGCTTATGGTGTTCCTGTATCTTTTCCGTAAGGATATTTACCATGATAATCGCCTGGTTTCGCTTATATTACTGGTAATTACCGCAATGCTGGGCACTTTATCATTAGCTATTAAGCTGGAGATGCCCAATTTGTACTATATACCTTATTGCATTGTACCTATTATTATCCGCATACTTTTTGATACCCGTTTGGCACTCAATATTCACCTGCTGGTGGTGTTAATAGCTGGCTTTTTTGTGCCCAATAGTTTTGAGTTTGCTTATTTTGAGATCACGGCCGGTATGGTTTCCATATACAGTATGAAACACCTCATCAGGCGTGAGCAATTCCTGATATCAGCACTGATCATCACCTTCAGTTATTTTGTAGCATTCCTTGGTATATCATTCATACGGGAGGGTAGTTTTATTAATATTAACTGGGTAGATTTTCTTCCATTCGTGGTTAGTGTGTTGCTCACCTTACTAGCATATCCGCTTATCTATTTGTTTGAAAAGCTATTTGCCATAACATCAGATATCACACTTATTGAGCTAACCAATACAAATGCTCCATTACTGCGCGAACTGGCTTTTACCGCTCCCGGCACATTTCAGCATTCATTACAGGTAGCTAATCTTGCCGAAAATGCTATATATAGTATTGGCGGCAATGCTTTACTGGTTAGGGCAGGGGCCTTGTACCACGATATCGGCAAACTCGAGAATCCACTTTTCTTTATAGAAAACCAAAGTTCAGGGTTTAACCCGCATGATAAACTGCCTTATGAGGAAAGTGCGCAAATTATCATCAGGCACGTAAGCAAGGGTGTTGAAATGGCTGAGAAAGCGAACATACCGGAGGTTGTTATTGATTTTATACGCACGCACCATGGCAACACACGGGTCGACTACTTTTACCAGTCGTATTTGAAAAATTTTCCGGAAAAATTGATAAATGAGAACACTTTCAGGTACCCCGGGCCTATACCTTTTTCAAAAGAAGGGGGTGTTTTGATGCTTGCCGACTCTGTTGAGGCTGCTTCACGCTCATTAAAAGAGCCGGACGAAAAATCAATAAGCGAACTGGTTGATCGTATTGTAAAATACAAGCTCAATCAAGACCAGCTGAAAGACAGCGACATAACGCTTAAAGAAATTGAAACTATCAAAGATATTTTTAAGCGGATGCTGATGAGTATTTATCATGTGAGAATAAATTACTAAGAAAGGTAAATTTTTTTTTGACGGCTTAGCTGAATTACTATATTTGCAGTCCCGAAAAAAGGGGTTTTATTGCGATACCGGCCAAGGCCAAAAATATGGTGAGGTGCCTGAGAGGCCGAAAGGATCAGTTTGCTAAACTGACGTACGGGAAACTGTACCGAGGGTTCGAATCCCTCCCTCACCGCCAAGTAGCAATTTAAAACTTGTCAAAAGCCTGTAAATAGTTGATTTACAGGCTTTTTTTATTCCCCCTAAAAACCACCGCCTAAGGAGGTAGGTTAGAATTAAAGGCAAGGCCAGTTTTTGTATTTTTGTTATGTGACGAAATACAGGAAACTCGCGCATAGCTTTTCTTTTACTATTGTGTGTATCACATAGTTTGGACACCGAAGTGTCGTTTTAAGATATTACAGGATATTCTTGCCGATACAATGGAGGATAAGATTCGAACGATTTGTGTCTGAAAGGAAGTGGAAATATTGGAGATGAATGTGCAGCCGGATCATATTCATCTGGTATGTAGCATTGCCCCGAAGATGAGTATAAGTGAGTTCATGGGTATTCTTAAAGGTAAGACAGCTATAATGATGTTTAAGAGTTATCCGACCTTAAGGAAGAAACCATATTGGGGTAATCATTTTTGGAGCCGGGGTTATTTTGTAAGTACGGTTTTATTTGCACGGTAAATTGTCACGAAATTTATTTTACAGCGTCTTAACGATTAAAGACCAAGTGGTTAATCGATGAAAAAGCTTTTTATCATTGCAGTCCTGTGCCTGCCGGCTGTTTTTACCAGCCTTTACGCACAAAAAAGGTTTCTGAACAGTACTGAAGCCTATCTTTCACAAAAGCCGCCGGGTGATACCCCTGAAATATTTGCGCCCGGTTTGTTAGCAGCTGACGGGACCTTCGTCATAGACCGGGTGGCTTTTTCAAGAGACGGGAAAACGTTTTACTATTGTACCAATACTTCCTGGTTCTCTAATAAAGACCTGAAGGTGAAATATTTTAAGTTTGATGGCGGAAAATGGACCGGGCCCACTATCCTCAATGAAGGCTTTGCCGCACCCTGCTTTGCACCTGACTACCAAACCATTTATTTTACCGGCGGTGGCCGGAGAAACGTTATCTGGCGATCAGTGAAAACAAGAGCTGGCTGGAGCAGCCCTGAAGCTTATCTCATCAAGAATTTTGGAGTTTATGATTTTATGCCTACGATAAGCGGCAATGGCTATGCCGGTAGTAACGGCACCTGGGGGCAATATGGCGACTACAATAGCTGGCGGTTTAGCGTGATGCCGCATTTTCAAACGGATTCTACTATTGCAAGCCTGGGCAGCCCGCCCAATGCCCCAGGCTTTAACGGCGACTTTTACATCTCGCCGGATGAGTCCTATATGATCATCAGCGCAGATGAAACCAAAGACTTTAAATGCAACCTGTACATCAGTTTCCGTAAAGCGGATCAAACCTGGACTATACCCCAAAGTTTGGGCGGAAAGATCAATGACGGCCCTGCCCATCGTTTCGGCGTATCGGTGTCTCCGGATGGCAAATACTTATTTTACACCAAAGGTACCAGTGAAAAGGATTGTGCCATTTACTGGGTGAGATTTGACGGTTTGCTTCACCAACTGCAACAACAAGGAAAGAAATAAAGCTTAGCCTGTCCCTTGACAGTTAATCGCTTTGTAAGCCATTTTACAAAACTTTCTTTTACTTTCTTCTCAATTGTAGAACACAGATGATATTTGGGTGATTGGTATGTATTTTCGCTTACTCAGCAGATTACAAGTTAAACTGTGTTAAAAACCTGCTGTGTGAGGTAAAAGCGATCAAGTTTGTTGCTGCATCACTTGGCTATTCCTCGGTTCAGCATTATTATTAAATTTCTTACTTAATGAGACATATCCTGCTATCCCAAAACTTTGAGATGATGTGCTTCCAGTTCCTGTTAATAATATTTATATAATTTGAATGGTCTGTATTTTCAAGTAATTCATTTTTAAATACTTGCATTTTTTTTACTGCGATTTCTCCTATACTTTTTTTATACGGGTATGATCAACGCCAGATAATAGTTTAACAGTTATTTTGATGCTGATATATTTGGTCTTTATCAATTTAAACCAATTGGTATCCTTATTATGAAAAGAGTTCTGTTAGTCATATGGCTGGTAGTCATTTTTAATTCAGTTTTTTCGCAAACGCTTACGCCCCGGCAATTATTCCCCGGGCTATTTGAAGCTGTGCAACTATCAGGTATCTTTCCTGATAACAAGACATTCGTTGATGCCATTCCAATGCGCGATCCTGCAACTATAATGAAGGATTATACTTCAATGGGTACAACAACCGGCTTTGATCTTAAACAATTCATTATCGCTAATTTTACAATGCCTGGCGCTCATAACGATAGCTTTAAAAGTAATGTAGCAGCTGGGATACGCGATCATATAGATACATTGTGGACCGTATTGTACCGTAAACCGGATTCTGTTACCCAATATTCCTCTTTACTGCAATTACCGGCAGGTTATGTGGTGCCGGGGGGGCGTTTTCGCGAAATGTATTATTGGGACTCTTATTTCACCATGCTTGGTTTGCAGGAAAGTCATAAAACAGAGATACTGCAAAATATGGTAACCGATTTTGCTTACCTGATAGACAAATATGGTTTTATACCTAATGGCATGCGCACGTACTATTTAACCCGTTCACAGCCACCATTTTTTTCCATGATGATTGATCTGTTGGCCAATGACAAGGGCAGTAAAGTGCTTATTAAATATCAATCTGAACTTTTAAAAGAGTATGCCTTTTGGATGAAAGGCAACAAGAACTTAACTATTGGGCAGGCAAGCGATAATGTAGTGCTTATGCCTGGCGGCGAGGTGCTTAACAGGTATTGGGATGGATCGGACAAGCCGCGCGAGGAATCCTATAAAAAGGATGTGGACGCAGCAAAGCTCAGTCAACAAAAACCGGAGGAATTTTATCGTAATGTTAGGGCAGCGGCAGAATCGGGCTGGGATTTTAGTTCGAGATGGTTTAGCAATCCAAACGATCTGGGAACCATACAAACCACCGATATTATCCCTGTTGATCTGAACTGTTTGATCTATCATCTTGAACTTTCAATTGCGAGATCGTACCGCTTACAGGGCGATATGCATAATTACAACAGCTACCTAAATAAAGCAAACTCCCGCAAAAAGGCCATACTTAAATATTGCTGGAACGAAAAAGAGGGTTGGTTTATGGACTATAACTGGAAATTGAATAGGACATCACCTGTTAAAACACTTGCCGGTGTCTTCCCGCTTGAATTTAACATTGCTGATAAGAAGCAGGCTGATAAGGTTGCATTAGGCTTGAAATTGAATTTCCTTAAACCCGGAGGTCTGATTACTACGCTTAGCAAAACAGGCCAGCAATGGGATAGCCCTAATGCCTGGGCGCCGTTGCAGTATATTGCTATTGATGGTTTGAGTAAGTACCATCACACTGTTTTGGCGCAATCAATAGCCGAACGGTGGATCAGTACCAATACCCGGGTGTTTGAACAAACAGGAAAATTGATGGAAAAATATAACGTTATAGATACTGAAGCAAAAGCGGGCGGCGGTGAATACGCCCTTCAGGATGGTTTTGGATGGACCAACGGGGTGTTACTCAATTTAATGGATCATTATCCATCTCCACTTCATATAAAAATTGAATAATAGGGTTTTAAGTTAATATTTATTAGCATAGATTAGATGTGCGATATAAACCTGATTTATGAAGATATTTTCTATAACTTTTTTGTTGCTGATCTTTGGCTTCCCAGTACTTGCATCAACAAAGAGTGATAGTTTACTGACCACGCTTAAAAATGAGTTAACCAAACAGAAAATATACGAAGGCCAAAAACGGGAGCGGATAGAAAAATTAAAATCCCAGCTTAGCGCCACATCTAAAAGCGATCTGAACGATCAATACGCCATCTGCAGCAAACTGTTTGAGAACTATAAATCATTTCAGTTCGATTCCGCCTATGTTTATACGCAAAAACTGTTGAATATAAGCCAGCTAACACAAAACACGACCAGGCAAAACGAAACCAGGATAAAACTGGCGTTCATCCTGGTGTCATCGGGAATGTTCAAGGAGAGTTTTGATTGCCTGAGCCATATAAATACCCATTTATTGGCCGATAGTTCAAGGTTTGAATATTACTCCTTGCAGGCCAGAGCATACTCGGACCTGGCCGACTATAATAACAATAATAAATATTATGCGCCGAATGATAATGCTATGTCCATAAAGTATATAGATTCGGCTATTGCCCTATGTAAGCCTAATTCGTTCGAGATGCTGATGCACGAGGGCGACAGGCAGATAAGAACGGGCCAGATGCAGGTGCCATCGCCCTATTACCTCACATTATTGAATCATTATCCCCTTACTGACCATCAAAGAGCAAGGGTTGCTACGGTATTGAGTTTCTTTTATACGGGGCCCGAGCATGCAGAAGACAGGATAAACCTGCTGGCATTGGGTGCAATAAACGATATCCGGTCTTCGACCAAAGAAACTTTAGCCATTTTTAAACTGAGCGAAGAGCTATACCACCAGGGCGATGTAAAGGATGCCTACCTGTTTATGCAGCAAGCCATGAACGATGCTCAATACTACGGTGCAAGGCTCCGGCAAATAAAGATAGGGGCGGTTTTGCCTATTGTTGCCGCACAGGAGATAATCGTTGCCCAAAATCAAAAGAACAGGTTCCTGGTTTATTTATTGTCAATAGCGGTCGTGGCTGTTTTGATCACACTTATAACGTTCATTATTTTTAATCGCCTCAAAATTTTAAGGGCCAAGGAAAAAATAATTGAAGAAACTAATGTTCAACTGGCAAAAACAAATATTAAACTAATTGAGGATGCGCATATTAAAGAGGAGTATATCGGTTACTTTTTTAACGTAATATCCGGTTATATCCTAAAACTTGAAAAGATAAAAAGGAATGTTGAGCGAAAAGTATCAACCAAAAATTACGATGACCTGCTCATAACAACTAATGATATCAACATAAAAAAAGAACGGGAAACATTGTTTAACACTTTTGACCGTGTTTTTTTAAAGATCTTTCCCAACTTTATTCCTGCCTTTAATGCTTTGTTAAAAAAAGAAGACCAGATATGGCCCAAGGACAATGAAGTATTAAATACCGATCTCCGCATATTTGCTTTGATGCGATTAGGTATTGACGATAATGAAACCGTGGCTAATATTCTTGAATATTCGGTAAACACCATTTATGTTTACAAAATGCGTATAAAGGCAAAAGCAATTATCCCGGGCGATCACTTCGATCTTTCAATTATGGCTATTGAGGCTGTGGATATCACTAACAAGGCATAAATCTTACGCACGTTTTGCACATACAGCGCCATATCCTGTGCTAATTTCATGCTAACATTTATAACGTACATTCTATACTGTTGTTGATACGATATCACGCATAAATAATAGCCAAAAAACGTTAAATTATATTTATACTTTTTTGACATGGGTGTTTTTTTAGTTGCTGACTAATAGATAGTTAAGTTTAAAAAACTCTGTTTTTCCTTAAATTTTAAGCGAACAAATAGGTTATGCTATTTCGTTTATATTCCTTTGATCTGTATTCAGATATCAGGATATACAGGGCTCCTTAACCACTGTTAATTCTGAAACCTGCAATAGGCTAATTAAACCAATTTTTAACTTTTATAATCATAATCCAAAACAAGGCGCTATCGCTCTATTCGCCATAACTGATGAATAGCATTTAGGTTTAGCTGTTTTAATTATGACCATTTTTTTATGCTGCTGAACCATTTATTGCTTCAATAATACACTCCAAAAACCATGAATTATTAACCATTATAACAACTAACTATTACAATTATGAAGAGAAGTTTATTATTTATTTTATGCCTGTGCTTACTGATAAATGCTACCAAAGCAGCAAGCAGCAAACCTTCCGTACACCAGCAAACTAACGGAAACATAACAGGCACCGTGGTAGACAAAGCAGGCCAACCTATACTGGGAGCAACTATTACTATAAAAGGTGATAAAACAGGAATCACCAGTACTGATAAAACAGGAAAATTCACATTAACAGTTGCAATAGGAAAAACATTGGTTATAACTGCCGTAAGTTACAAACCGGTTGAAGTTGTAGTTGCGGACAATACGCCATTGAATGTTGTATTGGTTGATGACCTTATGGAGTTGAACACTGTAGTTGTTACAGGTAGTACTAACCCTGTAAGAAAATTGGAAGCGAGCGTTGCGCTTACAAGCTTTGGAAGCAAGGCAATAGAGCAGCTTGCGCCTATAAGCACAGCCGATTTGTTAAAGCATGTACCGGGTTTTTTGGTAGAAGCATCAGGCGGTGAGGTTGGCAACAACCTTTTTGCAAGAGGTATACCGGCAGCTGGCGGTTATCAGTTTGTAACGATAGAGGAAGATGGAATGCCGGTTTTTGAAGACGGGGAATTGCAGTTTGGTAATGCTGATAACTGGATAAGGGTGGACGAAACCACAGCACGCCTTGAAGCAGTAAGAGGTGGGTCGGGTTCTATTTTCGCCAATAATGCACCCGGTGGTTTAATCAACTTTATATCTAAAACAGGCACCAATGATTTTGCCGGAACTTTTAAACTGAGCACAGGCACTGATGGCCTTTTCAGAACTGATTTAAACCTTAGCGGCCCGCTGATCAAAGATAAGTTATTTTACGATATAGGCGGTTTTTACCGGGTAGAAAACGGTGTTCGTGATCCGGGTTACAAAGGGAACGACGGGGGCCAGGTTAAAATGAATTTAAAGTATGTGTTGGATAGTACAGGTTATGTTAAAGTGAGTTATAAGCACTTGGATGACAAGGACCTGTTCCTGCTGCCCATTCCATTAACCGGTAGTACTGATCCCAAGGGCGTTAATGGTTTCAATCCAAATACATCAACATTTGCTTCATCAAATTACAGCCAGATCAGCGTGCCACAATTAGGCGGCGGATATTTTACCAGGAACCTTGAAGATGGTATACACCCAATAGTTAACGCCTACGGTATGGAGTTCAACAAAAATTTGGGCAGTGGATTTTCCATAGATAATAATATGAAATATACCAACATTAACATGCAATATACCGCCATTTTCCCTGGGGATACGCCGCAAACGGGCGCAGCTTTTGCAGCCAGTAATTCCATAGCCGATCCGCTGTATACCAATGTCAATACAGGGGCAGTAGTTAATCCTGCCTATGTAGCTAATGTTGGCTTTTGGGCAATAAACAAGCAAATGGAAAATTTTGCGAATAACATGAGTTTTAGCTACAAAAACAAATGGTTAACAGTATCAGCAGGTTATTACTATTCAAGTTTCACGTCGAACCAATATTGGAACTGGAGTAATATTTTGGTTAGTGTAGAGCAACACCCTCAATTATTGAACCTGGTTAATAATGCGGTTCCGGCAGGTTCGCCAAATTCTTCAGTTACGTATAATGGTATAACAGATATGTCGTTCCTTACCAGGCAATCTCAATTCTCAGGCACTTTAAATGACTTTTTTGGCGACGCCCAAATAAAAGCTAACCCGGATTTGACTTTCGACTTGGGCCTACGCTATAGTTCAGACCGATATAATGGTTACAATGCTACCGAAAGCGCCGCACATAGCCTTGATAACAATACATCATTCGGCTATGATTTTACCCAAACAACTGCTGATAACTCCAGCACAACTGTAGGTGGCCCGTACTATTACTGGAAATATAAAGTG
>Ga0206921_10166_pt2 | contig 19345 bp, 13 predicted proteins | sample Alteio_BWOrgHeat_66_FD_152930 | JGI IMG/M metagenome (GOLD analysis project Ga0206921, IMG submission 152930) | Enriched cells from forest soil in Barre Woods Harvard Forest LTER site, Petersham, Massachusetts, United States -... | ecosystem: Environmental > Terrestrial > Soil > Temperate forest >...
ACGCATTGTTGAACTCCCACCTGTGACGGTGTCTTTCGCTGATCTCGGACCGCGAATGATAGATCTGGCTGGCCAGCGTCCCCTCTTTCAACACACAGGGATAGGCCCCCAACCGCATCGTCCCACCCTTAGCGGTCACTTTTTTCTGTTCTTCCATCAGGTCGATCACCGGAAAGGGAGTGTGCACGTCCATTTCGGTCGAATGCGCATCGCTCCAGCCCAGGACATTCCGGGCATATTCGATGACTGCCATTTGCATCCCCAGACAGATGCCGAAGAAAGGCAATTTGTTTTCGCGGGCATATTTCACCGCGATGATCTTCCCTTCCACGCCGCGATGGCCAAAACCCGGCGCTACCAACAGCCCATCGAGATTGGACAATTTCTCGGCCACGTTTTCACTCGTAATGAATTCACTGTGCACATTCATCACCTGCACCTTGCACTCGTTCATTGCGCCGGCATGAATGAAGGACTCCAATATGGATTTATAGGCATCCTGCAGCTCGATATATTTCCCGATGAGCCCGATCGTGACCTTGCTCTTGGGATATTTCAATTTGTCGAGGAACTCTTTCCACCGTGCGAGCTCGGGCTCATGATAATGCGTGATGTTCAGCTTCTTCAGACAGATGAGATCCAGCTTCTCCCGCATCATCGTCAACGGCACTTCATAGATCGTCGGCGCATCGGCCGCCTCGATCACCGCCTCCGGCTTTACATTGCAGAATAGTGCGATCTTCTTGCGGATATCCGGCGACAACGGCTCTTCCGTCCGGCAAACGAGGACGTCCGGATGGACACCCTCCTGGCTCAACAATTTGACGCTATGCTGTGTTGGCTTGGTCTTCAGCTCTTTAGCCGCCTTCAGGTAGGGTATCAGGGTCAAATGCACAACCACGCAATCCTCCTCGGGCATCTCCCATTGCAATTGCCGCACGGCTTCGATAAAAGGCAACGATTCGATGTCACCCACCGTACCCCCCAATTCCGTAATAATGATATCGTATTTATTCCCCTGTCCGAGCAATAGCATCCGCCGCTTGATCTCGTCGGTGATATGCGGGATCACCTGAACGGTCTTGCCCAGGTAGGCACCCTCGCGCTCCTTATTGATCACCGTCTGATAAATGCGACCCGTGGTCACATTATTGGCCTGAGAGGTAAAGATATTCAGGTACCGCTCGTAATGACCCAGATCGAGATCGGTCTCCGCCCCATCCTCCGTCACATAACACTCCCCGTGCTCATAGGGATTCAACGTGCCCGGATCCACATTGATATAAGGATCGAATTTTTGAATAGTCACTCTTAATCCTCTGGCTTGCAATAATTTAGCCAACGAGGCAGCAATGATCCCTTTTCCCAGTGAAGAAGTCACACCGCCTGTAAAAAAAACATACTTAGCCATAGAATGGTCAATTAATTTATTATTAAATGAGTTGTTGTGTGTTTGGGCGACAGGCGGAATTCAATACCTTAGCATCATCGATCCTGGCCACTGTTTTGACCTGCTGAAAACCATATAGAAGGGAAATTCCAAGAGGTCATGCAAAGTTACATCAAATTATGATCCCGCCTAGAGGCGTGTGGATAAATAGTATAAAAGATAAAGCCCAACCAAGGTTGGGCTTTATGCTTGTGGAGGCGGTTCTAATATTTTGCCAGTGCGAATGGCGGTTTTTGGTGGATTTCAAGGGTCTCTGCTGAATTATTCCTGCTCATTTCCTTTGTAGCAGCCTTTTCCGAATGCGTGATCTTTACTGTGTGTAGAACTGCGATAAAGGCAATCTCTAAAACTAATACGACTAACGTAAGGCTTTTTCCTTTCTGCATGGTTTATTGGATTTAGGTCTGTTCTATAGGTTTCAGATTCCTCCGGCAGCCTTCGCCACCGGGGTAAGATTAACGAAAGATAGTAACACTTTATTTTCTGTGCAAGGTAGAATTTCTGCCCCTTTTATGGGTTCTTTACGAGCATTGCTCCCCCAAAACTAGCTTTCTAACCTTTTAACAATCATTTACGTATAAAATAAATTCGAATTCGTGATACCTGGATTTTTTTCTAATTTGCTGCTTCCTTAACGACACATGAAATCTACAATATCCATCGTCCTTTTTTTAGGCTCATGGGCCAGCGGAATGGCCCAAACACCTCCTCCATCGCTTTCCGCCCTTCCTTCCGTTACCATTCACCTGAAAAACAGCGACGGCCCCCTCCTGCCCTCCTCCTTCAGGCATTTCGAAGTCATTGACGAACGAGCCGATACGTCCCGCATCGGCATCCACACCTTTAATCCGATATTCGGCAATTCGCGCAACCGCCAGCTGATCTTCCAGCGACCCGCTGCCGGGGAAATTGCCGCCTGGCTCAACGACCATTTCACACGACCGGATGCTCCTTATACCGCCCTCATCGTACTACGCAATCTCTGGCTTTCCGATGCCAACTATATCCGGGAAGACAAGGTCAAGAACCCCCAGATCCTCTACGATCGCACACATATCCGCCTCAAAGCCGAAATATACGCCGTCAGGGACAGCTTCTTTGTCCCCATCCTCCGGTATGACACGCTACAGACCTATAAAAGAAGCAATGAGTATAATAACCTCAGCACCTACTATGCCCTTTGGGATAGGGATGTGTCCGCCATATTAAGCGACATGGCCGACAGCGCCTCCGGCCTCGCCCCGGCCAGGACCGATCATGGCCGCCAGCTCCACCGGGAAGATATCTCGCAATTCAACCGGTCCCGCTTTAACCCCGCCATCACTGACACCGCCGCGCTCACCCCGGGCGTCTATGCCAGCTTCGAGGAATTCAGGAGCAACGCCCCCTCGATCCAAAATTTTGAGATCAAGCTGGAGAATAAGAACAGGCTGCTCTATATAAAGGATGCGGGAGGAAATTCCTACTATTCCCATGACGCCTGGGGCTATTGTGATGGGAAATCCGTCTATGTCATGCGTGATGGATTCCTCTGTCCGGCCTGGAGAGAAGGAAACGGTTATTATTTCTTCAGCCTGGCTTATAAAGAAAACACGAGCACATCCTATGCACCAACGTTTCAGCCGGGGTCTCCTACGATAGTCTCGCCATCCGGTGCAGTCATCCCCGGCACCCCGGGCCAATTCATGACGTACCCTACCGCCACCACGTATAAAGCCAACCTGCAACGCATCTATGCCATCGATATGGATTCCGGCAAAGTCTATTGAGCAGGGTCCCGCGGCCGATGGGCCGGGGGCTCAACCCTTCGCTATCTTCTCATAACTCGCTACCAGACCCTTGATCAACGACGAGCTGAATCCCTGGTGCTCCATTTCATTCAATCCCGCGATCGTACACCCCTTGGGGGTAGTTACCTTGTCGATCTCCTGCTCGGGATGAGCGCCTTTTTTCAACAACAGCTCCGAGGCCCCCTTCACGGTCTGCGCAGCGATCAGGTTGGCCGTTGCGGCATCGAACCCGATCTCGATACCCCCCTGGATGTTCGCCCGGATATACCGCATGGCGAAGGCCGTTCCGCAGGCCCCCAACACAGTGGCGGCATCCATCAGCTTCTCATCGATCCGCACCGCCCGACCCAGCTGGTTGAAGACATCCATTACATATTGTAGGTGCTCCTCGCCGACATTCTGGGCCGCAATACAGGTCATGCTTTCCTGGATGGCGATGGCCGTGTTGGGCATCGCCCGCACCACCGGCAGCGCACCGCCCAGGTAACGGCCGATATGCTCGATACTTACCCCGGTAACCACGGAGACCAATACCTGCTCCTTCGCCCGGAACTCTTCTTTCAGCGCAAGCAGGATCTCGTTCACCTGGAAGGGCTTGACGGCCAGTATAACGAGATCGGCATACCTTACCGCCTCCTCGTTTTTGTCACTGACCAGCACCCCTTTTCGCTCCAGTTCATGCAGCGTGTGGATATTGCGTTTGGTAATAAGGATATGTTTGGGAGACACGAATCCGCTTTGTATCAATCCTTCCGCTATGGCCGTCCCCAGGTTGCCCCCACCGATGATGGCGATCTTCTTGTTCATAGATATGCTGCTTTAGCCAGGTAATTCCGTACATAATCGTCCACGCCTTCCTCTAGCGAATAGAACGGATCCGTATAGCCCGCCGCTCTAAGTTTGCCCATATTCGCTTGAGTGAAATACTGGTACTTGTCCCGGATGTCCTCCGGCATGTCGATATACCGGATATTAGCCTGCATATCCAGCCCGCCAAAGGTGGCCTTTACAAGATCCTCGAATGATCGCGCTTCGCCCGTTCCCAGGTTATAGATGCCCGACGCCGGCTGGTGCTGCATCAACCAGTAACATACCTTGATGACATCCTTTACATAAATAAAATCCCGCAGCTGCTGCCCATCGCTAAAGTCCGGCCGGTGCGATTTGAACAGCCTGACCACCCCGTCCTTCCTGATCTGGTTCAATGAATGAAAGATCACGCTCGCCATCCTGCCCTTATGGTATTCATTGGGCCCATAGACATTGAAAAATTTCAAGCCGGCCCAGAAGGGCGGCTGATCCGACCCACCCGACGCCCACTGATGCAATGCCCATTTATCGAACTCATTCTTGCTGACGCCATACGCATTCAACGGTTTCAGTTCGTCCACGATATCGTGGCGGTCATCATATCCCAGCTCACCTGCCCCATACGTCGCGGCGGATGAGGCATACACCAGGGGGATACCCTCCTGACTGCAATACCGCCACACTTTTTTCGAATACTCGACATTGAGATGTTCATGCACCGAATAATCGAATTCGGTGGTGTCCGTCCTCGCGCCGATATGATAAAAACCCCGGACGACCGGACGCTCCCGCGCCAGCCAGTCGAAAAGCTCCTCGCGCTCGACCCGCAACGAAAAAGCCTTCCCCTCCAGGTTCGGCGCCTTATCCTCCCTGTCGAATGCATCCACGAGGATGAGGTCCCGGTAGCCCTGCTGATTCAGCCATCCCGCCAGAACACTGCCGATAAACCCCGCGGCGCCCGTGACGACTATATATGCTGACCGGTTGCTCATAGCTCATCCAATTCCGTTATCGCACCCATATATTCTTCGAGACTGTCATCATAGCTGCCTTTCCATTCGCCTACACGCCCCCAATCCTTCCCGTCCACCCGGAAGGCCCCGTCGGTGACCACACCCAGTTCTTCTACAGGGAAGCCTCCCAATGCCGCCCGCAACGCTTCCGCCTTCGCCGGGGACACGCTCACCACCACTCTGCTCTGTGATTCCCCGAACCAATAAGCATCCTTGCGGATACCCTCGTCCCGGGCCGTCGCGTCGAATCCAAGCCCGCGCGGGGAGGCGGACTCCGCCAGCGTGACGAACAAACCTCCCTCGCTGACGTCATGGGCGCTCCGCACCAGCTTCTTTTGAATCAGAAGTGCCAGTGTCTGCTGCAACCGGTATTCTTCTTCAAGATCGAAAAATGGCGCCGGGCTATACTCCACTTTTTGTACTTTATGCAGGTATTCCGAAGAGCCGATATCGTTCCTGCTGACACCCAGCAGAAAAATAAGATCCCCCGCCGCCTTGAAATCCAGCGTCATCTTGTCGTCCACGCTTTCCAGCAACCCTACCATACCGATGGTCGGCGTCGGATAGACGGCGCCGTCAGGGCTTTGGTTGTAGAAGCTGACATTCCCACCGGTGACGGGAGTGTCCAGCCGGCGACAGGCATCCCCCATTCCCTTTATCGCATGCACAAACTGATAATACACTTCCGGGTCATAAGGGTTCCCGAAATTGAGACAATTGGTCACGCCCAGCGGTTGACCGCCGCTGCAGACGATATTGCGGGCAGCCTCCGCTACCGCGATCATCGCCCCCCTGTACGGGTCCGCGAAAACATACCGGCTATTGCAATCCGTCGTCACCGCCAGCGCCTTCCCGGTACCTTTAGCAAGCACCACGGCCGCATCACTCGGCTCATTCGTCGATGTATTGGCAGCGCCGACCGTACTGTCATATTGCACCGCCACCCATCTTTTCGAGGCAATATTCGGCAACGCGATCAGCTGTTCGGCCACCGCCCGCAAATCCTCCGGCACCCTCACCGTTGCGGAGCTAAAACCCGTAACCTTCTCCAGGTAAGCAGGTTCCCGGTAAGGCCGGTCGTACTGCGGAGCGCCGCCTCCCAATACCAGTTCATGCGCCGGAATAGTGGCTTCCAACTCCCCGTTCATATAAAAATGCAATAACCCGTCATCCGTAACTTCCCCTATGGAAGAGGCAGGCAGGTCCCATTTCTCGAATATCCTGATCACTTCCTCCTCCCTTCCCTTTTTCACGACCATGAGCATCCGCTCCTGGCTCTCGCTCAGCAACAGCTCCCATGGCTTCATATTCTCCTGGCGGGTCGGGACTTTGTCGAGGTCGATACGCATTCCCACTTCTCCCTTGGCACTCATCTCGGCCGTCGAACAAATAATGCCCGCCGCACCCATGTCCTGCATGCCGACCACCGCTCCCGTATGAATGACCTCGAGACAGGCCTCCAGCAATTTCTTTTCCTGGAAGGGATCGCCCACCTGTACTGCCGGCAGTTCCTTGACGGACTCGCCGGTGATATCCGCCGATGCGAAGCTCGCTCCGCCAATCCCATCCTTTCCCGTGGCACTGCCGACAAAGATCACCGGGTTACCCTTGCCCTTGGCAGTCGCCGATATCGTCTCCCCATTCCTGAGGATGCCCACACTCATCGCATTCACCAGCGGATTGGTATGATAACAACCCTCGAAATAGATCTCTCCGCCGACGGTGGGGACGCCGAAACAATTTCCGTAATGCCCGATACCATGTACGACGCCCGACAATAAATGCTGCGTCTTCGCAGCCGAAGGATCGCCAAACCTGAGCGAGTTCAACGAGGCTATCGGCCGCGCTCCCATGGTAAAGATATCCCGGTGGATGCCCCCCACGCCGGTGGCCGCCCCTTGAAAAGGCTCGATCGCGGATGGATGATTGTGAGATTCTATCTTGAACACGACCCCATAACCGTCGCCGATGTCCATCAGCCCCGCATTTTCTTCACCAGCCGCCACCAACATCTTCTTCCCTTCGCGTGGCAGGGTCTTCAGCCATTTGATGGAGTTTTTATAGCTGCAGTGCTCGCTCCACATCGCGCTGAAAGCACACAATTCCGTAAAATTGGGCACCCGACCCAGTTTCTCCTGGATCAGCCCGAACTCTTCCGCCGTAAGCCGGAGTTGCTCCGCTGTCTTGACCGTAATTTCCATGGGCGCAAGTTACGATGCCATTCCCAATTTCCTCAGGGCCCATTCCCAATTTCCTCAGAAAATCAGTAGGTTTGTCGGTTATGGCGGGAAAACAAAGTATTGCTTTCGTGGCGAATACCAGCTGGAGCATCTACAGATTCAGGCTATATCTTATCGAAAGGCTGTTGCAGGAAGGATATACTGTTTTCGTGCTGGCGCCCCGCGACCCCTATACCGCAAAGTTCGAACACCTGCCCGGCCTCACCTATATCCAACTATTCCACCTGCATGCGAAGAACATTTCCCCCTATCGGAACCTACAGCTCTACCGCGAATTATTGGGATATTACCGGGAGCTGCGGCCCGGTCTCATCTTTCACTATACGATCAAAGCCAATCTTTTCGGTTCGTTGGCGGCCAGACGCGCCCGTATCCCTGCCGTCAGCGTCATCACGGGTCTGGGTTACACCTTTTCCGTCACAGGCTGGCTACGTCTTGCCGTAAAGCTTTTGTACCGCCGTTTGTTGCGTACCAATGCCGAAATTTGGTTCCTTAACGAAGACGACCGGCAAATCTTTATCCGGGAAAAGCTGGCACCCCGGGAAAAAACATTTCTCCTGCCGGGAGAAGGCGTCGATACAGACGAATTCTTCCCTGCGCCTTATGAAGAAGGGAAAAAAGAGATCACGTTCCTGTTCCTCGGCCGCCTCATCGGGCACAAAGGCATCTTCGAATTTGTTCGGGCCGCCGAACTTTTACGACAAAAGGGACTCGCCGTGCGATGCCTGCTTCTGGGCTTTTTCGATGACAACGACCCCCTAGCCATTCCCCGACAACAGATAGAGGAATGGACGAACAAGGGTCTCGTCACCTACCTCGGACACACCGACCGGGTAGCGCCCTTTATCGAACAGGCCGACTGCATCGTTCTGCCTTCCTATCGGGGAGAGGGAATGCCCCTGAGCCTCTTGGAAGGCGCCAGCATGTGCAAAGCTCTCATCGCTGCCGACACCGCCGGCTGCCGGGCCATCATCGAACATGGAGTCAATGGTTTCCTCTGTCGCGAGAAAGACGGCAACGACCTGGCGGAGAAAATGTCTATCTATTATCACCTCCCGGCCGGCGCCAAAAAACAAATGGGTACCGCAGGCCGCAACAGAGTGCTCAAACATTTCACACGCGACATCATCGCCGGTATCTACATCGATAAGATCGGGACCCTCGTCCCTCACGAATACTGAAAAGGACATGCACACGATCCTGTTCATATTTTATAGCCTGGTTTGCGGCTTTGCCATCGTCAGGATGCCTTTTATTCGCAATAGCAGGATCCGGCCCACTCTGCTCCTGCTGCTCTTTGCCCTGCATGTGTTCACAGGACTGGCGCACAACATCATTGCCTATCGCTACTATCCGGAACACGGCGATATCTGGGACAATTTCTGGAAGAGCTTCATGTACCGCCACCGCCTGGTCTCGGATTTCGGCACTTTTCTGGCCAATAATGCCAGCTGGACCCATGTCTCGCACAATGGGCTGATCTTCATCCAGATGATCCTGAATGTTTTTTCATTCGACCACCTGGATATCAATACCCTGCTCTTCTCCTTTCCCGTTTTTCTCGGCAATATCGCACTGTTCCGCGTCTTCCGGCATCGTTTCCCGGACGACCTGATCACGGCAGGAGCCGTTTTCCTCCTTCCATCCATCCTGTTCTGGACCTCCTGCATCCACCGTGAAGGCATATTATATATGTTGATAGGATTCCTGTTGCTCGGCCTCCACAGGATGATCACCGGGGAATACACCCGCCTGCGCCTCCTCCGGTCGATCGGCTGTTTTCTACTGATCTTCTATTTCCGCAGCGCCATGGCCCTCACCCTCCTGCCCGCAGTCTTTATTTGGCTGAGCCTCGAAAAACCCCGCGCACGGCCTCTTTTATGGAAGGTCGCCGCCGCTGCATCCGGATTCGCGATCCTGCTGGTCCTCTTGCTGCCCGGTTTCCATCTGCCTGCTACACTCGCGTCCTGGCAAAAGGAGTTCTATAACCTCGAAGGCCATTCGAGATTGCCCCTTCCGGAACTGGACGGTTCCTGGGCCAGCCTGCTGCGGATCTTGCCCCCTGCCGTGTTCAATGGTTTCTTCCAGCCGCTGCCCGGTTCGGGCGGACAACCCATCTACCTGGCCTTTTCCATCGAGCTGCTGGCCATCTGGACCATCGTTCTCCTCGCCCTCCTCCGTCGGACTATTGGCGCCCCTCTCCGTCGGACCACTGGCGCCCCTCTGCCTTGGGCGCCCGTCCGACTGCCGCCCGTCCGACTTCCGCCCGTCCGACTGCCGTTCTCGATTTTCTGTCTCCTCTTCTCCCTCACCGGCATGCTCCTCGTCGGCATGTTCATACCCTTTGCGGGTGCTATTGTCCGTTACCGTAGCATCTACCTCCTATTCTTGCTCGCCCCTTTCCTCCACGCCCTCTGCATTACCCGCCCGCTCACGAAGCTGAACGCCTGGTTATCCCGCCATGCGCTCAACAAATTATGAATATTTTAATATTAATTTTTTCCACCTAACGCACTCGTTTTTCCCCACTCGCACACCAAAAAATTGTTTAATATCCCGCAATCCTTTAGTTTCGCTAAAACTTTTGACTCATGTCCTCATTACGATTCAAGGCTATTGACAACATAGCGACTTCCTGCGTTGACGGCCAGATCCCTGGCGCGGCTAAAATCACCGCTATCTTCGGCGAGAACGTCTTTACCCTAAAAACTGCACGTGAATTCTTAAGCGACGAAGCCTATAAGAGCCTGCTTGCATCCATTAAGGGCGGAAAAAAGATCGAACGCGCCGTGGCCAACCAGATCGCTTCGGGTATGCGTCAATGGGCTGAGGCAAAAGGGGTCACCCATTTCACCCACTGGTTTCAACCCCTGACAGGGACCACTGCTGAAAAACACGATTCCTTCTTCACGATAAAGAGCGACGGAACGGCCATCGAAGAATTCGACGGCGCCGCGCTGATCCAACAGGAACCCGATGCATCTTCCTTCCCCAGCGGCGGTCTGCGCGCCACTTTCGAGGCCCGCGGTTATACGGCATGGGACCCGTCTTCACCCGCTTTCGTCATGGAGATCGAGACGGGGAAGACCCTTTGCATCCCCACCATTTTCGTCTCTTACACCGGCGAATCCCTGGACTATAAGGCACCCCTCCTGAAGGCGCTGGCGGCTCTCGATAAGGCCGCCGTGGATGTCTGCCACTATTTCGACAAGAATGTCACCAAGGTGACGGCTACCCTCGGCTGGGAACAGGAATATTTCGTGGTCGATGAAGGCCTGTTCAACGCCCGTCCCGACCTCGTGCTCAGCGGCCGCACCGTCTTCGGCCATGCCCCCGCTAAAGGACAACAGCTGGAAGACCATTATTTCGGCAGCATTCCCGAACGCATATACTCGTTCATGCGCGACTACGAACAGGAAGCCTACAAGCTGGGGATCCCCCTGCGCACCCGCCATAATGAGGTCGCTCCCGCCCAGTTCGAGTGCGCCCCCATCTTCGAAGAGGTCAGCGTGGCCGTAGATCACAACCTCCTGTTGATGGACATCATGGATCGCGTCGCCCGTCGCCACAAGCTGCGCGTGCTGCTCCATGAAAAACCCTTCGCCGGCATCAACGGCAGCGGCAAACACAACAACTGGAGCATGGCTACCGACACCGGGATCAACCTGCTGGCCCCCGGCAAGACGCCCAAGACCAACCTCATGTTCCTGACCTTCTTCGTGAACACGATCAAGGCCGTTTTTGACTACTCCGACGTCCTCCGCGCCTCCATCGCAGGCGCCGGCAACGATTTCCGCCTGGGCGCCAACGAGGCTCCCCCGGCGATCATCTCCGTCTTCATCGGCGAATACCTTAGCAAGGTGCTGGCCGATATCAAGGAGAGGGTCGGCGACAAGTTTGACGAACAGGATGAGGCCATCCTCAAGCTGGACCTCCACCGCAGCATCCCCGAGCTGCTGCTCGACAATACCGACCGTAACCGGACCTCGCCCTTCGCCTTCACCGGCAACAAATTCGAGTTCCGCGCCGTCGGCTCAAGCGCCAACTGCGCCAACGCGATGATCGTCCTGAACTCGATCCTGGCCGAGACGCTGAAAAAATTCAAGAAAGACGTGGATTCCCTCATCGAAAAGGGAGACAAGAAAGAGATCGCGATCATGCACGTGATCAGGGAATATGTCGTAAGCAGCGAAAAAGTGCTTTTCGAAGGTGACGGATACAGCGACGAATGGCATCATGAAGCCGAAAGACGCGGCCTGCCCAACGTCCGGACCACCCCGCTGGCCCTCGATGCCATGGTCACCGAAAAAGCCAAACACCTGTTCGAATCCAATGGCGTCTATTCGCATATCGAGCTCGAAGCGCGTCACGAGATCGAGCTGGAGAAATACATCAAGCGCGTTCAAATCGAGGCCCGCATCATGGGTGAGCTGGCCACAAGCCACGTGCTGCCGCCGGCCATTAAATACCAGAACATCCTGATCCAGAACATCAAGGGTCTTAAAGAGATCGGCCTGAAGGACAACGCCTATTCCAACCAGTTGACCATCCTCGTGAAGATCTCCGAACACATCTCCAAGGTGAGCGAACTCGTCGAGAAGATGATCGAAGCCCGGAAGATAGCCAACAATGTCACCGACACCCGCACCAAGGCCATCGCCTACAACAGCCAGGTAAAGGAACCCTACTTCGACGATATCCGCTACCACGTCGACAAGCTCGAACTGCTGGTGGACGACCAGGAATGGGTGCTCTCCAAATACCGCGAACTGCTCTTCCTCCGCTAATAACACCCACCCATAGAAAAACCCGCCAACCGGCGGGTTTTTTATTTAATTTAGTCCATGGCCGCGCAAATCATCTACCGCGAAGTCGCGCCGCACAAGGACCTGTCCCCTTTTATCGATGCCTTCTGGACAGTCTCCGGCGCCAATACCGCCGACCAACAGGATCGAATCCTTCCGGATGGATGCGTCGACATCATCTTCAATGCCGGTCCCGCCTTCATAACCGAACAGGGCATAACCCGCATGGACAGCGGAGAAGCCTACCTGGTCGGGACCATGACCCGCTACAAGGAAATGGTCCGCCCACCGGGCACGAGGCTTATCGGCATCCGTTTCAGACCCGGCGGATTCTCCTGCTTCTACGACCCCGCGCTATTGCGATCCACCGCGGATCGAACGGTCCTTTTCGACCGGTCGCTTTTCCCGCCGACCGCCGAACGCTGGCTCTCCCCGTCGCTACACTGCACGACCGACCCAGCCGCCATGCTCAACCGCTTTTTCCTCGACCGGCTCAATCCTTCCTCATGCGACCTCCTTCCCCTCCTCTCGGACATCCGTCACCAAAACGGTCGTCTCACCGTCGACCAGCTGGCCAAACGGCATTTCATGACCATCCGCCGCATGGAACGGCTCTTCGGTCTCCACCTTGCCCTGGGCCCAAAAGAATTCATCAATTTCACGCGCTTCCAATCCGCACTCGCAGCCATCCGGCACCGCCGCGGCAAGACGCTTCTCGACATCGCCTGCGAACACGGCTATTACGACCATGCGCACCTGTCCAACGCCTTCCGGAAACACACTGGGTCGGCCCCGACGGACATCTGACCCTCCTACCTGTCCCCGCCGCTGATCCCCCCACACCGCATCCGATCGATTTTTTGTCGAATTTTTCCAAACTACGCGTCCCCCATCGCCCTATCTTGATCATAAAAAAAATGCGCACGATCCTCCTGGTTGGCGGCCTCGCCGCCCTCCTGTTCTCACAATCCAAACCAAATAAAATGGAACCCCGTTTTACCGTTCTGACGCTCGGCGTCGACAATCTCGAACGATCGCTCTCGTTCTACCGCGATGGCCTGGGTTTTCCAACAAAAGGCATCATCGGTCAGCAATTCAAACACGGCGCCATCGTGTTCTTCGATCTTTTCCACGGGATGCAGCTGGCCCTTTATTCCAGGAGCGACCTGGCCTGGGGTGCACATGTTCCCAAAAGCGCGGCTTCTCCCACGGAATTCACCATCGGCTATAACGTCCGGAGTAAAGAGGAGGTGGATACCCTGATGGCGGCAGCCGCCAGGGCCGGCGCGAAGATCACCAAGACCGCTGAAAAGGCCTTCTGGGGCGGATACTCCGGCTATTTCCAGGATCCCGACGGTCATCTGTGGGAGATCGTATGGAACCCGGACCTGATCCCCCCGCGTCTCTAAGCGAGACGCGCCTTCACCCATTTCTTGGCGATATCCAGCTGCTCCTTTATCGTCAGATGGGAGTTGTCGAGGACGACGGCATCATCCGCCTGGCGCAGCGGGCTGATCTTCCGGTGGGAGTCGATATAGTCTCTCTTGGCCAGGTTTTGTTTCACTTCTTCCAGCGTGATATTGGGGTTCTTTTCATATAGTTCCCTGTATCTCCGCTGTACCCGTACGGTCAATTCCGCGGTCATAAAGATTTTCAGCTCGGCATTCGGAAAAACCACGGTCCCAATATCCCTGCCGTCCATGACGATGCCTTTGTCCTTTCCCATTTCCTGCTGACGGGCAACCGCGAATTCCCGCACCGCGCCGACAGCCGCTACCTCGCTCACCTTTTCGGCGATCACCAGGTCCCGGATCACGTATTCCACGTTTTCATCATTGAGCCAGGTCTCCGTATGCCCGTTCTTGTGATTGGTGACGAACTCCAGCCGGATATTCCGCAATGCGTCATCCACCGCCTCCGGCCGCGTCCAGTCTACATGGTTGCGAAGAAAGTAAAGCGTGATCGCCCTGTACATGGCGCCGCTGTCGATATAGACATAGTGCAGCTCCCGGGCGAGTTGCCTGGCAAGCGTACTCTTTCCGCAGGAGGACCAGCCGTCGATGGTTATAATAATCTTCTCCATAAAAAAGCCGCACCAAAGGTGCGGCCTTTTTTTATTTGAATTACAATTAAGCTTCCGATTTTTCCTTCGCTTTTTCTTTTAGCGTGAACTTGATCTTGGAAAGCTCCTTGTCCAGGTCCGCGATCAGGATGTCACCGTTCTTGATATTCATGTTCAGTATCTCTTCCGCCAAGGGGTCTTCCAGGTATTTCTGGATGGCCCTGTGCAACGGACGGGCGCCGAACTGCTGATCATATCCTTTATCGGCGATGAAGTTCTTGGCCTCATCCGTCAACTCGAGCGTAAAGCCCAGGTTGTTGAGACGTTTCAATACGCCCCTCATCAGGATATCGATGATCTGGAAGATATGCTCCTTGTTCAGCGAATTGAAGATAACGACATCGTCGATCCGGTTGAGGAACTCCGGGCTGAAGGTGCGCTTGAGCGCCTTCTCGATCACAGCCTTGTTGTTCTCGTCGACATTCTGCGTCCTGGCGGCCGTTGCAAATCCAACCCCGTCGCCAAAATCCTTCAGCTGCCGTACCCCGATATTGGAGGTCATGATGATCAGCGTATTCTTGAAGTCGACCTTCCGGCCGAGACCATCCGTCAACTGGCCGTCGTCCAGCACTTGCAGCAGGATATTGTAAATATCCGGATGCGCTTTCTCGATCTCGTCCAACAGGATCACCGAATAAGGCTTGCGGCGGACTCGTTCCGTCAATTGCCCTCCTTCTTCATATCCCACATATCCGGGAGGCGCGCCGATGAGACGGCTGACCGTGAATTTTTCCATGTATTCACTCATGTCGATCCGGACGAGACTGTCTTCCGAATCGAACATATAGCGGGCCAGCGCCCTGGCCAGCTCGGTCTTCCCGACCCCCGTGGGTCCCAGGAAAATAAAGGTGCCGATGGGTTTCTTGGGATCCTTCAAACCGACCCTGTTACGCTGGATGGCCTTCACCACCTTGGTGATGGCATCGTCCTGTCCTACCACCATGTCGCGCATATCGATGGCCATATTCCTCAGCTTCTCGGTTTCCGCCTGCACCATCCGCTTGACGGGGATGCCGGTCATCATGCTGACCACTTCGGCAATATTGTCCTCGTCGATAGGATAACGTTTGTGCTTGCTTTCCTCTTCCCATTCGGCCTTGGCTTTTTCAAGCTCTTCCTGGAGACGCTTCTCAGTATCCCGCAGCGACGCCGCCTCTTCGAACTTCTGGCTCTTCACCACTTTGTTCTTCTCGTTCTTCACATCTTCGATCTTCTTCTCCAGATCGACGATATTCTGTGGAACATTGATATTCTTCAGGTGCACACGCGCCCCCACTTCATCGAGGACGTCGATGGCCTTGTCCGGCAACAGCCGGTCCGTCATATAACGGTCGCTCAGCTTGACACACGCATCGATGGCTTCATCGGAATACGTGACATTGTGATAGTCCTCGTATTTCGATTTGATATTGTTCAGGATCTGGATCGTCTCTTCCACGCTGGGCGGATCGACCATCACCTTTTGAAAACGTCTGTCGAGAGCCCCGTCCTTTTCGATGTACATCCGGTACTCATCGAGGGTGGAGGCACCGATGCACTGCAGTTCCCCGCGCGCCAGCGCGGGTTTAAATATATTCGAGGCATCCAGCGATCCGCTGGCCCCGCCGGCCCCGACTATCGTATGGATCTCGTCGATGAACAGGATGACATCCCGGTTCTTTTCCAATTCGTTCATGATCGCTTTCATGCGCTCTTCAAACTGTCCGCGGTATTTCGTCCCGGCTACCAACGCAGCCAGATCGAGCGAAATCACCCTTTTGTCGAACAGTACCCTGGAAACTTTCCGCTGCACGATCCGGAGCGCAAGGCCTTCCACGATAGCGGTCTTACCCACGCCGGGCTCGCCGATCAGGATGGGATTGTTCTTTTTGCGGCGGGAGAGTATTTGGGAGACCCGTTCGATCTCCTCTTCCCGCCCGACGATAGGGTCCAAGGCGCCCATCTCCGCCAGCCGGGTGATATCCCTGCCGAAATTGTCGAGCACCGGGGTCTTGCTTTTCGCGTTCCCCGCGGAGCGCGCCTTCTGTTGAGAGTATTTCTTCTCTTCGTCGAAATCGTCATCGTTCTCCTCGGCGTACTCGCTGCGGACATCGTTGCTTTTGACGACACCCAGTTCGTTCCTGAAAAGGTCGTAATCGACGTCGAATTGGTTCAGGATCTGGGTCGCAATGTTCTCTTTGTTCTTCAGGATGGAGAGCATCAGGTGTTCGGTCTCTACGGTGGGGCTCTTCAAGGCTTTCGCTTCCAATACGGTGACTCTTATCACTTTCTCCGCCTGTTTGGTCAGCGGCAAACTATTGATGTTGGCGATGTTCTTCCCGGTCTTGTCCTTCACTGCCATCTCTACCTCCTTGCGCAATTCATACAGGTCCACATTGAAACTCTTGAGTATGCGGACAGCCGTATTATCCCCCTCCCGGATCAACCCCAGCAACAAGTGCTCCGTACCGATAAAATCGTTCCCCAGACGCAAAGCCTCCTCCCTGCTGAACGAGATAATCTCCTTTACCTGGGCTGAAAAATTATTATCCATTTTTAAGTTATTGAGCTTTATACAATAATAACGAATATTTTTGACTTCTGTTTCCGCCACTTTATTAACGGCCGTTAATAAACTTAAGTGTATATGCAAGTCAAAATTGATACCAGAGAGAAATTTCATGCCATTACCATCCAGGATTCCATTTTCGCTGCTAATATGACAGAAGAGTTGGATCAATGTTTACTGCCTATTCTCCAAAAAGACGTTAAAAACGTGATTCTCATACTAAAAGACACCCAAAATCTGGAGGACGCTGCTGCCGGATACCTGGTCGGGGTCCAACAGAAATTCTATGACAACGATGCCTCCTTCGTGATCTGCGAACTCGCGCCTGGCGTCGAGAAAAGGCTGGAAGACAATGGTCTTTTGGAGCTGATGAACGTAACACCTACCGAGAGCGAAGCCGGGGACATCATCCACCTGGAAGAACTCGAACGGGAGATGCTCAACGGTCCGGACCTGTAACAGACAGAAAGTCAGAAGTCTAGCCCTACCTCCCAACCCGGCCCTCTTTCCGTTGGACCGTTGGCGCCCCTCTGCTTTGGACCCCTCACCCTCCGGCGTCATTTGGCTCCGTCCCGGCAACTACCTGTTTAGTCCCGGTACCTACCCTGCATTTTCCTTCATCCCTTCATCATCCCGCCGGTTACTCTCTTTTTTCCTCCATTTGCTCCTCATGCTTCCGCCATCTGCCCGGTTTCTTCCCTGCATTTGCCCTTCCTGCTCCTGCCATCTCCCTGGGAAATATTTTGGACACAATTCAGCCCTTTTGACGTATTTTACCCGTTAATGCAGCCTTTAAGCTGCCCCCATCGTCTAAGGATCGTCACCTTAAATTCGCGTAATGCTGGCCGTCACTATTTTAGGCAACAACTCCGCCCTACCGGCTTTCGATCGCCACCCTACGGCACAGGTAGTCACCATGGAAGACCACCTGTTCCTGGTCGATTGCGGGGAAGGCACGCAGATGCAGATGGCCAAATACAAGATCCGCCGCAGCAAGATCAACCATGTTTTTATCTCACATCTCCACGGCGACCACTACTTCGGCCTTATCGGACTGCTCACCTCCATGGGCCTGCTGGGACGTACACAGGACCTCCATCTCTATGCACCCCGCTCGCTGCAGGATATCATCTGGCTGCAATTGAAGGTCGCGGATATCCAGCTGCCGTATCAGCTCCATTTTCATGCCCTGGAAGGCGAAGGACCGATTCTTCAGGAACCCAAATTCGAAGTCAGCTGCTTCCATGTATACCACCGTATAGAATGCTGGGGCTTTCGCTTTCGCGAGATAAAGCCCTTCCGGCGCATCAATCCCGAAAAAGCACGTCAGTTCGATGTCCCGTCTTCGTTTTTCGAACGGCTGAAATGGGGGGAGAACTACCTGAGGAAAGACGGCGTTCTGGTAGATAACGCGCTGGTGACGGAACCCGCGACAAAAGCAAAATCCTATGCCTATACCGCCGATACCCTTTTCGACAAACGCATTGCCGAAAAGGTGCAGGGTGTCGATCTGCTCTATCACGAGACCACCTATCTGAAAGATTTGGAGGTCCAGGCAGGCAAACGCTTTCATAGTACCACCGCCCAGGCCGCCGCCATTGCCATCGAAGCAGGCGTCCATCGGCTGCTGATCGGCCATTTCAGCTCGAAATACGAAAAATTGCAACCCTTCGAACAGGAGGCGCGCGAGCTCTTCCCCAACTCGGACCTGGCGCTGGAAGGCGTCACCTACCGCATCTGATCCCGCCCCCCTCCGTCGGACCGCTGGCGCCTGTCCGACTTCAATCTAACCCGGCAACAGGAACCCCAATGAGAAACTCGATTTCACCCCCACGAGCAGCGAGTGCAGCAGGTAATAGGAAAAATAGCGCTGCGGATCGTGTTTGTATTTCACCTTTCCCGTCCGCTTCTCCACCGGCAACGATTTATCCTTATCCTTCGGTATGATCAGCTTCTTCAGCGCAAAAGATTTCATTTTATCGATCTTTTTTTCATCGCTGTTCTCTTTCAGCTTGTCTACCACCAGGTCATGGTATTCACCGATAATGTGGCCGGTAGACCCTTCCTGTGTCATTTCGAATTGAAAGGCCAGGCTGTTCAACATTCCCGACTCCAGGTGCAGTCCTCCCAGGTTCTCCGCCGGATTGTTCAGCCTGGTCACATCCAGTTCATGAAAAACTCCTTCCACAGAATAGGCATCGCCTTTATGCAATGGCATTCTCGTCGTGGCGGTCACCGATCCGGAATTCATCAGCGATCCTTCCATCCGCATGGTCAGGTAGCGGGGGTCACCGGCGCCGGGATGATTGATCAGGGGTTCCAGCGTTCCATGAAGACGATAGATCTTCAATATTCCCGTTTCCTTGCCCTTTCTCGGATATTCCTCGTATGCAAAGAAAGTGCTCCCCAGCGTCACCGATCCCACCCGCAGGGTCACGGGCAGGCTCTCCAGGCCCTCCATCGGCAACGCCTTGTCGCCGGGCGCCAGCGGCAGACGCCGGTCGCGGAATACATAAATGTCGTTTCGATGCACAGATACCCTGGCCGCCACCAATCTGCGTTTGATC